>Ga0207828_100165_pt1 | contig 60469 bp, 54 predicted proteins | sample TtaePargueraPR_11_FD_187276 | JGI IMG/M metagenome (GOLD analysis project Ga0207828, IMG submission 187276) | Aerobic enrichment media microbial communities from Bioluminiscent Bay, La Parguera, Puerto Rico - Tt and P2 (3) (SPAdes) | ecosystem: Environmental > Aquatic > Marine > Unclassified ...
TCAGAATCGGCGTCAGCATCCGCGTCCGCATCTGCATCGGCATCAGAATCGGCATCAGAATCGGCGTCGGCGTCGGCGTCGGCGTCGGCGTCGGCGTCGGCGTCGGCGTCTGCATCAGCGTCCGCATCAGAATCGGCGTCAGCATCCGCGTCGGCATCAGCATCGGCGTCTGCATCGGCATCGGCATCGGCATCGGCATCGGCATCGGCATCGGCATCGGCATCGGCGTCGGCGTCTGCATCTGCATCAGCGTCCGCATCGGCGTCCGCGTCGGCGTCTGCATCTGTATCTGCATCGGAGTCGGCATCTGCGTCAGCATCCGCATCCGCATCAGCATCCGCGTCCGCATCGGCATCCGCATCCGCATCGGCGTCCGCGTCGGCATCAGCATCAGCATCAGCATCGGCGTCCGCGTCGGCGTCGGCATCTGCATCGGCATCGGCATCCGCATCCGCGTCTGCATCGGAATCGGCGTCAGCATCGGCATCTGCATCTGCATCTGCATCTGCATCGGCGTCTGCGTCTGCGTCTGCGTCTGCGTCTGCGTCTGCGTCTGCGTCAGTATCGTCTGCGGCCGCAATGCCGCCATCGAATTCTACGAACTCAGCGCCTTCCAGGCCGCCTTCTGTACTAAAGCTGAGTGGGTCTGTTTCTTCGGCAATACGGGCAACACGTACAAAGCTATTGCCTCCACCACCGCCGCCACCTGCGCCGCCACCTGCTGCGGTGGCATCGAGCAGATCGAGCAGATCACCTTCTTCATCATCCAATGCGGCGAGAAGTGCTTCTAGATCGTCGTCCAATGCACTAGCGTCGGTAGCAACAATCGCGTCATTGCCAAGCTCAGGCGTGAGGGCGACTTCTTGTCCACCTTCAACAACATTGCCTCCTGTGCCGTCGGCAAAGTCCAGGTCTACTCGACCATCTGCGGAGGTTACGAGCGTTTCGCCTTCTTGGATCACGTCACCGATGCGCAACTCACGCAGGTTACCGTCTTCGTCACGCGCCCATGCTTGACCTGTAATCGCGATTACTGTTGCCATGTTGTCTACTCCGCCCACCGCTACATTTAAGGGGTCGCCGCGTAGGTAAGCACTCATCAAAATAGAGGACTATTCGCGGCATTTTGTACCAAGGCTAGTCCTGTTAACGGCGTATTTATATTGTACCGGTGGACAGTACGTTCATAGGAAGCGGCAAACGTTGCCAGTGGGCTCTCAAACTCTGTATTAGCGGCTACTTAGAGGCGTTGATTTATGTGTTTCCCCCACTCATAGCCTCGTAAGCTTCGATGATCCCATTCAGCATATTCAGGGCGCCTGAGTCGTTGTACATTTGGCAACGCTGGCAAAACTCATGGGCACGGGCGGCTAAGGCAATGTAATGAGCAGCTCTTTCCGGTGAAGAGAGCGCTAACCACTCCTGCCTTTCACTCAGTTGTGGCCATTGAGCACTCACCACCTCCAATACTTCTTTATATAGCTTGGCGGAAAGCGGCCAGTAGGCCCCCAAAGAGTCATAGCTCCACCCCTGCCAATCCAGCAGAAGTGGATGTGTCCCAAGCATAGCGAAGCGGGCACTACTCGGATTATGAAGGGTAAGGCAGTAAGGCACTTTTTCCACGGCGGCAATGATATAGGGCCAACGCTGCATAAAGGGCTCTACTTGAAAGGCCTGCTGATCATCGTGAGTTAAGTAGCCAAAGTGCTTGGCCCCTATTTTTTTCATACGCTCTGGCAGGGAAGCAAAAGTAGCCATGTATTGCGTGCGCAGCGCATGCGATAACGGCATTTTCATAAGGGTTTGGCGAAGCGCTGCCATCCAAGGCTTACGTTCTTCGGAATTTAGCCACCTGGGCTGCTGCTCTCCCATTTTTAGTAAGAGGTAATAGCACCAAGGAAATCGGCCGTGGTCACACAACATCGGCACCGTCAGCTGTGTATCCATACAATGGCCACCCACTTCGGTTAAAAGTGCGCTTTCATGTAAAGCTTCATTTTCACGTGACGGTTTGTAGCATTTCAACAGCCAGTAGTGAGTACAGTCGCTTTCATCAATAACCTGTATTAACACCTGTGCCACCGAACGCCCATGTAACAGTCGGCACTCGATGATGTGATACGACATGTGGTGGCCATAACGTTCCGCGATCCATGCTGTTAGCCACTGCGGCAGGGTGTTGGATTCAAAACGCTTTACAAAGTCGGTGGTTTCTAACAGCGAAACGTGCCGGTCACGCGGCAGCAACAGCATGTTGATCGACTGGAAATGTTTGATAACACCCAGGAAGTTGACTAACCCATTCAAGCTGGCCGCCATCATCTGGCGCATTGAAATAAGTAAAATAAAAAGCGTTAACAGCGGACGAGCAGATCCGTAAAGATAATCTAGCACGAGGATAGAAAAGCCTAAAGCAAAGCTGATATTGATCACAGTGAGGACATTGCTTTGCAGCATATCCTGAATGATCTGTACCTTTTCATAGCGGTAATAGTGCATAACCACAGCTGCCAATATCAGCACACACATGGCCGCTAGTAACGCTAGCAGCGGGTGCAACAGGGCAATCACGCCACAAAACAGCAGAGCAATCACCGAAGAGGACAACGCGCCCAACACAACAGTGAGTACTCGGTTGCCCAGCAAACGGTGATTGGCAACCAGTCGTGTTTTATTTAGGGATTGCAGTATGGCACTGGCAAAATGTGCGATGGCATGCCTAATCAGCCACTGCAGTAGAGCGTAAGCACAAAAGCAAAAAACAGCTAACGCTAACAAAATAGCGATTTGATCTTGATCACTGTGGATACTGGGCATCCATTCCGTCAGGCGGCTTTGGCCAGTCATCAGCACCTGAAGAAGCTGCCATGGAAGGACTAGGCTGGCTAACAAGAGCACCTGGGTCGCCACCTGCATCATGAGGATGGTCAGCACACGCCAGCGAAATGACCACAGCACTTCACTTGCCAGTGCACGCATCAACGCGCGGATGTTCGCTCGGTGGGCGGCTTGCCCTTCTCTTCCTAACATGAACGGCTGATTACTCCATAAGAGGGGCAATTAATTGCATAAACGCCCGCAATTCCTCTGGCTGTGATGCTGCCGGGAGATACGTTGACACGGCCTTATATAAAGCGGAAAGGATAGCGGGGTTATGCCTTGGACTGCGCTGCTCTACCTCGGCCCAGCCATAGATGGGCCACTGTTCTCGATAAGACACCGCTACCCCTGCTTGATATAGCTCAGCGAACAGGTGCGGCATAAAGTCAGCACCATAAAAGCGGCCCAAGCCCACGATGGGTTGACCATTGTGATAGCGCTGGCTGACCAGCGCCTCAGGAACAGCAACATCGCCCTCAGTGTCTGTCAGATAAAACAGCCGCTGCCAGAAAGCGACCGCAGAATAAGAGGATTGCATGACCGCTTCCAATGCTTCTCTATCGGCAGGTAGTGCTGGCCCTGGCTGGCCATCCCCGCGGAGCAGCGATTCCGACCATCGAGCCAGCCCTTCATGCACCCAAGCCTGCTTAAACATCATATGAGCGTTCTGATAGAGGTGGAAAAGCTCATGGGCAGGGGTGAGATTGTGGGCCGCATCCACTTGCCCACCCAGCGCCATACGTATATGACACTCTGGCACCGAGGGGGTGCGGACTACTTCATCATAGGCTTGGCCGCCACGGGTTTTTTCAGCGCGCAGAATCACCATTATAAAATCGGCCTGCTGGTAGCGGGGCATCTGCAGCGGCGGTGTCAGGTGAAGCACCTCTTGGTAGAGCGTATCCGCTGCCGCTAGCTGACGCTCTATATCTTCTTGCCGCATGTGGCCTATGTCACGTTCATGAACGGAATCCACAAAGAAACGCACGGCTGTATCACTAGAGACATCCGCCCGCGGAGCAAAAGCGTGAGTAGCTGCTACGGATGCAAGGGGCGGCTCACGCGATAGGAGATGGCAGATGCCCGCAGGCAGAGACTCTACCATCTCCTCTGCTATGGTAGGCATTACACTCCACACAGCGCTGAGTAACAGCAGTGCCCCAGCCCGGAACACGCTCACCCACCAGGGTTTAGTCACGAGAAGAGTCAGCAAACAACGAATAAAGGCCTACACCATGAGACGCTTTCACCAACACGTTATCACCCGGACGTAAATGCTTTACGAGGGCCTCTTTCAGCGCTACGACGTTAGGGTAATAAAAGACGCCGTTGGCCTCCCCGCCTAATGCGGGCACCAGCGTTTGGCAAAGTGGGCCACATAACAACACTCGGCGAGCCCCCACTGCACTGATGTGAGGAGCCAAGCGAAGATGTAAGGTGTCAGCCTCCTCCCCCAGCTCCAGCATATCTCCGAGGATCACAAGTTTTTCGTCAGCCTGAGCAGACAGTGAAGCAAAGGTTTCTAGGGCCATCCCCATCGAGAGGGGGTTCGCATTGTAGGCTTCATCATGCACCGTGATGGGTATGTCCTGATGGTGGAGATGTTTGACCTCACCTCTTCCAGCAACTGCCTGAAAAGTGCTCAAGCGCTTGATCACCGCCGATATATTTACATGATCGTGCCGTGCCACAGCCAATACTGCCATTGCGTTCAGCAACATGTGACGCCCGGCAGCGCCAAGAGTCACGGGGTATAAAACACCATCAATGCTCACTAGGCCAACCTTCTCGGTGCACTGCACTAGCCGTATATCTGCCTCAGCGTGCTCCCCAAAGCTGATAACGTTTAAACGATGGTGTGTCGCCTGCTGTGCCAAATACTCATAATGGGCACCATCTCGATAGAGAATGGCGACGCCTCCTGGCGACATTCTCTTGAATATATGGGCTTTTTTGCGGGCGATCTCATCCAGGGATCGGTGGTAAATAAGATGAGAAGCAGCAATATTGGTAATAATAGCGAGATCAGGTCGTGCCAGCTCGGTATTAACCAACATGGAGCCAATGGCCATTTCGACCGCCCAGTACTGTGCCGTCTGTGGCATTGAAGCGAGATTCCAGGCAACCCCCACCGGTAAGTTTGCGCTTCCCCGGCTATACCCTACCGCTTTGTCGCTATGCAATGCATGCGCCAGCATCGCCACTACTGTGGTCTTCCCCGCACTACCGGTGACACCGACCACCCGTCCTGTAAACTGCCGACGCTGGTGCTGGCCAATCGCTAGCACTGCTTTGCGTACGTCATCTACCTGAAGCACTGGAACGCCTGCCTCACGATACGCGCTAGCTTCTTCACATAGCACTGCAGCAGCACCTTTTTCCACCAGTGACTGTACCGCTGTAGCAGATAAAAACCCCACCTTGGATTTACCACGCGCAACAACGATATCGCCCGATTTAAACAGCGATGGCTGACAGCATAGTCCCTCTGCCTGCCAACCTGCCGGAGGTGGCTCGCTCCAATGGCCTTTGACTACCATTACCAGTGATTCAGCATCTAATATGCCTTGCCCAGGTTGTCGGATATCCGCCTGCCGCCCATGTAGCAGCATCTGTTGATAAGCCACTAAACCAGAAAGGTAGTGTTCAACATCATCGATACGCACTCGAAAGCCATGATGGCGAATAAAGAAACCATCAAGCACCGTATGAGGAGCTTTAAAATACATGGCTACTTCTGGCCAGAAAAAACCATTGAGAAGGTAGTTAGCTCGGGTATGCAGGGCCTGATAAAACTCCTCAACGTTAAAGTGTTGTAGCACATCAGCGAACTCAGGCACGCTTTCCAGCTTCAGCAGCGTTTTATGAAACGCCATAGAGAGCTCAAGGAGTGTGGGGAAAGTCGTGATGCGATCACGGATAAAATCAACATACCCCGCGACATTGCGTACGGCAAAGTCGAAGTAGCGACGCTCTGGACGATACGCCAGTAGCTCATTCGTACAGTAGGCCAACCAGTGATCGTGAGCTTTCTCATGACCATTGGCGATAAAAAAATCAAACGCTTTCACCACACAGTCCAGCCAAGGGCGGTGTTGGGTTTGCCCATAAAGCCGCATCAGCGCAAACGCGGCCTCCCCATCGTAATAGATAATCCGCGTCTTTTCTTTAACCGACAAATCATCCGCGTTCAGAACATGGACAAAGCTTCCATCCGGCTCCTGCATACGCACAATGCCCAGTGCCAGCGCACTGGCCACACTTTCATAGCGCTCATCGCCCATCACCTGCTGATACTTAACGAGAGCAAGAATAGCAACCGCATTGGCGCCCAGTTTAATCAGGTTGCCCGTATCAACAACGTAAGCTGCCTCTTCGCGCTGAATAATATCTTGAGCGCACAGACTTGAGAGCGCAGCGCTAATTTGCTGGCGTAACTGCGCTAGCTGCCCCTCATCAAGTAACTTTTGGGCACGGCACGTTTCATAGCCTTCCAGTAGGGCGTAAGTACTGCTGGCATGACGAAGCACGTTATAAGTGCCGATTTCGCGATGAAAACAGGGAAAATAGCCATATACGTAGCGGCCATCCAGCTTTACTTGTTGGCCTAAAAAACGGGTCGAACGTGCAATAAGCGCTGCTGTGGCAGCAGCATTTAAAGGAGCGACCTCTCGACGGCCCCAGCATCGCGGCTGGGTGCTCAACGCATGAACGCTTGGCGCTTCATCACTGAGATCGACAAACACCCCTGCGGTAGAGAAACTCCAGACCAGCATATCATCCGCAAAGCTCGGCATTTGGCTGGAGCCATGGCGGGCCTTGAAATAGCGCTTAAGATGCGCCTGATGAATATCCGCATGCCCCACTTGGTGTCCCGCATACAGGCAGGCATTGGCGTTCAGCTCCATCTCGCTCAACAGCAACCTTGGCTCGCGTTTACCTTCAAACGCCAAGCCGCTGCGAAAGTAGCTACGCTTGTAACGTTTAAGCTCTTGCTTGAAGCCACCCCAGCGCCATTCACGTACCGCAAAAGGCCACTCAACTCGACACCACACCAGAGGGTGTTGAAACTTATACTGTAGCCGATTTACCACTTGCAATAAAATAGGCCATAGCGCTGACCAGCGGCCATTCTCCAAACTAGCTACATCCAACGATACAGTGGCGACCTGGGCGCGTTGACACCCATCACTGACCGACACCAACATTAATGACTGGAAGGCTGGTAGTACGGCATGCCGGTTTAACCACATAGGCATTAACGTGCTGCCTAAGCTCTCCAGCGCTGCCTGTGTTCTAGAGTCACTCATTACTGGGATACACGCTCAGCCACTGGCGCTAACTTCAAAATCAATTGTAGCCGGTCGCGTACGGCCAGCTTTTTAAGAATAGCGCTCATATGTGCCTTCACTGTTCGTTCGGTAATATCTAACTGCCGGGCAACTTCTTTGTTGGTAGCACCGCGTGCCACCGCCAGCGCCACTCCCCGCTCGCGCTCTGAGAGTAGCGCTAAGTATTCGCTATGCTGATAGCGATCTGACTCCACCCGCTGCTGGAGAGCTTTGAACGATCCCGATAACACTTTCGCAAGCAGCTCTTGCCCTACCCACACACCTTTATTAGTTACCACCAGGGCCACCTGATTCAGCACTTCGGAAGCAGCCAAAGTATGAACATAGCCGCGTGCGCCTAAATCTAGAGCGGTAAGCGCTTGACGGTCATCGGGCGTGTAGCTCATGACAACCACTATGGCTCCCTGCCCCGCTAACAGGGTCACCAGCGCAGGCCATTCATTTAAAGTGGTCGGAATCCAAACGAGATCATCCGTAGCTACCTGATCACAGGCATTAGGTGAAAGCGGCGAGATATCTCGAAACGCTTTTTTCCACCGCGCCTTTAAAGTGCCATCTGTTGTGATAAACCAGTGTTTCATCAGCGCTCCCCCATGGAATCTCGCCACGCCCTTAAAACAGGTTTCAGCATAAACTGCATCACCGTTCGCTTACCGGTGACGATATCGACCTGCGCCGTCATGCCCGGTATTACCTGCAGCCGGTCGGCTACGTTTTGATTCTCTAAGCTGCGCACTCGCACCAAATAAAACGTGTTTCCGTCATCATCGGTAATAGTATCGGCACTGATGTGCTCAAGCTCTGCCTGTAGACCGCCGTAGATGGCATAGTCGTAGGCGGTGAGCTTGATGGTGGCTGGCTGTCCTGGGTGAAGGAAGGCGATGTCTTGGGGCGCAATCCGTGCTTCCACGAGCAGTTGATCATCGGTAGGCACGATTTCCACCACTTCCTGGCCAGGCTGGGCAACACCGCCAATGGTATTGATGTGAATACGCTGGACGATGCCATCCACCGGCGAGCGAATTTCCGTCAGTCGCACTCTATCCTGCAGCCCCGTGCCCGACTGCTGTAGCGCATTGAGCTCGCCCAGCGCTTGCGCGAGGTCGTTACGCCACTCGCTTCGACGCTCGGCATCCAGCTCTCGCAGCTGCGTTTGCGCCTCTTCGACGGCTGCCTGCAGGCGGGCAACCGCTGCATCGGCCTGACTCCTCTCACCAGATGCTCGTGAAACTTCCCGCTGTAAACGCAGCACCTCGACTTCAGAAACCGCACCCGAGGCCAGCAGTGGCCGCGTCAGGTTCAACTCCTGGCTGGCCATGCTAGCCTCACGCGCAGCGGTATCCCGCCGTGACTCTGCCTCACGCAACTCCTGCTCGCGCTGGCGAACGCGATCTTCTAACACGTTCTTTTGCTCGCGCAGCTCTTCGCGTCGGCTTTCGTATACCTCACGCTCTTGCATGACGATGTTGGGCACTTCCTGGCGTAGCTCTTCGGAGGGCTCGAAAGCCGTACCTGTCGCCAGTGCACGCAGACGTTCAGCGCGGGCTTCCAGAGCGAATCGCTGGGCGCGATTTTCACGAAAATCCGAGACGAACCGGGTCGGGTCGATCTGCATCAGCACCTCACCGGCGCTCACCATCTGCCCTTCCCGCACCATAATCTGTTCGATTACCCCGCCGTCAAAGGACTGGATACGCTGAAGTTGGCTGGCAGGAATCACCCGTCCAGACCCGCGGGTCACTTCATCAATAGCGGCAAAGTAGGACCATATCAGCAGCGCCACGATCGCCAACAGAACCGTATAAAGAAACAGCCGCGCCCGAATGGGCTCTTGCTGCATTCGCGCCCAGTCGGTGTCGCTCGCCCAGTCACGATTGAGGTGCGCGGAGGTCACTCGTTTGGCAAACAGGCGATCCATAAAGGGTCGAAACGGTTTTTGGCCCTTTTCAGAGAAGCGCCCAATCGCTTCAAAGCCTTTTTGTTCGGATGTCGAGGAGGATTTACGCGCCATTACGAAGCCCTCCCGATTTGGCCTTTGCGCAGCGCTTCCACCACGGTATCCCGCGGACCGTCGGCGACGACTTTACCTGCATCCATGACGATGATGCGATCCACCAGAGAGAGTAGCGAGGTACGATGCGTTACGACGAGAATGGTTTTGCCTGCTGCGACGTTTTTTAGATTGGCTTTGAACGTCTCTTCACTGGCGTTATCCATAGAGCTGGTAGGCTCGTCCAGTAATAAGATGGGCGGGTCTTGAACCAACGCGCGGGCAATGGCAACCGACTGTTTCTGCCCACCCGATAGCGCTTGGCCGCGCTCGCCTACCTGCAGATCGACGCCATGAGGATGGCTGTTGACCAAGCTTTCCAGCCCCGCTAGCTCGATGGCCCGCAGCAGCGCATCGTCATCCACTCGGTCACTACCACCCCCTGCCACGATATTGTCACGCAGCGAGCCTGAAAATAGGCTGACATCCTGAGGCACATAGCCTATGTGGCGGCGTAGTTGTAACGGGTCGAGCTGACGAATATCGACATTATCGACCAGCACCGCCCCGGCGGTGGGCTGATAAAAACCTAGCACGAGTTTATTGAGCGACGATTTTCCACAGCCAATGCGCCCCAGGAGCGCCACTTTTTCGCCCGCTTTGACCGTAACAGAAACATCCTTCAAGGCGTCACGCTCTTCATTGGGATAGCGTAACGTCACTTTTTCAAGGCGAATATTGCCTGCAAAGCTGGGCTTTTCTACGTACGCCTTGCCTTCGTGCCGCTCTACCTTTTTATTCATGACCGCATTCAATGACTCTAGTGCGGTGGAGGATTGATGATACTGAGCCAGCAGTGCAGCGGCTTGACTGATAGGCGCCATGGCTCGCGAAGAGAGCATATAGGCAGCGATCAGGCCACCCTGAGTCAGATTCCCCTGGATGATTTGATACACCCCGACGATGATGACGCAAACGGCCACACTATGCTGTGCCCACTGAGCGACGTTAGAGACCGACGTGCTGACCATTTTCAATTGCGCGCCGGTCTTGGATAGAAAGGCCGACGCTTTTTCCCAATGACGCTGGATGCGACTTTCGGCCCGTAACGCTTTGACGTTTTCCAACTGGGAGATGGACTCGACCAAGAGCGAGTTACGCTGCGCGCCGACCTCCCAGGTCGTTTGCGAAAGTTCGTGGAGCTTTCCTTGAGCCGCCAAGGCGTAGAGCAATACGAATACGATCCCAACCAGTACTGGGAGCACGAGCCAGGGGTTGATCAGCGCAATAATAGCGGCAAACATCAGCACGAACGGTAAGTCCACGATGCCTAGGATGGTTGCAGAACCGATAAAGGCACGCACTGATTCGAACGACTGAAGCGTGGAGGTGAAGGACCCCGTCGAGGCGGGCCGCTCTTCCAAACGCAGCCCCAGTGATTTGGCCATGATACTTGATGAGAGCTTGACGTCTGCCCGGCTGGCGGCCAAGTCGACAAAGCTGCTCCGCATTAGCCTTAGGGCCAAGTCGAAGCAGAGAACGATAAAAATACCGACGGCGAGCACCCAAAGCGTTTCTGTTGCTTGGTTAGGCACGACACGATCGTAAACATTGAGAACGAATAGGGGCATGGCGATGGCGAATAAGTTAATCGCCACCGACCCCAGAACGATATCGCGGTAAAGCCGACGATTTTCACGAATAACGCCCCAAAACCAGTGCTGGTCACGGCGTTTTTTAACGCCCGGCTCGGATGCGTTATCAGCCAAGAACTTTGGGCGAACGTAAATAGCCTCGCCACTATAACCCGCGTAAAGCTCGTCGAGAGAAATGTCGACGTCCGACTCTGAGAGTTCGGGAAAAATGACGCGGGCTCTTTTCTGCTTAAGATCCAGCCCCAACAAGACACAGGCTCGGCCGGGTTCGAGCAGAAGAATCACCGGGAATAGCGCTGGATTCAGTCCAGACAGCCGACTTTTAGTAATTCTAGCCGTCAAACCCGCCCGTGAGGCAGCTCGCCCAAACACCGAGGGCGTCAATTTGCCCTGTTCCAACGGCAGGCCTGCCCGAAGTGCTTCCGATGACACTTCATGTTGATGAAAAGAAGCGATTACCTTGAGGCACTCAAGCAGCTCATCACGCCCCTCTAGTTCATTGGGGCTGATGTCATCCGATCGCGAATGGGGAGCCTCCGCCCTACTCAGGTTTGGTTGTGTCACAAAGACCTCATTACCCTAAAACGCATTAAGCGACTCGTATTACACACCCAATGGGTAGTGCTTGCCTGCCGCCCTGCGCGGCAGGCTCAGAGGATGGCTAGTTACTCATAGACGCTGGATGCTCTAACCATTGGTGACAAAGGCATCACCATACCCCATTCGTTGTAGCGTTTGCTGTAGCGCCTGAGCATCACTGAACGAGGCCACCGGCCCCAGTTGAACGCGATAATTTCCCGCCGACGCATACACCCGTGACTGGCTCGTTAGCTGCTCTCCTAACTCAACGCTTAACTGTTGAGCGCGCTCAGCGGCACTTAGCGAGGCGACTTGAATATAGAGACTGCTCTCGATGGCCTCAGGCTCAACCGCTGCGTTGGCGTACACAGGCGCATCGATTGGCATCACGACTGGCTCACTCGGCTCGTTGTAGGCGGTGGTGAGCGTGTCGCTGGACAACGACGAAGCGGAAATGCCACGGGTGAAATCTTCCAGAGTGAAGCCACGCGGGCCATCGGTAGCGCAGGCCATCTCAGGGTCTTGCGCTAAATCTTCGTAGCCCAACTCTGCCAAGGTTGGAATGTCTTCACGGACCACTTCCAACGTTTGCATGAGCTGCCCCATGGCGGCCAGCGTCCGCGCCTGGGCCAGTGTCAGGTCGAATTCCGCATTGGCATAGGCACGGCTGGCCTCGAAGTACTCATTCTCACTGTCCAGCACGTCCAAAAGGGTGCGCTGGCCAATATCGAACTGCTGCTGATAAGCGCCACGCACGCGATCGATGGATTGGCGGTGGTCGTTGAGATAGCGCAACTGCTCATTAAGACGCTGCGTATCGTTGTAGGCGATTTGTGTCGTCTGACGGACATTGGTACACGCCACTTCACGCTGATTGACGGCCTGCTCGATGCGCGTCGTGGCAGCTTCGAACGCGGCACTATCAGAACCACCGCGATAGAGGTTCATGCTTGCCACGAGCTGAATGCTGTGCTCATCGCTGCGACCAGCGATCGAGTCGTCTTGGTTATTGGTACCGGTACGGCCTTGAATATCCAGGCGTGGCATGAAGGCGGCACGAGCGGCATTTTGCTCAGCACGCTGAACGGCAATGTTCTCAATGGCCGCATGGAAATCGGGATTGCCCTCAAAGGCCATTCGCACTGCTTCGCTGACATCGCTGGGCAGCTCGTCAGCCAGCGAGGGTGCAGGCGACATATTTTGCGGTGGTAGCTCACCGACGATCCGCTGGTAACGTGCCGTCACATCATGCAGGTTCGAAGCTTCGGTCATCAAATTGGATTCGGCCAGCGCCAAACGACCGCTGATTTGCTCCAGATCCACTCCACGCCCAGCACCAGACAGTGCACGCTCTTCGATCTGCGAGAAAACACGCTGGTGTTCGCGATAGTTATCTTGCGCCAAGCGGACCATTTCTCGGAATCGCAAGACATCTAGATAGGTTTCAAACGCTTCCAGCGCTACCGTTTCGCTGGCCCCCAGCAACTCGAAGTAAGCGATGAGGCGCGTACGATCCAAGCGCTCTACTTCGCTGCGTGTCGCAAAGCCATCGAATACCATTTGCGTCAGGGTGAGCTCGGCAAAGTCACTGCTGTAACTGCCACGTCCATCGTTTTGCTGGTCTTGGCGCCCCACCCCGGCCGTCACGTCGATCGACGGCAGGTAGTTACCCTGAGCCACGCGCACATCACTTCCCGCCGCGCTAAAATTGTTCCAAGCTGCATTGACCTGCGGGTTACTCACGATCGTTTGCTGAATTGTGGTATTGAGATCGGTCATACCAGGCGCGTACAGCGTAGAAGGCAGCTGCTGGGCAAGCGCCGTCAGCGGTAAACAGGCAAGCGTGGTCAGTGTCCAGGGTCGGACAGCGCGCTGAAGTGAGAGAGGTGTGCGTTTCGTTGTAACGTTGTCTTTCATGGCCAGAGATCCCTAATGAACGTTTTCGCTACCGATGAGCAAGTCGCCTTTCCTTCGTAACAACGCACGACGCATTGTCACCCCCTGGGCTGCTTACCCCGACTAAACACTGCCAGATCAACATGAAGCTGGCTATCGTCGCTGGTGATATTGTCTTAGTTAAATCACCCTAACGGGATGATATTAGCTTAAATTAATCGTATTAGCGGCAGTGACAAGCTATAAAAACAAAAGTCACAAAAATTTACAATAAGCGACCAAAAAAACACACTACAGCGCTGGCTCACGCCGTGCTTGGGGAATCTGTTGAATCGCCAACCCGCACAGAATCAGTATTAAACCCACTAGGGTAGACAGCCGCATTGGCTCACCGACGACCAAGAACAGCAGCAAAAGGGAGACAGGCGGCGACAAGAAGATCAGATTAGAGACCTTGGCAGTTCGTGAAACGCTCTGCACGGCCATTTGCCAAAGCACGAACGCAACGCCCATTTCGAAGAGGCCGACATACGCACCAGCCCCAAGCGCAGACCACCCGTGCCACTGCAGGCCAGGGCCAAAAAGTAACAATAGTGTTAAAACAGGTAACCCAACACTGAAATTCTGCCACTGCCCTACCAACGGCTGCCGCGCGTCTTTCGCATTGAGCAGCCAGTAAAGCGCCCATACCAGTGTCGATGCCAACGCGAAAACGACCCCCAGAGGATCTTCGAAAGCAACGTTGAAGACCTCTCCTCGGGTAGCAATGACCCAAACGCCGCTGTAAGCCACCAAACCAGCCCCTACATCCGAGCGGGTGAGACGATGTCCCAGCAGCGGCACTGCCAAAAAAGCCATCGCCAGTGCCCATGTATAGTTGAGCGCCATGGCCTCTTGGCCAGGTAGCCGGTCATAGGCAGCAAATAGCAACAAGTAGTAAGCCACGGGGTTCATTAACCCAGCCCAAAGCGCCGTCCCCCACCCCCAGCGTAGCGCAACGCGCATATGCCCTTGCTTGACGACGATGGCGCCCATTAGCATCCAGGACACCAGAGCGGCCAACCACATGAGTTCAAGCGGGCTCATCCAGGCCAGGGCGACTTTGAATGCCGTCGCCACGGTCGACCAAAGCGCGACGGCGCCCAAGCCATACAGTACTGCCTGCTGATCTTGCGTCATCGGTCGATATGCCCCAGGTCTTGGGCAGGATCGATCTGGTCGCGCACCTGCTGTTTGAGCGTTTTAATGTCGGGAAACCCACCATCTCGCTTACGCTCCCAGAGAAGCGAGTCATCACACCAGATCTCGAAAGTACCGCCGTGAGAGGGTGAGAGCGCGACTTCTGTCAACTGCTCACCAAACGTAGAGAGAAGTTCTTGCGCATACCAAGCGCTGCGTAGCAGCCACTGACACTGTGTGCAGTAGCGAATATGAATGCGGGCCATTGTGCAAATCCTTATCGATCGGTTCCTTTTACTGCGCAGCGGCGCTGACTAACCCCTTTTGCCAGCATTATGTGGCATCCTGAGGGTATTCTGTCATCTTGTATGAGTAAACCGCCAAGGAACCGATGATGGCCCAACCGGATGTTTCACAAACGCAGCTTTATGAGTGGCTTACTGGCGATGACGACAGCCGGATGTGCGACGACATTCCTGACGGCGCTTGTCAGGAACAGCCGCGCAACTTTTTTCTTCACCTGTTGGCATCGCTGGGCAATAAACTCGCCGACGAACTCTCGAGCGCTCGTCTGGTCCTGCCCTGGCTGCTGGGCATCATCGGCGCACCGGTCTGGATGGTGGGGTTACTCGTTCCCATCCGCGAGGCAGGCGCCCTGCTCCCCCAACTGTTCGTCGCCGGCTTCATTCGTTTGAAGCCCCAGCGTAAATGGGTGTGGGTCGCGGGGGCCACACTTCAGGCCGTGGCCGCCGCCCTGTTAGCACTGCTTGCCTTGATCGGCCACGGAGCACTTGGCGGCGGGCTGGTGCTGGCCGTACTCGTCATGCTGTCATTAGCGCGCGGACTCTCGTCAATTGCTACGAAAGACGTGCTCGGCAAAACCATTGCCAAACGCCGCCGCGGTACGCTGATGGGTTGGAGTGGCAGCATCGCCGGTGCCGCCACGCTCATAGCCGGGGGTGTCTTAGTCCTCTTTGGCGACCGTCCCGGGAATATTGCCTTAGCCATTCTGCTAAGCGTGGCCGCAGCGGGGTGGCTGATCAACTCGCTGTGCGCTGCGCGCATCAAAGAGGTGCCAGGCGCCGTGGAAGGCGGTGAAAACGCCTGGGATAGCATCAAACTCGGCATGTCTCTAATGCGCGAAGACACTACGTTTCTTCACTTCAACGTGGCGCGTGCGCTGCTGCTCTCTAGCGCGCTCGCCCTGCCCTACCTGGCACTGCTGGGGCAGCAGCAAAGTGGCACCGAGCTAGGCGGGCTGGGCATTTTGGTAGTGGTGTCGGGATTGGCCGCGATGGTGGCAAGCCCCATCTGGGGAAAAAGAGCGGACCGCTCCAGCCGTCGGGTCATGCGCGACGCGGCCATCGGCACGGCTATGTGTTGCCTGCTGGCAGCTCTGATTGCCTGGTTGCCAGGCAGTTGGACGCAGAGCGTGCTGCCTTATGCGGGTGTCTACGCTCTATTGGTGGTGGTTCACCACGGCGTGCGCTTGGGGCGCAAAACGTATTTGGTCGACATCGCTAACCAAGACAATAGAGCGCTATACGTTGCGCTTTCCAATACCTTTACTGGTGTGCTAATGCTCATCGTTGGTGGCATGATTGGCGCATTGGCACAGTGGTTAGGCAGCGCTATGCTGCTGGTGATTTTGGCGTTGATAGCCCTCGGCGCCATGCTTAGTGCGCACCGACTCCCCGAAGCGGAGTGATATTGCCGATTGCAAAGCCGATCGACGCTCGCCATGATGGTCAGCAAATCACGGTGGCTAGCTGTTTTTTTGCTATCCTATTTTTGTTTGATGGTGTTAAAGACGGCATCGTCCTGCACTAAAGAGCGCCCCGCGCTGACGCACAGCGCCATGGCGGAGAAAGACGAGAAGCAACAGGAACCCATTGATGAAACGATCTCCCTTGATAAGCCCGGAGTTACTCGAACGCATTGTTGACGCTTCTGAAGATGGCATTGTCGTTGCAGAGCAGGAAGGTGACGAAAACATTCTGATTTACGTGAACAAAGGCTTCGAGCGTTTGACGGGCTACAGTGCAGACGAAATCCTCTATCGCGACTGCCGCTTTCTACAAAACGAAGATCGCGATCAGGATGCGCTCATGTCGATACGTGAGGCGCTGCAGGACGGTCGCCCCTCCCGCGAAGTGCTACGTAACTACCGTAAAGATGGCACGATGTTTTGGAACGAACTCTCCATCACCCCGGTATACGATGAAGCCGATAAGCTGATGTACTACATCGGGGTGCAAAAGGACGTAACGGAGCGTGTCGAAGCGCAGCTAGCCCTGGCAGAATTGAAAAAGCAGCAGGAGCACGCAGAGTAACGTCTCACCGTCATCGCACCGACAAGAATAAGTAATACTCAGACGATTAGAGACCGCTCACACGCCACAATCATGACACATGCGTCAAAAACGCTTGAACTTCCAACCCAGTGGCGCTATATAGCGCCTAGGCGCTTAATGAGCGTTAGGCGCTTTTTACGCATTTTCCTATAGCGTAAGAAGCCGTTGTGATGCCGGTGCGCCGGCTTGGGTTGGAGGGCATACCATGAGCCGTGACCCCTTAAATCGTGACACCTATACCAACGACGGTCTTGACGCAGACGATTTCGACACTGTGGATGCCGTCAACGACGACCACTATGGTAAAAGCAAACCCAGTAAAGCGGATACCCTGCGTGCACGTCGCCAAGTAGAAGCGTGGCTGGAAGAGCGTCGCCTGCAGCGGGCGATCGAAGACGACTGGGACGAAGAAGAGTAATGACGACCCGGAGGGCACCTAGACGTGCCCTTCTTTTTGGGCGCCTCTTGCAACGCGGGTTTACTGGCCTTTAGCCGCGCTGGGCACTATCATCTGTGCACCAAGCCAGCCTCTTGCTGGTCTCGCTTTTACTACAACCTAACGGATTTCCATGGCGCAATACGTATTCACCATGAACCGGGTCGGCAAAGTCGTGCCGCCCAAAAAGCAAATTCTCAAGGATATTTCGCTCTCGTTCTTCCCCGGCGCCAAAATTGGCGTGCTGGGTTTGAACGGTGCCGGTAAATCCACGCTGCTGCGCATTATGGCCGGTGTCGATAAAGAGTTTGAAGGTGAAGCTCGTCCGATGCCCGGTATCAATGTGGGCTATTTGCCCCAGGAGCCGCAGCTAGATGACGAGAAAAACGTCCGTGATACCGTCGAAGAAGCGCTGGGTGCCATCAAAGAAGCACAGGAAAAGCTCGATGCGGTATACGCCGCTTACGCCGAACCTGACGCGGACTTCGATGCCCTTGCCAGCGAGCAAGCACGTTTAGAGAACATTATCGAAGCGGCAGACGCGCATAACATCGAGCGCAAACTAGAAGTGGCCGCCGAAGCTCTACGCCTGCCGCCATGGGAGGCCAAAGTCGGCAACCTCTCTGGCGGTGAGCGTCGCCGTGTGGCGCTCTGTCGTCTGCTGCTCTCCAGCCCTGACATGCTACTGCTCGACGAGCCCACCAACCACCTGGATGCAGAGTCCGTGGCTTGGCTGGAGCGCTTTTTGCACGACTACAATGGCACCGTCGTGGCAATCACCCACGACCGCTACTTCTTGGACAACGTTGCGGGCTGGATTCTCGAACTTGACCGTGGGCAGGGCATTCCGTTCGAAGGCAACTACTCCCAGTGGCTGGAGCAGAAAGAGCAGCGCCTGACCCAAGAGGCGAAGCAAGAAGCGTCTCGTCAGAAAGCCATCAAGCAAGAGCTCGAATGGGTGCGCAGCAATGCCAAAGGCCGCCAGGCGAAGAGCAAAGCGCGCCTTAACCGCTTCGAAGAAATGCAGTCTGGCGACTTCCAGAAGCGTAACGAGACCAACGAGATCTACATTCCGCCTGGCCCGCGCCTGGGTGATAAGGTGATCGAGTTCCACAACGTCACCAAGCGTTTCGATGACAAGCTGCTCTACCAAGACCTCTCCTTCACCATCCCCCCTGGCGCCATCGTCGGGATCGTGGGTGGTAACGGCGCGGGTAAATCGACACTGTTCAAGCTGGTCACCGGTAAAGAACAGCCGGATGCCGGTGAGGTGGTGATCGGTGAAACCGTCGACATCGCTTACGTCGAGCAGTTGCGCGATGCGCTAGACGATAAACAGACCGTTTGGGAAGCCGTGTCAGACGGGCAGGACATTCTCAATATCAACGGCTATGAAGTCTCCTCACGCGCCTACGTGGGCCGTTTCAACTTCAAGGGCAACGACCAACAAAAACGTTTGGATGAGCTGTCCGGCGGTGAGCGGGGTCGCCTGCAGCTAGCGCAGACCCTGAAACAGGGGGCTAACGTACTGTTGCTGGATGAGCCCTCGAATGACCTGGACATCGAAACGCTGCGCGCTCTGGAAGAGGCGTTGCTCGCCTTCCCCGGCTGCGCGATGGTGATCTCTCACGACCGTTGGTTCCTGGATCGAATCGCCACGCACATTTTGGCGTTCGAAGGTGATTCCGAAGTGGTGTTCTTCGACGGTAACTACACCGAGTACGAAGAGGACCACAAAAAACGCGTCGGTAACGACACGCCGAAGCGCATGAAGTACAAGCGTATCGACGCCTAACGTCGTGCTCCTCGGTGCAAAAAGCCCTGCTCATGCAGGGCTCAGACTGCTGACAAAGCCCTGGCCCTTTGGTCAGGGTTTTGCTTTGATAAGCGTATCGTTTTTCGTGGTGGCCGATATGCTCAAAGACCCTTCCCCCCAACAGTACGAACTGGAGATGGTCACGCTCGAAGAGCTCGTGCCCTCGAACCACCTGTTGCGTCAGATCGACGCTGCTCTCGACTTTAACTTTATCCGGGATCGCGTGCGCCACCTCTACTGTGCCGATAACGGTCGGCCTGCGCTCGATCCTGTATTGCTCTTCAAGGCGTTGTTCATTGGCTATCTATTTGGCATTCGCAGTGAGCGCCAGTTGATGCGCGAGATTCAGGTCAACGTCGCCTATCGCTGGTTTCTCGGCTTGCGCTTGACCGACAAGGTGCCCGACGCCTCAACGATCAGCCAGAACCGACGCCGCCGCTTCTCCGATAGCACGATCCACAAAGAGATCTTCGATACCATTGTCGAGCAAGCCATCGCAAAAGGCTTGGTGGGCGGCGACGTGCTCTACACCGATAGCACGCACCTCAAGGCCAATGCCAACAAGCATCGTCATGAACGCCAAGAGGTTGAGACGACGGCACGAGACTATTTGGATGCTCTGGACGTGGCGGTCGAGGAGGACCGCGCTCAACACGGAAAAAAGCCCTGACGCCGCGTGCTAAGGCACCGGCCACCGTCGAAAAAAAATCAGCCTCACCGACCCGGATAGCGGCTATATGGTGCGCGAGGGTAAGCCGACCGGCTTCTTCTATCTGGATCACCGTACGGTGGATGGCAAACACGCCATTATTACCGATACCCATGTTACCCCGGCCAGCGTGCACGATAGCGTGCCTTACCTCGCGCGGTTGGATCATCAGTGCCAGCGCTTCGGCCTGGACCCGATCGGCGTCGGCCTCGACGCGGGTTACTTTACGGCGGCTATCTGTCATGGGCTGGAGGAGCGCGGCCTGTATGGCGTCATCGGCTACCGACGCCCCAGTAAACTCAAGGGGTATCTCCCCAAGCGCGCCTTTACGTATGACGCGTCGACCAACACCTATCAGTGCCCAGAGGGCCAATCGCTGATTTATGCCACCACGGACCGACATGGCTATCGTCACTATCGCAGTGATCCTGAGATCTGCCGGGGATGCCCTCGGCTGGCGTCTTGTACCCGCAACGCCAAGCACATTAAAACGGTCACTCGGCACGTCTGGCAGGACGCCAAGGATCGAGTGGATGCCCGACGACTGACGGAGCCAGGTAAGAAGCTCTACAAACGGCGAAAAGAGACGGTGGAACGCAGCTTCGCCGACGCCAAGCAGTTGCATGGACACCGCTATGCGCGGATGCGGGGACTGGCGCGCGTTAAAGAGCAGTGTTTGCTGGCTGCCGCTTGCCAAAACCTCAAGAAAATCGCACAGGCGCGTTGGCGTCGGCTTTTTTACGCGTTTTTACGTCATCTGGGGGCTAATAGGGCTCGTCAGAGGTCGTCATACCCGACGATGAGCAGACCCCGCGCGATGAGGGTCGTGAGTGAGGCCACGAGTGCATGCTTACTCTAAAAGCAACGAACCCACCAAAATAGGTGGGTTCGTCAGCAGTCTGAGCCCTGCTCATGCAGGGCTTTTTTTATGACGATGGGAACGTGTCTGACGAACGTCTCACCCCGCGGGCCAAGTAAACTCACGACCGCCCAGTAGATGCATATGAATATGATAGACGGTCTGCCCACCCATCTCATTGCAGTTCATCACCACTCGATAGCCGTCTTCCGCGAAGCCTTGTTGTTTGGCGAGCTGTGCCGCGGTGTGCTGTAAGCGACCTACGAGCGCCACGTCGTCTGCTTCGATATCGTTTAGCGTTGGGATGTGCTTTTTAGGAATGATGAGCTGATGCGTTGGCGCCTGGGGGTTAATATCGTTGAACGCCAGTACGTGCTCATCCTCGAACACGATGTCTGCCGGAATCTCGCGGTTAATGATTTTACAGAATAGGCACTCCATCGCAGCCTCCTTACGTTTGGCGCGTTTATGGTCGGTCGAGCAGCGCCGCCTTAGCGAAAACGGCGCTGCGATAGCAGGTGGCGAACCAGCGGTGCGAGTATCAGCTCCATCGCCAAGGACATACGAGCACCGGGCACCACCAGGGTATGCGGACGGGTCATAAAAGAATCTTGGATCATCGCCAGCAGCCATGGAAAATCCACCGTCGACGGGTCACGAAAACGAATCACCACGAACGACTCGGCATCGGTGGGAATATCCTGCACTTCGAAGGGGTTGGAGGTATCGACCGTGGGCACCCGCTGGAAATTGATGTGGGTACGCGAAAACTGCGGCTGAATATAGCGCACGTAATCATCCATACGCCCCAAAATGGTATCAATGACCGCTTCCTGAGAGTAGCCGCGCAGTTTGGTGTCACGGTCGATCTTTTGAATCCACTCGAGGTTCATCGTCGGTGCCACGCCGACCAGCAAATCGACGTGACGGGCAATATCGTACTCTTGCGTCACCAAGCCGCCATGCAACCCTTCATAAAAGAGCAGATCGGTACCGCAGGGCAGTGACTGCCACTCGGTGAAAGTGCCTACGCGATAACCCGCCTCGATTTTCTGCTTGTCTTCCGCGTGAATGTAGTGCCGAAACGTGCCGGTACCGTGCTCTCCGTACTCGATGAACAGGCCTTCCAAGCGGTCGAGCAGGTTGGCCTCGACGGCAAAATGAGACAGCTCGTCCTTACGCTCCGGCTCTTCGCGGAAAATACGTTTGAGATCATCGCGGGTATAGCGGTGGAAAGCGTCGCCATCCACCATGGCCGCATGCACGTCTTCACGGAGGAACATGCGCTCGAAACTGCGGCGGACGGTCGTGGTCCCCGCCCCTGACGAGCCCGTCACCGCGATGATGGGATATTCTCGCGACATTTATCCCCCCCGGGCATCCGCCAGCGTTTGCTTTAGCGCATCGGGAATCGCCACCGGCCGACCCACCGCCAGGTCCAGTAGCAGCTTGTTGACTCGCGCGGTCGCTACGACATCGCCCGTATCTGCCTTGATGACCCGCTGATAGATCGTCAACGCTTTGCCCTCGGGCTCGGGCACCGCCGTTTCGATGACCAGCGCGTCAGGAAAGCGCGCCTCCTGTTGATACTGCACGGCGAGATCCACGACCACGCTGGGGTAGCCGTGCATATCCCACTCCGGCAGATCCAAGGCCATAAAGGCCTTCGCCCGCGCTTCATGAAGCAGCGACACCAGGGCATCGTGCCCCAAGTGGCGGCCATAATTCATATCCGTCACCCGCACCGTCAGCGAATGGCGATGAATGACCGCTGCCAAAGGGAAGTCCAGCGAGACACGCTCCATTGCTTTACTCCTTGTCGGGTGACGATATGACCGGGAAAAGTCGCTTTTACTGCTCCCGCGCAATGGCGCGGAAGGCGATATCACGGCGGAATTCGACGCCTTCCCAATGAATCGTGCTAACCCCTCGATACGCCTGCTGCTGAGCCGCCGAGACGCTGTCGCCCAAGGCCGTGACACACAGCACGCGCCCACCGGCCGTAGTGATCTCACCTTCTGCATTTTGCGCCGTCCCCGCGTGGAAGACCTTGCACTGCGCCCGCTCGGCATCGTCCAAGCCGTGAATCACGTCGCCTTTACGATAGCTACCGGGATACCCACCCGCGGCCAGCACCACGCCCACGGCGGCACGGGAATCCCACGTACACTGCTTTCCGGCCAGCTCGCCTTTTGCGCCAGCCAAACAGAGCGCCGCCAAATCGGAGGTAAGACGCATCATGATCGGCTGGGTTTCCGGGTCACCAAATCGGCAGTTGTACTCGATGACTTTGGGATGGCCTTGCGCATCGATCATCAGCCCCGCATACAGGAAGCCGGTATACGCGTTCCCCTCCGCGGCCATACCGCGCACGGTGGGGAGAATGACCTGCTCCATGATCCGCGCATCGACGTCGGGCGTGACGACCGGCGCAGGGGAGTAGGCGCCCATGCCGCCCGTGTTGGGGCCCGTGTCGCCATCGTAGGCGCGCTTGTGATCCTGACTGGTCGCCATCGGAACGACGTTTTCGCCATCTACCATGACGATGAAGCTCGCTTCTTCGCCGTCGAGAAACTCTTCGATGACGACACGCGCGCCCGCATCACCAAAGGCATTGGCTTCGAGCATATCGCGAATCGCCGCCTCGGCTTCCGCTTCGCTCATGGCCACGATGACCCCTTTACCCGCCGCTAAGCCGTCGGCTTTGATCACGATCGGCGCGCCCATCTCAGCCAAATACGCTAGCGCAGGCTCTACGGCCGTAAACGTCTGGTAGGCCGCGGTGGGAATGTCATGACGGGCCAGAAAGTCCTTGGTGAACGACTTGGAGCCTTCGAGCTGGGCGGCGCGCTGGCTGGGACCAAAAATCGTCAAACCGGCGGCTTGGAAGCGGTCGACGACACCTTCGACGAGCGGCGCTTCTGGGCCAACGACGGTCAGGGCAATCTGCTCTTGCTGAGCAAACGCGACCAGTGCCTCTAGGTCGGTGACACCAATGGCCACATTGGTCAGCTTGGGCTCCGTTGCGGTCCCTGCGTTGCCAGGCGCGACGAAGACTTGCTCGACATCACTGGACTGGGCGAGTTTCCACGCCAGGGCATGTTCGCGGCCACCGCCACCGATCATCAAAACTTTCATGGGTATCCTTCTTAAACGGGAGAGCGTCGATGGGCGGCATTATGCCACAACGTACCACCCCGTGGCCTTAGGAACGCTTGTCCGATGTCTCGTCATCGTCCGTCTGGGTAGGCTGGTTGAGCGCGTTTTGCCAAAACCGCATGTTCTCTTCGGCCAATTCACGCATGAACTCGATCGGCGAGTGGCGCATGGCCTGCTGCCACTGGGTCTGCATCCGCTTTTGCTGCTCTAGCATTAGCTGCGTGCCCTGCTCCAAGTAGCGTGCCAGCGGCAGTGGAGAGGACATATCGTACACACGAATCAGCTGCGCCAGCAGGTCATTGGAAAACACTTCGGCTTCACTATCCGCCTGTTCTTGTTCGATAATGATCGATAGCAGGATGGTGCGCGTTAGATCTTCACCGCTTTTCGCATCTTCGACGCGAAACGGCTCTTCTTCAATGATCAAACGGCGCAGGTCCTCGAGCGTGACATAACGGCTCTGCTGGGTGTCGTACAACCTGCGGTTGGCATATTTACGAATTACGCGCACAGCGCATCTCCTTAAACGCGATAAAGGCTTTTGTCGCCGTTGCTGCTATTGTGCCTGCAACACGCGCCCATGCAAGCCAGCTTAGCGGATTCGTGGTGTTAAGCACGCCTTTCCTTGGACCAATAGACGACGACTATGAATTTGATACTGCTAGACCCAAGCGAGGTCGACGCTCACCACGCGCGCATTACCGATGCGCGGCGCTTGACCCATTTACACGACGTACACCGTGCCCAACAGGGCGACCGCTTGACGGTGGGCATTCAGGGCGGCGCCATGGGTAAAGCCTCGCTGATAACACTCAGTCAACACGAAGCGCTCTTTGCGCTGGAGGATCTTTGTGAATCGGCGCCCCCCGCCCTGCCCGTTCACCTCGTGCTGGCCTTGCCGCGCCCCCGTATGTTAGCGCGAACGCTAGAGCACGTGACGGCGCTGGGCGTCAAAGAGATCACCTTGCTGCATACTAAACGGGTAGAAAAGAGCTATTGGCAATCACCAGAGCTAAGGGCTGACAAGATTCATCAACATTTAGTGCTGGGCCTCGAGCAAGCACGAGATACCCTGCTGCCCAATGTGACGCTGTGCAAGGGCTTCAAAGCGTTTCTAGAAGGCCAGCTCCCGCAACTACTGAGCGAACGTCGCGGGCTAGTCGCTCACCCGGGAATGGAAAACGCCTGCCCACGCGACGTGGATGAACCCACTCTGCTACTGGTCGGTCCTGAAGGTGGTTTCATTCCTTGGGAGGTGGAGCAACTGATTCAGGCAGGCTGCGAGGGCATGCACTTGGGACCGCGCATCCTACGCGTCGAAACAGCCGTCACCGCGCTGCTGTCACGGCTGTTTTGAGTGCTACCTGACTAATAAAGGATCAAGACTGGTCGTCTTCTGGGTCGTGGGGAACGTACGCAGCGTTTTCTCCACACTCGGGTTCCTGTAGAAACGTATTGCGTACGTCTAGCAAGCCCAGGTGGCTGATGGTACGACGCCCCAATAGTAGCGGATAGATCATCTCTTCTCGGTCACGCAGGCTAAACTGCTCCTCGTAGATGGTATCCCCCATGCACACGTCCATCAGCACCACCGGGCGCTCGTCACGCCCCCCGGCGCCGCGCACGGTTTGCTCGCGATAGAGAGGACGCTCGATTTGGTCGCTAAAGGTGTCACCGCTCTCTTGATCTTCCAGCTTCAAACGAAAGCGCACCCACTCCTCACCCTCTTTCTCGAACATTTCAATGTCTCGGGCATCCAGAGAAGAGGTCAACGCCCCGCTGTCCAGCTTGGCTTTGACCGCGATGCCCCAGGGCTCGATATAGGCGTTTTCGACCCAGCCGAAGACGTTGTCTTGCGTTTGAGCGTCCTCTGCCTGTGCAGTCGCTCCCAACAGTAGCGTGCTGGCCAGCACGCTGGCACCCCATACTCCTAAGCCAGTTTTTACCATCTCGACTCATCCTTGGTGAAACATCGATGATTGAACATTAACGTAACCGCTCCAGCAGCGATTGAGTGGCGAAGCCATCGGGAACGATCCCCTGGTCGCGCTGGAAAGCCCTCAAACCCGCCTGGGTATTCGGCCCCATGATGCCATCCGCGACACCTACCGAGTAACCGGCATCGTTCAAGCGCTGCTGGAGCGTTCTGACATCGTCACGCGTCAAAGGTGCCTCATCCCGGGGCCATGACTGCGCGATGCCATCGCGTCCGGCAATGGCATCGGCCAGCGTCGCCACGGCTAGTGCATAGCTCGTTGCATTGTTATAGCGCAGAATCGCGCGGAAATTGGGACCAACGATGAACGCAGGGCCACTCGCCCCAGCCGGGACGATGACCGCAGCGCTATCGAAAGAGGGAAGCTCACCCCGAACGGCACGCACACCTTGTGCAGCCCATTCGGCGCTGCTCTTACGGTCGGTTTGCGAGTAGTCAAAGTCGTCGGGTAACCTGACCTCAGCACCCCAGGGTTGGCCTGCCTGCCAACCAGCGCGCGCAAGATAGTTCGCCGTCGACGCCATGACATCGGGAATACTGCCCCAAATATCGCGCCGCCCGTCGTCATCGCCATCCACCGCGTAGGCTTCGAAACTGCTGGGGATAAATTGGGTATGCCCCATCGCCCCCGCCCAGGAGCCTTTCATCTGTTCGGCGGCAATGTCCCCTTGGTCGATGATGCGCAGGGCCGCCAGCAGCTCACCCCGGGCGAACTCTCGTCGGCGGCCATCGTAGGCCAGCGTCGCGAGGGATTCGAGTGTCGAGAAATCGCCAAAATTGCTGCCGTAATTACTCTCCACGCCCCAAATCGCTACGATGATCTCGGCGGGGACACCGTAGCGCTGCTGCATCATATGCGCTGTCTCGCGGTGCTGCGCCAGCGTCTCTCGTCCATTGTCGATACGCGTTGGCGACACAGCACTATCTAAATATTGCCAAATGGCACGGACGAATTCTGGCTGGTAACGATCTAGCTCGATGACCCGCTCCCGGTAACGAATCCCATCGAACGCCGACGCAAGCGTGGCCTCACTGATACCTTGGCTGGCGGCATAGCGGCGGAACTCGCCGAGCCACTCATTGAAGTTGCCATAGCGCACCTGCTCTGCGGCGCGGGCGTCGACTTCCGTCATGAGCTGGGGGCTTGCCGTCACAGCAGGGACGTATAAAGTAACAGCGGCCAACAATGGCCACAGCAGGTGGCGGCGGGTACGTATCGAACCATTACGTTTCAATGACCTGGGGCGTGACGTCATAGTATTCATCTCTTGGCAATCCTTAGCGTGAGGCTGATGATGGCTCAGAAATAAACGAGTTACCAGCCTCAGAGAGACAAGCGCCCCAAAACCACAAAATGGAGCATCACCACACTCACCGTTAGCACACAGCGCAGGATCAGATACCACTTGGGAAAGCCTTCGCGCCCTTCCCGGCTAATATCGTAGCCTCCCATCAACAGAAACCCTGCCAACAACACCCAAAGCCCGGTCACCGTGTTGAATAGCAAAGCGGGCCACGCTATCAGGCTAGGCACCATGGCCAAGATCAACCGACGCGGGTTATCGGCGCGAGGCACTTGCAGCGCACTGCCCCAGTGAATCCCCCCAAGAAAAGACAAAATCACTGCGCTGTAATAGGTAAACCCATAGATCGCGCTCACCTGCCATGCAGGCGGCGCCCACCAAGCGGCGAGTCCGCCGCCCATGAACGGCAGCAGACCGGCCAAGCCTAAGCTCCATGCCAAGCGTTTTTCAGACTCCATTCGCGCCATCGTTACTCATCCGTTTCTTCGAATTCGGTAGCAGCAATCAACCAGCGCTGCCACTCGTCCGGCAACACGCAAGGCTGCTTGAATTGAGAAGGTGCCACACGCCAGGGCTGGTGGCGCTCCAATCCATAAGGCAACGATTCGAGAGCAGGTAACCAGTAGGCCACGTAAAGCCCTTTCGGGTCGTAGTGGCCTGCCTGCTTCAATACATTGAAGTAGCGATCCTGCCGCGGATCGCGTCCCACTCCGGCAATGTAGCGCCAGTTGCCCCAGTTACTGGCCACGTCATAATCGATCAGGCAGTGTTCGAACCACCAAGCCCCTAACCGCCAGTCGACCTGAAGATCTTTGACTAAAAAGCTCGCGACGTTTTGTCGAGCCCGATTAGAGATCCAGCCAGTACGCCTGAGTTCGAGCATGGCAGCGTCAATGAAGGGGACACCGGTATCGGCGTTACGCCACGTATCGAAAGCCGCATTCGCAGCGGGCAGCGAATCACGGCCGAACAGTGACGCACCTTCAAGCTGCGCAGCGCGATGAAAATAGTCGCGCCATAAAAGTTCGAAGACGATCCAGTAGCTTGATTCACAGCTACCGAACTCGGCCTCCCACGCTTTTACTTCGTGATTCACTTGGCGGGCTGATAGGCAGCCACGGGAAAGCCACGGAGAAAAGCGCGTGGAGAAGTTGGCGCCTAGCAGGCCATTGCGCGTTTTCTTATAAGACTCCGCGCCGTTTTGACGCCATAAGTAGTGCTGTAAACGATCGTTCGCTGCCGACTCGCCGCCCACGAATACGAACCCCTGACGATTATCGGGTTGCCAAGCGGCGCTGGTTTCACACACCGACTTCAACGGTGGGAAACCGCGTGGCGCACCGTCAGGCCAGCCTGGCAGGGTGACCGGCGCGGGTAAGGGAGGCGGTATTTCACACTGTTTTTCTACACTGCGACGAAACGCGGAAAAACTGGATGGCAACGCGTCCAATTCGAACGGCAGCGCAGCAGCGTCGATCAAATAACCGCTATCTGCACGGTAAAGTCGGCAACTATCGGGCAAACCGGCAGCCGCGCGAGTGATGTTCTTCGACTCTTCGCATCCTGAGTGTTCAGCCACTCGGACTTCACGCGCATCAAGCGAGGTAGCCAGTTCGACGACGACCGCTGCCGGGTCACCAATGCGCACCAACAGGTCGCTACCTCGGCGCAACAATTCTCCGCGAAGCTCCATCAAGCTTTGCCATAAAAAGCGCAAACGCGCTGGCCCTAGCCTGGGCGTCTTTTCACCCGGCACGGCCGCCTGGAGCCAACGCTGGTCGAGCACGTAAAGGCAGAGTAGCTGATGTGGGCAGTGTTCGAAATGTAATAAGGGGTTGTCGGCGACACGCAGATTATCCTGCAGCCAGACAATGTCAGTCGTGCTGTTCATGCTCTTGCCTCCTCGGCGTGCTGTGCTGCTTGGCCTCGCGACGGCAACGTTGGCTGCAGAAGCGCACCTCGTCCCAGCAGCGCGCCCATTTTTTCCGCCAAGTAAATGGGCGCTGGCATTGAACGCAGTCTTTTTGCGGTAAATCGTGTTTCCGTTTCATCTATCCATCTCGCTGCGTGCTGGCTATGCCACGCTACGCTGTGATACATGGACATAATAACTTATACAGTACAATTATTGTATATAAATTGATACCTCGACTTTGCCATAACACGCACCTACCCTCTTTTAAGTCGCGCATAAAAAAAGCCACCCAACCTGGGTGGCTTCTCTTAATTACGGTGACGCCTAACGTTAGTCGGGATCGGTATTGCGAGGGTAGCGCTTCGCGTTTTCTTGCGTCTCCATACCGCTTTTCAGCTCATGGGTGAGCGGGTCGTAGTTAGGGCGCAGCTCATCTTTGACGGTGCCGCTCCAAAGCCGAGAGCCCACAAAGTAACCGGCTCGGCCAATCACGTGGGCGGCAATAGGCGCGGTGATCAAAATGAACACGATAATGGCTAACGAACGAGCGACGACCCCTACCTCGGCAAAATGCATGGCCGAGGCCAACATGATCAGAATCACACCCAGCGCGGCGGCTTTGGTGGTGGCATGCATGCGTGTCAGTAGATCGGGCAAGCGAAGGAGCCCTACGGCGGCTAGCAGCATAAAACTCGCGCCAACCAGCAGCATGGCGCCTTTGATGGCATCAATCATCCCGAGGCCCTCCCCGTTCCAAGAAGCGTGCAAAGCCAATCGCGGCCAAAAACCCCATCAACGCAATGACGATGGCCGCATCCAAAAAGCTGGAGACGCCCGATTGAATGGCATACACACCGACCAACCCCACGACCGTCGTCGAGAACAGTTCTAGGGCCACTACGCGATCTGGCAGACTAGGTCCACGCACCACGCGAACGAAGGTCAGCACGAGCGCCAAGCCCATGATCACCTGACTAATTAAAATCACGGTTTCCATTAACGAAATAACTCCAGTGCCCTGTGTTCCATCTCTTTCAAATTGCGCCGAAGCTCCTCTTCGTCGTCCAGGAACATCGCATGGATATACAACACTTTACGGTCATCGGACACGTCTAGGCTCAGGGTACCCGGTGTGAGCGAAATCAAATTCGCCACCAGGGTGATCTCCATTTCGGTGCGTGCCGACAGCGGTAAGGCAATGACCCCCGGCTGCATGTGCCAAGGCGGCGTCAGGATATCGAATGCCACGCGTAAGTTGGCCTGAACCAACTCTTTGATGAAAAAGCCGAGAAAGCCGATGAAGCGCGGCACACGAGCAGGATAGCCTTTCAACCCATCGACTTGAGGCTCGATCAGCAGCAACGCGATATAGCCAAAAATCATCCCTACCAACAAATTCAACCCGGAGAAGTCGCCGCTCAGCAGCACCCAGGCCAAACCAAGCAAGAGGTTCCAAATGGCGCCTGTCATGGTGTTTCCTCCAAGCGGTCATCGACACGTTCGGCCTGTATCTCAAGGGGATCCAGTAGCGCTGCTTCCGCGCTTGCGGAGGCACCGAGTACCGCTTCGATATAGCCTGAAGGCGTCATCAATTGATCGCCTATTTGGTTCATCACCAGCATGATGGGTTCGGCAAACACGCCAATGAGCAGGGACATCATGGCCAGCACCACGACAGGCAGATACATCATCCACAGGCTGGGCTTCAGCAACCGGCCGTCATCGCCAGTCGGTGTCGGTGTTTCGGGCACCTGGTTTTCTTCAGGTAGCGCCTTCCAGAACACTTCGTTCCAGATCTTCACCATGGAGTAGAGCGTCATCAAACCCACGGCCAGAGCGATGCCGGTCGCCACGTAAGCCTCTGCCTCAAAGCCTGCCCGCACCAGCACGAACTTCGCAAAAAACCCCGAGAGCGGTGGGATACCCGCCAGAGAAAACGCGCTGATAAAAAACGCGACGGCCAGCCAAGGCCGCTCACGATAGAGCCCACCCATTTTTTTGAGCTGGTACGTCCCTTGGAGGCGATGCGTAATGCCGCTGATCAAGAACAGGTTCGTCTTGACGATGATATTGTGCATGATCGCGAACACACCGCCGGCAATGGCCAGCGGCGTATAGAGCGCCAGTCCCAATATCATGTAACCAATCTGACTGACGATATGAAACGAGAGGATACGACGAAATTCATACTGAGCGGCGGCGCCTAACACGCCGGTCACCATGGTCAATACTGCTCCCCACAGCATGATGTCTTGGAGGTAGCCCATGGTTTGATCAAAGATCAGCGTAAATACCCGAAACAGCGAGTAAACGCCCACCTTGGTGAGCAGTCCCGCAAACAACGCCGATACCGCCACCGGCGGCGTATGATAGGACGCAGGCAGCCAAAAAAATAGCGGAAACGCGGCGGCTTTGATACCAAAGGCCACCATGAACATCACCGCCAGCACTTCGACCATACCGCTGTGCTCGGCCTCATCCATGCGCAGCGCAATATCGGCCATATTGAGCGTTCCCACCGTGCCGTAGAGCAACCCCACCGCGCTGAGAAAAATCACCGAAGCCAGCAGGTTGAGCGTGACGTACTTGATGGCGCCCTCCATCTGGGCGCGCTCGCCACCGAGCGTTAGGAGCGCAAACGAGGCCACCAACATCACTTCGAACCAGACATAGAGGTTGAAGATATCGCCCGTTAAAAAGGCGCCCGCCACCCCCGCCAGTAGCAAATGCATCAGCGGGTAGTAGCCAAATTTTTCGTGGCCGCGGCCAGTCGTCGCCAGGGAGTAAATCCCCATGGCCAAGCCGATGATGCCGGTGAGCAGTATCATCACAGCGCTGAGCATGTCAGCGACGAGCGTTATCCCAAACGGTGCTGGCCAGCTGCCCATTTGAATGGTGATGTAGCCATCTTCTAAGACCGCAACGAACAGCCACAGGCTGACGACGAATAGCGCGACGTTGCCCGCCACGGCAATAAAACGCTGCATCGGGCGCGAACGCCAAAACATCAGCGAAATGGCCCCAGAAAGTAGCGGCAGTAAAACGGGGAGTGCGACTTCAGGCCTCACGTGTCGGTATCCTTCATCTTGTCCAAGTCATCGGCCTTGACGATTTCATAAGCGCGGCGAATCAGCACCACCGCAAACGCCAATACACCAAAGGCAATCACGATAGCCGTCAATACCACTGCTTGCGGCAAGGGGTCGGCAACGCCACCCAATGGCTGCATCATGCCTTCGGGGATCAGGGGGGGCGCACCCCGCGTCATACCGGCCGTGGTAAAAATTAACAGGTTAGCGGCGTTAGACAGTAGCAGCAGACCAATCACCAGCTTGACGATAGAGCGACGCAACATCATGAATATGGCGGTCGCGTAGAGCAGGCCTATGACGAGGGCCATTAACGGTTCCATTGGCGACCTCCCGATTCGATGAGTCTAAGGGACTTATGGCTCATCCTTATCCACCTCCATTAATGCCATGACCATACCCATGACGGAGCCCAGTACCGCCAGATAGACGCCAATATCGAAAATCAGCGGCGTCGAGGCTTTGAAGTCGATCACCGGAATCGTCCACCACTGAGCAGTCAGAAAAGGCTGCCCCATGAACCAAGCGGGCACTACCGAGATCATCCCAAAAAAGAGTCCTGCGCCGATCAAGTCTCGCGGGTCGACCATGCGCAGTACCTCTTTCGTGGCGCTTACGCCAAAGGCAAATAAATACAAAGTGAACGCGCCCGCTGCCACGAGCCCAGCAATGAATCCTCCCCCGGGCTCATCATGCCCCCGCAGCAGCAGGAAGACCGAGAACATGAGCTGCAGCGGCATGAGAAAGCGCGCTGCGGTGTTTAAAATGATCGTGCCTGATTTAACCATCGTAGGGCTCCTTCACGCTGGCTTTTTCGCCACTATTTGTCCTACCCTCCGTTTCGCCGTGGCGAAGCTTGAGCATGGCAATCACGCCAATGGCGGCCAACGCTAGCACGAACATCTCACCCAAGGTGTCGAGGGCACGGTAATCGACCAGGATGACATTGACGATATTTCGACCATGGGCAAGCGGCGCACTGTTCTCGACCATGTAGGTCGAGATGCTTTCGAACTGATCGATACTCCACGCCGTCATGATCAATAAGAACATCAGCACGCCCATGGTCGCTGCAACCGACCCATCGCGAATGCGCTCCAGATTCGTGGAGAGGTTGGAGAAGCGAGGCAGCCGGAAGAGCACCAGGACTAGCAGAATCACCGTCATGGTTTCAACGAGCAGTTGGGTAATGCCTAAGTCCGGCGCGCTGAACAGAATGAAGATCAGCGCAATGGAGAAGCCCATGATGCCGACCGAGACAACGGCTCCCAACCGAGAGCGCGAAATCGTGGCGAACAGAGCCCCCATCGCCATGGTGCCCACCACGATCACTTCGTGAAAGCGCACGTCTAGCTCGAGCGCTAGCTGGGGGGAATGGCGCAACAAAATGGAGTTGCCGATTAGCGCAATCAGCACGACCAGCATCACCAATATATAGTTACGCATATAGCCGTTTTGCAGGAGTCGAGTTTGCCACTCGGAAAAGCGCACGATGCCATTCATCAGGCCCTCGTAGCCTGCTTCGGGCCCATAGCGCATCACGGGGGTCAGTCTGGCCAACTGGCCACGTACACTGTCCCAACGCTTGAAGAGAAAGAAACCGAGCAGTAGGCTCACTACGGACATGATCAACGCCATGTTGACGCCATACCACAGCGACAGCGAGATCGGCAGCGCCTCCCCCGCCACTGCCGTGGCCGCCGACGTCAATAACGCATCGGCTCCCAACATGGCGGGCGCTAAGCCAAGCGCGAGCGATCCAAGGGCCAATAGGCCTGGGCCGATCAGCATGCTTAGCGGTGCTTCATGGGGCGTTTTAGGAGTTTCATGGCGTGCGCCATAAAAAGGTCGCAGCGCGATGATGGACGCCACCGCAATGGTCAACACGGCCGCCATAAAGGCGAACACCACCAATATTGACCGGACACGCTCGGCGCCTAGCGCTGCTTCGAGCATTAGCTCTTTACCGATAAAGCCGAGTAACGGTGGCACACCCGCCAAGGAAAGCGCTGCTATCAGTGCAATGGTCGCCGTCACGGGCATCACGCTGCGCAGTCCCCCCATGGCCGTGACATCCTTGGTACCGGTTTCGTGATCAAGAATCCCCGCCACCATGAACAGGGCGCCTTTGTACAGTGAGTGGGCCAGCAAGAACGTCACGAACGCTGTCATGGCATACTCGGAGCCAATGCCTAACAGCATGGTCAGCGTACCCAGCGCCATGACCGTCGAGTACGCCAGCAACTTCTTGATGTTGGTGTGATGAATCGCCAGAAAAGCGCCGGTCAGCATGGTGGTCGCTCCGACCACGGAGAGTATCGTCACCCATAGGGCAGTGCCACCCAGCTCGGGCTGCAGCCGTGCCAATAAGTAAATGCCCGCCTTCACCATGGTGGCGGAGTGCAGATAGGCGGACACGGGCGTTGGCGCTGCCATGGCGTTGGGCAACCAGAAATGGAAAGGGAACTGCGCCGATTTGGTAAACGCACCCAGCAACAAACAGATCAACATGGGGGTATAGAGCGCGTGTTGGCGCAGGTCCTCATCGGCGCGCAGAATGTCATGGAGAGACCAGCTACCGCTTGCTACACCCAGCAGCACTAGCCCTGCCATCAGTGCCAACCCACCGGCCACCGTCACGAACAAACCTTGACGTGCCGATTTACGCGCCTCGATATCCTGGTGATTGAAGCCAATCAGGAGGTAGGAGGTGATGCTGGTCAGTTCCCAAAAAATGAATAGCGTAAGCAGGCCATCGGCGAGCACGAGCCCCAGCATGGAGGCCATGAACGCGACCAGAGCCAAATGGAAACGGGCCATATCCTGATGACCTTTCAAATAGCCACCTGCATAGACCAAGACGCAGGTGCCGATCCCCGTAATCAGCAAGCCAAACAGCAGCGACAGGCCATCGAGCAAAAAGCTTAAGCTGATACCCAATGACGGCACCCACGACCACGCCAATAGCTGAGGGCCCTCATGGAGAACCAACGGCGCTTGGCTTAACAACCAAGCGGCCAAAAGTGCCGGAAATAGCGCAAGCAGCAGGCTTGCTCGCTCCCCAAACCAGCGGTTGAGCAGCGGTGACAGCGCTGCCAACACGAAGCCCATTAATACGGCAAATTGCATCCGGCGCCTTCTCCCTAATTGCGTGCATTCACCTCAAAACGGCCGCTTGTCGACACGTCAGCAGCCGTTCGAGCGTTGAATAAATGTGATTTTATATCCACAAACCTTATACCAACCCTTCCCACTTTTCTAGGAAAGTCGTTCTCAATAAAAAACCGCCTAGCGCAATACGCTAGGCGGTTTTATGCACCGCCATATGACGTTACGTTGTTGGTAACCAACCCGATAATTCGTTATTCACTACCGCCAATAGTGCATCGATATGGTCATCGCGATCGTTCAAGCAAGGGATGTAGCTAAAGGTTTCACCACCCGCTTCCATGAAACTATCGTGGATCTCCTCTTTGATCTCTTCGAGGGTCTCGACACAATCAGAGGAAAAGGCTGGCGAAAGAATCGCAATGTGCTTGTGCCCTTGTTTCGCCAGTTCGGCAACATGGTCGACCGTTTGCGGACCGACCCACTTTTCAGGACCGAACTGCGACTGAAACGCAGTATCGACCTCCTCTTTGCTCAACCCCAGCTTTTCACGCAGTAGGCGCGTCGTTTTCTGACACTGGCAGTGGTAGGGGTCACCCTCCATCAGATAACGCTCCGGCACGCCGTGATAGCTCGCCACGAGTTTGGTGGGACGACTATCGAAGCCGTCGTACGCCTCTTGTACCGAGTTAGCCAACGCCTGGATATACGTCGGATGCTCGAAATAGGCCGGTACGGTACGGATATAGGGCTGCCACTTCATTTTCATCAGCGTACGAAACGCTTGGTCATTGGCAGTAGCGGTAGTGGGCGAGCCGTACTGCGGATAGAGCGGGAAGAAGACGATGCGCTCACAACCCTTCTCTTTCATGCGTTTGAGCACGCTGTCCGTTGAAGGATTGCCGTAGCGCATACAGAAATCGACCTCGACATCGTCGCCGTAAAGCGCTTTCAGGCGCTCGGTCATTTTTTCCGTTTGTGCACGGGTGATGGTCAGCAACGGGCTTTCGTTCTTCTCGTTATTCCAGATGCTTTTGTACGCGTTGCCCGAGGAGAACGGACGCTTGGTCAGGATGATGAGCTGCAAAAGAGGCTGCCATTTCCATCCGGCATAATCTACGACTCGTTTATCGGACAAGAACTCGCTGAGATAGCGACGCATGGACCAGTAGTCGGTGGCATCGGGCGTTCCCAGATTCGCTAGAACGACGCCCACCTTGGCGCGGGGAACGGCAGGGTGGCTGCTGGGCGCGTGGGCCAAGCGCCCCTCACCGGGTTGATCCTTCACGATGCTATCGGCCATCTCGCTAACTCCTCGGGTGTACGTAATGGGCAAAATCTTAACACTTTTCGGCAAAGTCGCGGCATAAAGTTATACTATCAACATTATTTGTATAACTGCAGGCCAACTCATGTCCAAGCCGTTACTCCTGGTACTGGGTGATCAGCTCACGCTGACGCTGCCAACCCTTCGCGAAGCGCCTTCCAATGCGGTGGTGGCGATGTGCGAAGTGGCCGAAGAGGCACGCTACGTGCCTCACCATCTGCATAAGATCGGTCTTTTCATGGCCGCCATGCGCCACTTTGCCGACGCCTTGAGAGACAAAGGCTATACGGTGCATTACAGCCGCATCAATGATGGCGATAACACCCAGTCGCTGATAGAAGAAGCCGAGCGGCTCGCCAAGCAGTACGGCTGTGATGAAATTCGCGTTACCCGCCCCGGCGAGTGGCGGCTGTGGAACGACATGCAGCAGCGCCAACACAACGCCCTCCCCTGGCAGCTGTGGGAGGATGACCGCTTCTTCACCACACCGGACGACTTTTCACGCTGGGCAGAGGGCCGCAAACAGCTGCGCCTGGAGTATTTCTACCGCGAGCAGCGCAAGCGCACCGGCCTGCTCATGGAGGGCGATACGCCCAGCGGCGGCCAGTGGAACTACGACCACGACAACCGCGAGCCCATCGATACCTCGCTGAGCTTTCCTGCACTGCCCAACCACGGCCAGGATGACGTGACAAAAGCAGCTCTTAAGGACGCCGCTGACCATTTCGCTGATCGCATGGGAACGATGGAGACCTTCAACTTGCCGGTCACCCGGCGGCAGGCACTGGTCGATTTGAACCACTTCATCGAACACGGGCTAGCAGACTTTGGCCGCTACCAAGATGCCATTAGTGACCGAGAACCCTTTTTGTATCACTCACGCCTGTCTGCGGCGATGAACATTGGCCTGCTCTCGCCGATGGAAGTGTGTGACGCCGCCGAGGCGCACTACCATGCGGGCAAAGCGCCTATCAATGCGGTAGAGGGTTTCATCCGCCAAATACTCGGCTGGCGCGAATACGTGCGCGGGCTCTACTGGACGCACATGCCCGGGTACAAACAGGAGAACCAGCTAGGCTTCACCCGCGAGCTGCCCGCGTTTTATTGGGACGCCAACACCGACATGCGCTGCCTGCAGCGCGCCATTCAAATGACCATCGACAACAGCTATGCGCACCACATCCAGCGACTCATGGTCACCGGCAACTTTGCCCTGCTGTGCGGCGTCAAGCCCGAAGCGCTGTGCGACTGGTACCTCGCCGTCTACGCCGATGCCTGCGAGTGGGTCGAACTGCCTAATACCCTCGGGATGGTACTGCACGCCGATGGCGGTTTGATGGGCTCCAAGCCTTACTGCGCTTCGGGTAAATACATCGATAAGATGTCTGATCACTGTCAGCACTGTCGCTACTCGCCCAAACAGATGACCGGCCCCAAAGCCTGCCCTTTCAACAGTCTTTACTGGCACTTTTTGGAAACCAATGCGGAACGGCTCAACCGTAATCCACGAATGAAGCTCATTTATGGCTCGTTAGGACGCATGAAAGAGGAGAAGCGCGAGGCCATTCGCCAGCAGGCCGAGCAATTCCTTGCCAAACTGCCGACCAGTAAAGGCTACGGCCAACCGGCGCATACGAAGGGCTATGCCTCTGCTGCCCAACACGCTTCCTCTACATCTGACTCGGAGAACCGCTCATGAGCCGTTTCGCAGCGCTGGATGCCCAGGCTCCGGTCACGCTCTACCATGACGGGGACTGCCCCTTTTGCCGAGTGGAAGTCGCTTGGCTCGCCAAACACCGCCATCGGTCTCGCGTTCGGCTGGTCGATATTCAGAGCAGCGAGTTCAAGCCAGACGAGGTCGGTCGCAGTTTCGACGCCATGATGGGCCAACTGCATTTGCAAGATCAAGAAGGGAGGTGGTTCATCGGGATGGACGCCAGCCGGGCCCTCTATGCGGTGTTGGGCTACCGGCGGCTAGTAAAGCTATCTTGCTTACCGGGCCTGCGCAGCATGATGGATGCAGGCTACCGTTTCTTTGCCCGTCGCCGTATTCGGCTGGGGCGATGGTGGGAAAAACGACAGGGTAAAACCGTCAGCTAATACAGCGGCTGGATCAAAAGACGAGCGGCATACGCGAGGTCAGCGGCGCACTATAATGAGCGTCGCGGCCAATCACCTCGTCTTGAGGCACGTGCTGCACTAAGTAGGCGCGATGGATACCCGCACGCTTGAGCTCTAGATAAACGTCATCCAGTGAGCGAAACAGCATCGGTTTACCGCGCTGCATCAACATGTGGCGCTCACCTTCTACATCTTCAAGCTCGACTTGGTAAAAACGACTACCCGAATGGGTAATCACACGGATTTCAAAATTGTCGTGATTCACGACGAACTGTTTCAGCGCTTTCAGTTCCATGGTTCCCTCCTGTTATTGGTCATCGTCATGGAACACAGCATGAAGCGGCTCCATGACAATCATATTACCTTGGCACTAACTGCCTAAGACGGCAATAACAGGGAAGAGTTCCTGTCTCAATCGTCAACTAACGGTCGACTTATTGATACTCGGAGGGGTCGATTGCTTTGCCCAGCGAGTTACGATCGATCCAGTTCCCACCTTTGGTCTCTTTATAGCGAAACACCACTTTGTCGCCTACCACGACGGGGAGTTCAGCATCTTCGGTTTGGTAGCTGTACTTCTCCCCCTCCACCACCAAAAAGTAGCGATAGAGATCGGGCATGCCCAGCCACTCTTTGAAAGGGCCTTCGCGCTCTAGCGACTGGAGTTCACCACGGCCTTCCAGTTTCGGAAGACGTTTGCGGTTACCGCGCCTAAAACCACCTGCCATTTGTTACTCCTGTCTCTCTATCTGCTCGAGGCGAACTGCTCATGAGGGTGCGCATTATACGTTCTCCCCCATGACGCTCAAGTTAATCGCCAAACGCCTCGCCATAGCTATCGGGCGCCAAATCCTCGAAGCGCGTGTATTTACCAATGAAAGCCATGTGAACGGTGCCAATCGGCCCGTTACGCTGCTTACCGATGATGAGCTCCGCAATGCCCTGGTTATCTGGGTTGTCCGGGTTATACACCTCATCCCGGTAAACGAAGGCAATGACGTCCGCATCCTGCTCGATCGCGCCCGACTCCCTCAAATCCGACATCACGGGGCGCTTGTTGGGGCGCTGTTCAAGCGAGCGGTTAAGCTGCGAAAGCGCCACGACCGGGCAGTTGAACTCCTTTGCCAAACCTTTCAGAGAGCGTGAGATCTCAGAGATCTCCCCCGTGCGGTTTTCGGAAAAGCCAGGGATCTGCATCAACTGAAGATAGTCGATCATGATCAGCGCCATGTTGCCGTGCTCACGCACGATACGGCGCAGTCGCGAGCGCATCTCATTGGGCGAGAGCGCGGCGGTATCATCGATGAACAGCTGTTTGTCTTTGAGAAGGTTGACAGCCGATGTGAGCCTTGGCCAATCCTCATCTTCCAACTGGCCCGAGCGCACGCGCGTCTGATCGATACGCCCCAGCGAAGAGAGCATCCGTAGCATCAGCGACTCTGCGGGCATCTCCATGGAGAACACCATGACCGGCTTGTCGCTAGAGATGACCGCATGCTCGACCAAGTTCATGGCGAATGTCGTCTTACCCATCGATGGACGCCCAGCGATGATCACCAAGTCGGAGGGCTGCAGACCCGAGGTCATCTCGTCCAGATCGCGGAAACCGGTGGAGAGACCAGTCATCTCGCCTTTGAGGTTGAATAGCTCATCAATGCGGTCGACCGCTTTGGTGAGCAGGTCGCTCATACCGATAGGTCCACCGGTTTTGGGGCGCTCTTCGGCAATTTGAAACACCAGCCGCTCGGCTTCGTTCAACAGCTCATCGGCAGGTCGCCCCTGCGGCGAGAACGCCCCTTCGGCGATTTGGTTGGCGGCACGAATCAGCTTGCGCAGCGTGGCGCGTTCGCGAACGATATCCGCGTAGGCGCGTATGTTGCTGGCCGAGGGCGTATTGCGGGCAAGCTCCGCCAGAAACCCTAGCCCGCCGACGGTATCCAACTGGTCCCGCGCTTCCAGCGCTTCGGACAGCGTGACCACATCGAGCGGCTGCCCTGATTCCGCCAAGTGAATCATCACGTTGAACACCAAACGGTGCTCATAGCGATAGAAATCGTCGGCGACCAAGCGCTCGGACACGTTATCCCAGGCTTGATTGTCTAGCATGAGCCCGCCTAACACCGACTGCTCCGCCTCTAGCGAGTGCGGCGGCAGCTTCAGCGCCGCCGTTTCCTGATCAGCAGAGGGCTGGTCCTGCATAGCGAGCTCCTTAAATGTAACGCGTTGCCAACGGCGCTTATCTTAGCCGGGCAGCTTCCTTCACACCACTGGCCGAATCACACTCGTCAGCGGTTCATAAAAGACAAAGGGCGCGGGAGATCCCGCGCCCTTTGAGGCGTTAGCGTTGGCGAGCGAGATTACTCGGCGACAACGACCACGCGTACAACGGCGTCCACTTCTGCATGCAGGTGGAGGTCGATGTCGTATTCGCCCGTTTGGCGAATCGGGCCCTGCGGCATACGCACTTCGCTCTTGGCAACTTCGATGCCAGCAGAGGAGATGGCGTCGGCCAGGTCACGCGGACCGATAGAGCCGAACAGCTTGCCTTCGTCACCGGCTTTGGACACCAACGACAGTTCGATGTCGTTGAGCTGCTCAGCGCGTGCTTGGGCTTCGGCTTTACGCTCAGCGGCTTGTGCTTCGAGCTCGGCACGCTGCGCTTCGAACGCTTCTACGTTCTCTTTGGTGGCCGGTACGGCTAAACCGTAGGGTACCAAGTAGTTACGACCATAACCGGGCTTGACAGTGACTTTGTCACCCAGGCCGCCCAGCTTACCAATGTTGTCGAGCAGAATGACTTCCATCTCGTAAACCTCTTGTCAATTGCTGCGGGCAAGGCGTGCGCGAACGTTCGCGAATGTATCGATCAGCCCCAACAGCAGCACAATGAGAATCGTGGGCCAGGTCGTGATCAGCAGCACATAGAATGCTACCAGCCACAGCCCGTTCATCCCCTTTATTCCAATAAACCCGTGCACTAACGCAATACCGGCGATCAGCAGCGGAATCCAACTCAGCATGGCCAGCGCCTGCGCTCCCAGCACCATGCCTGCCACCCCAAGCCCCACTAAGATAGCGAGCTCCTTGGGTGTCAAACGCAAGGCATGAAACTCATCACGAAAGCCACCTGGGTTATAAAGCCCAGCCTGCCAGCTGCGTGCTAGCGCCAAACATGCGATGGCCGCTAACAGCACAACCAACCCCGTGACGCCGCCAATGACCATGGCGGCCAGAGTCGTCGTATCGATGCCTTGGTTGGCAAACTCCGTGAGCATGCGGTCGATCTCTTGCGAGCTCTCGCGCAGCTGCTCCAGCATGAGTTCGGTGCCACCCGGCGGGCTGAAGATGCCAAGCTGAACCATGACCGCGGCCGCTAAGGTGCCAACGATCAAAGCTTCGCTCCAGCGCATCCTTTCGCGCAATATGACCGCCATTAGCGAGACGAGTAGTACGCTCGCCAGCGGAATCACATCGCCCTGCGCCCACCAGAAACCAGCTGGTAATGCCGCAGCGATAATCACCGGAAGCGCGGGAGCAAAGCCCTTGCGCAAGGTCACTAACGCTGCGATGGCCGCACCCAACCAAAACAGCCAGGGCACTAACGCTGCTAGCGCTGCCCCGCCTGCGGCATAGGGCGTGCCACGCATCAGCCATCTTGCGAGTGCCAGCATCACGTCAAACGCTTACTGGTGGCTATCGGAGTAGGGCAGCAGTGCCAGATAGCGTGAACGCTTGATAGCGGTCGCCAGCTGACGCTGATAGCGTGCTTTGGTGCCGGTGATGCGGCTCGGAACGATCTTGCCGGTTTCGGTGATGTAAGCCTTCAGCGTGTCGAGATCTTTGTAGTCGATCTGCTTGACGCCTTCAGCGGTGAAGCGGCAAAACTTACGGCGACGGAAAAAACGTGCCATGGACTAGCTCCTTAAAACGTGCGGTGGATAAAATCAGGCAGTTTCTTCAGCTTCAGCGCGCGGTTTTTCTTCGCGACGCGGACGCTTCTCTTCTGCCGGCTTCATCATCGGAGACGCTTCGGTGATCGCTTCTTTGCAGCGAACGACCAGGCTGCGGATGATGGCGTCGTTGAAACGGAAGATATTCTCGATTTCTTCGAGAGTCTCACCGGTGCACTCGACGTTCATCAGCACGTAGTGGGCTTTGTGGATCTTGTTGATCGGGTAAGCCAGGTGACGACGGCCCCAATCTTCCAGGCGATGCACAGTACCAGCGTTTTCGGTAACGATGCTGGTGTAGCGCTCGACCATAGCCGGCACTTGCTCGCTCTGATCCGGGTGGACCATAAACACGATTTCGTAATGACGCATGGAATCTCCTTGCGGTTTGGCAGCTTCCGATGTGCGCTGGGGCAGATGCCTCAACGGCGACAGGGAAGCAAGGAGTTAACTGAAATGCCCTTTCTAGGCCGCGAACAGCCGAGATAGCGCATCAAGCAGAACTGTTGATCGTACGGATGAGTTATCCATACGAACGCCCGCTTATGAATAAACGGGCGCAAGCATTCTAGTGGGCTGGCCGCTAACTTGCAAGCTGCCGCTGGCGAACGGCTTCGAACAGGCAGATACCGGTGGCCACCGAGACGTTCAAGCTCGACACTTGCCCGGCCATGGGCAGCTTGGCGAGATTATCGCAGGCTTCGCGGGTCAACCGGCGCATGCCCTTGCCTTCCGCACCCATCACCAGTGCGGTAGGGCCGGTCATGTCGATCTCGAACACGCTGGCCTCGGCTTCACCGGCAGTACCGGTAATCCAGACACCCGCATCTTTGAGCTTGGCCAACGTGCGCGATAAATTCGTGACCTGATAGACTGGCACGACTTCCGCCGCCCCACAGGCCACCTTTCTGACCGTGGCATTAAGCGGTGCGGCTTTATCTTTTGCCACGATCACGCCGTGGGCCCCGGCGGCATCGGCACTGCGTAGACAGGCACCGAAATTATGCACATCCGTGACACCATCGAGCACCAGTAGCAGGGGCGGTGCAGATGCCTGCCAGGCGCGCAATTTCAACCACAGCGACTCTTCCCCTTCAGGCGTCAAAGGCGTGCAAAACGCCACCACGCCTTGGTGCGCCGCGCCCTGGGTGAGCTGGTCGAGCACATCCCGGGGCTGCTCTTTGATGCGTGCACCACTGGCCTGGGCGCTTGCCACCAGCTCTTTCAAGCGGTTACCCGCCCCTTGCTGAACCCACAGCTCGCGGGGTGCCTCTCCCCGCTCGAGCAGACTCTCGAGGGCGTGAACGCCGTAGACGTGATCCAAGCCATCCGGCGTGCGGATGGCCTTTTGAGGGTGACGTCGAGACGACGACGATTTCATGCTCACCCCTTTTTCGCTGATGGTTTGCGCGAGCCGCTGCGCGTGCGGCGCGGGCCGCGACGCGCTGGCGGTTTATCGGTGGCGGCGGCCGCTTTGGGGCCACCCTCTTCGCCACGACGCTTACGGGGCTGACGACGCGGGCGCGGCTTATCGTCGGCCAAGCCAAAGTCGATTTTCCGATCGTCCATATCGACACGCGCCACTTGAACGGTCAGGCCGTCGCCCAAGCGGTAGGTAGTCCCCGTGCGCTCCCCTTTCAGGCGATGCTTCTCGGCTTCGTAGTGGTAGTAGTCCGACGGCAGCGAGGTCACGTGTACCAAGCCCTCGACATAGAAGTCATCGAGACGCACGAACAGGCCGAACTGAGTCACCGAAGCAATCGTGCCTTCGAACGTCTCCCCCAGCTTATCGGACATGAACTCGCACTTGAGCCAGCTCTCGACATCGCGAGTCGCTTCATCCGCGCGTCGCTCGGTCATCGAGCAGTGCTCGCCCAGTTCCAGCATTTGCTCGAAGGTATAGGGGCACCACTTGCTCGGCGGCTCTACCGGTGCCCCTTCTACCCGCACGACCGTATTGGTCTGGCGCGGCCCGCGAATGACCGAACGAATAGCGCGGTGAACCAAGAGATCGGGATAGCGGCGAATCGGTGACGTAAAGTGCGCATACGCCTGGTACGCCAAACCGAAGTGTCCTTCGTTCTGAGGCGAATAGACGGCCTGATTCATCGAGCGCAGCATGACCGTCTGAATGATATCGGCATCCGGTCGGTCAGCGATGGCTTCACGCAGCGCTTGATAGTCTTGCGGCGTGGGTTCGTCGCCCCCACCCACGGAAAGCCCCAGCTCACTCAAGAACAGGCGCAGCTTGTCTAAACGCTCGGGCGTGGGCCGCTCATGAATACGGTAAAGCGCAGGGAGGTCATGCTTATCCAAGAAGCGCGCCGTGGCTACGTTGGCGGCCAGCATGCACTCCTCGATGAGCTTGTGAGCGTCGTTACGCGTTCGCGGCACGATTTTTTCGATCTTGCGCTCATCGTTGAAGATGATCGCCGTTTCGGTAGTATCGAAATCGATCGCGCCACGCTCTTCCCGAGCAGAGCGCAGCAGGCCATACAGCTCGTGCAGGTTTTTGAGTGGCTTGACCAATTCCGCATGCTCACGACGCAGCGCCTCACCCTCTTCGCTCTCGCCGTCCAGCATGGCCGCCACCTTGTTATAGGTCAGGCGTGCATGGGAGTTCATCACGGCTTCATAGAACGAGTAGCGACTAATGGCGCCGGTTTTGGAGATGTTCATCTCGCACACCATCACCAGGCGGTCGACATGCGGATTCAGCGAACAGAGGCCATTAGAGAGCAGCTCCGGCAACATCGGGACGACTTGACCGGGGAAGTAAACCGAGTTCCCACGCGTACGCGCTTCATCATCCAGCGCAGTGCCGGGTCGAACATAGTGCGACACATCGGCAATCGCTACCAGCAGCTTCCAACTACCGGATTTGGTCTTCCAAGCGCAGACAGCATCGTCGAAGTCTTTGGCAGATTCGTCATCGATGGTGACAAGCGGAATATCACGCAGATCGACGCGATGCTTTTTATCCTCCTCCAAGACCTCGGCAGAGATTTCGCTGGTTTGATCCAGCACCTCTGGCGGAAACTCGGCGGGGATATCGTAGCTGCGAATGGCAATGTCGATCTCCATGCCAGGATCCATACGCTCACCTAGCACTTCGATGACTTCACCCACCGGCTGCACCCGCGTGGCGGGCTGCTGCACGATCTTGGCCGAAATGACCTGGCCGTCTTTGGCACCCCCACAGGCGGTATGTGGGATGATCACTTCTTGCGTAATACGCGGGTTTTCAGGAATCAGCACGCCAAATTCCGGCGTGTTACTACGGTATACACCGACAATGGTTTGAGTATTGCGGGCAATCACATCGGCAATGGTCGCTTCGACACGACCGCGACGGTCACGACCACTAATGCGTACCAACACGTGGTCCCCGTGAAACACACGCCGCATTTGACGAGGCGGCAGGACGAGATCCGGCTTTTTGCCATCATCTCTGAGTACGAAGCCAAAACCATCGCGATGCCCAAGCACCTTACCTTTAATCAGGTCGAGCTTATCGATCAGCGCGTAAGCACCTCGTCGATCACGCAGCACTTGCCCGTCGCGCTCCATAGCGGCCATGCGCCGACGCACGGCTTCGAGATGATCTTCATCCTCGATGCCCAACATGCGGCTCATGTTTTCATGGGTGATGGGCTTGCCGTAGCTCTCTAAGGCAGCCAACAGATATTCGCGGCTGGGCGCAGGGTTGTCGTACTTTTGCGCCTCGCGCTCGGCGTGCGGATCATCACTTAACGTCCAGTACTTCATGCGATCAACATCCTTGATGGCGTTTGCGGGAGGCGGACAGTTGGCGCAGCGCCATGGCACTGCGGGCGGGAATCACTATCGACGCAACTGGCGTCGGCATCAGCGACTAATGAGCTGACGCATGGCATGTTTTGTTTGGTCATGGGCGCAGTATAGCGCTGCCCGTTCAATCACCCAACCACCTAATGTCCCATTAATGGTATTTCAGCGTTAAAAAATCCGCCTAAGGGCTTGCATTTAGCGGCGACCCGGGTATCATACGCGCCACTTGCCCAGATGGCGGAATTGGTAGACGCGCTAGCTTCAGGTGCTAGTGACCGTATGGTCGTGGAGGTTCAAGTCCTCTTCTGGGCACCACTTGACATCATGTTACCCCCTTTTCATGACGTCACGATGGTGCAGCGGCAAGTCAGTAGCAAAGGCTACGGCAGTGAGTTCGTGTTCGCCCAGGTGGCGGAATTGGTAGACGCGCTAGCTTCAGGTGCTAGTGTCCGTACGGACGTGGAGGTTCAAGTCCTCTCCTGGGCACCATGCGAATACGAACGTTGCGCTGTGACCGCAAACGAAAAGATGATGCGCCCAGGTGGCGGAATTGGTAGACGCGCTAGCTTCAGGTGCTAGTGTCCGTACGGACGTGGAGGTTCAAGTCCTCTCCTGGGCACCATGATGGGTTTCCATCCGCATCACTCTCTCATATCTCTTATCCTCTTTGTTCTTACGCCTCTTTCTCGTCAGTGCGAAACGTCGATTCACTTGTTCTTTTTATTTGACCCATTCCTCTCTGCGAATGTTGATTTCTCGCGCCTGAACCCTACTACAGTGATACACGACGACGAGCGAAAATCAAACGACTCTCGCCCGCCGACTTACTGGTAACGCCCCGGCCGACGCGCCACCTCTTCCAGTGCCCAGCCTTGGGTGCGTAACTCGCCCTCAAGCACCGCCTCCATCGCAGGCGTTAAGTCTGGAAAGAAATTGAGCCCCGTTCGCGCCTCGACCTCATCGATGGTGACGAGATAATCATCCAGCGGCTCGTTACCTCTTACCTCTTGGGGCATGATGAACGCTAGCGCCAAAGGCGCTTCCTCGTGGGGGGCGACGATGATTTTATAAAACGCTATCGGCACTTCCACGAAGCCCACGCGATTGAACACGTTATCCATGAAGCGCTCCGGGTAAATAGGCCCAGTGATCACCTGCAAGCGCTCGAAACGAGGCGCAAAGTGGTCCATCACCGACTCTTCCAAACGCTGCCACAGCTGACGGTTCAAGTTAGGTCGTTGAGGCGCCATGTTGCTCATCAAGAAAGTATCGATTTGCGCACGGCGGCCATGCACCGCAGCAATGGCGTAGTTGGGAGCTAGGTGTCCGCGATCATAGCCACTACCTGAGTAGCTGTCGGTGCCCACGGGCCAAAGCGTTCTCCAGTCTGCTTGAAAATTGGGTCGGCTACCGATGCGCGTGTCGTCCGGCACGGCAGCGACTTGATAGCTCACCCATAGCGCACCGACACGCACATCCGACCACCCCGCCAAAAATCCGTCGTTACGCAACACCCGATGAATGGTGGTAGGCCTAAACGTTTCCCAAGTAGGCACGCCTTTCCAGGTGTATGCCTCTTGGTGTTGCCGTCCTTGGAACTCCCATAGACCGGTGCCCACCATGACAAACAGCACAGCAATGCCCAGACGCCGCCCTTGCCGGCGCCAGCGCACAAATGAATCCCCCAACGACGTCACTCCCCTGCACTTTCTTTTGAGCCACTTCTTTTATGTATTTATGAGCTACTGTTTCACTGACCTGTACTACCAGCCAAGCGAAAACATGGTTTCCAGGTCGTGACGAGAGTGTACTTGCATGGCGTTCAACGTTTCGGTATCGCTGATCCCTTCTACCGCATTGAGCCGCTCGGTCACCAGCTCGGCGAGGCTCTCGAAGTCGCGGGTTCGAGCAATGGCCACCAAGTCGTAACGACCACAAGTTGAGTAGACTTCACTGATCCCTTCTACATCGGCTAGGCGCTCGGCAACGGCTTTTACCTGGCCTTTTTCGGTATTGATCAAGATCACTGCGTTTTGCATGGCGCCCTCGCTGCTCATGAAGTGTGGTTATCACGCTACGGGGCGAGTATAGCAGCCTGTAAGGCTCGGCCAAGCGCTGGTGCCCGGCGTGGCTAATTGTCGCGCTATTTATAAGGTTATTCGCACTAATTTTGAGCATGCGCTAGCATGTACCTTAGACCTCCGATTTATAAGAATTGTCGGAGTTTTAAGAGGTGGACCACCACCCGATCACCGTAGTAAAACGTCAGACCGTGACGATAAGGAGACACCATGGCTAATCAGAGCCGTCGTAAGTTCATGCGTAACAGCGTGCTTGGCCTCGCCGCCCTGCCGTTTGGTGCTGGAATCCTGTCTAAGAGTGCTTTTGCCCAGGAACTCCCGCGCTTGGATCCGTCCTCTCCTACTGCTCAGGCGCTCAACTACGTTGAAGAAGCTAGCGATGCGAGTGACCATCCCGCTTATGAAGAGGGCGAACTCTGCTCTAACTGCATGTTCTTCAATGCAGACACCGTGGGTTGCCAGCTCTTCCCCGAAAATAGCGTTGCCCCAGAAGGCTGGTGCCAATCCTGGACCGCAAAAGCGTAAGCTGCTTTTTGGCAATGCCAACGACATTACCCCGCGCACTGCGCGGGGTAATGGTTTTTTGGGCGAAGAACCCATTACTTGGCTGAATACCTATCATCAACCCGCTTCTTTGCTCTCCTCTTCGACGGGCCAGCGGTAACGACGCGTGACTTTTCCCTCTTCCATTGATATCAAGTGGACAGGAAAGCCCCAGAGTTCCTGTAAATGACGAATCACAGGGTAGACACTTCTGCCCAGAGGACGGCGATTATCCTGAATGTGGTGCAGCGTTAGCGAACGATCTCCGCGAATGGCGGCTTCCACCACCTGAATATTGGGTTCGCGAACGGACAGCGCATACTGGCTCGCGAGCGCTTCGCGAACGCGCTTATAGCCACGGTCGTCGTGAATGGCAGCGACTTCCAGGGTCTCCGCATGATCGTCATCGACGATCAAAAAGAGTTTTAGATCGCGAATGACCTTGGGCGATAGAAACTGCTGGATGAACGACTCATCCTTGAAATTTCGCATCGCAAACTCTAAGGTCTCCCGCCAGGCGCTGCCCGCCATGTCGGGGAACCACTCCCGATCTTCTGCGGTCGGCGCATCGCATATCCGTTTGATGTCCATGAAGATGGCAAAGCCCAGTGCGTAAGGGTTCAGCCCGCTGTAATAGGGGCTATCGAACCCCGGCTGATTGATGACCGCCGCGTGGGACTGCAAGAACTCCAGCATCAGCCCTTCATCGACCTTACCCTCATCGTAAAGCCGATTCATTAGCGTGTAGTGCCAGAAGCAGGCCCACCCCTCGTTCATGACCTGGGTTTGCCGCTGTGGGTAAAAGTACTGGGCCAACTTACGCACGATACGCACGATTTCACGCTGCCAAGGGGCCAGCAGCGGGGCATTCTTTTCGATGAAGTAGAGCAGGTTCTCCTGGGGCTCGGAGGGGTAGCGACCCCCCGTATGCAGCCCTAGGGGGTCATCGTCGCTGTGCAGGCTTCCCGGGAGCGGCGCGACGCCAGCTGGCGGCTCGGGGATCGTTCGCCACAACATGTTGACCTGGGTTTGCAGGTACGCTTCGCGCTCGTCTTGGCGTTTGGCCTCCTCCTCAGCCGAGATGGGTGATGGCCGCTTGTAGCGGTCTACCCCGTAGTTTTGTAGCGCATGACAGGCATCCAAAAGTTGCTCGACGGCGTGCACGCCGTGGCGCTCTTCACACTGCGCGATGTATTTGCGGGCGAACACGAGGTAATCGACGATGGATTCCGCATCGGTCCACGTGCGGAATAGGTAGTTGCCCTTGAAGAAGGAGTTATGACCGTAGCAGGCATGAGCAATGACCAGCACCTGCATCATCAAGGTATTCTCCTCCATCAAGTAGGCAATGCAGGGGTGGGAGTTGATGACCAGCTCGTAAGCCAATCCCATTTGTCCGCGTTTGTAGGCCTGCTCGACAGCGAGAAACTGCTTACCGAATGACCAGTGGTGATACCCCACTGGCATACCGACGCTGGCATAAGCATCCATCATCTGCTCGGTGGTGATGACTTCGATCTGATTGGGGTAGGTATCCAGCCGATACTCATCGGCGAGCCTAGCAAGCTCCTCATCGAAGCGCTCCAGCACGCTGAAATTCCAGTCCGACCCAGTGGCGATGGGCTTGCGGTTTACACTCATGGCGCACTCCTCGACTCGCACTACCGCTCTTGGCTCATGCGGCGCTTGAATAGCTCACGAAAAACGGGGTAGATATCGCCCGCATCGACGATCTGGCGCATGGCGAAACGCTCGGGAAACTGCGCCGCCACGGCTTCGTACTCGTGCCACAGTGATTGATGATCGTGCGGGGTAATTTCCACGTAGGCGTAGTACTGCAGTTGGGGCATCAACTGCTTCACCAACAGATCACGGCAGATATTGGAATCATCGTCCCAGTTGTCACCATCGGAGGCCTGGGCCACGTAGAGATTCCACTGGCCAGCGGGGTAGCGTTTTTCGATGATCTTATTGACCAGGTTCAGCGCGCTGGAGACGATAGTGCCGCCGGTTTCTCGTGAGTAAAAGAACTCCTCTTCATTCACCTCTCTAGCAGCCGTATGGTGGCGCACGAACACTAGCTCGACTTTCTCGTAATGCTTTTCTAAAAAAAGATAGAGCAGTAAGAAAAACCGTTTAGCGATGTCTTTATGGTTCTGCGTCATGGAGCCCGACACGTCCATGACACAAAACATCACCGCTTGGCTCGATGGTTGCGGCTGGGCGGCGAGCTGGTGATAGCGCAAATCGTAGGTATCGATGAAGGGAATGGCGTCGATACGTTTTTCCAGCCGTTCGATCTCGGCCTTGAGCTCCACGACGCGAGCAGGATTACGCAGTACCGGATCTTTACGCTCCTCGGCCGCCAGCGCCTCTTGCGCCTCCTTCAAAGCACGCTTGATGGGTGCACGCATGGCGATGCGCCGTGCATAAGCCTCGCGCATCGATCGGGTAATACTGATGCGTGACGGCACCCCATCTCGCGCCAGTCCTGCGCGCACCATTTTGATCTCTTCCAACGACTTGAGCGGCTTGCGTTGTAAATGGGGAAGCTCCAAGCCATCGAAGACGAACTCCAGAAACTCTTCGCGGCTAAGGGTGAACGCAAACTCGTCGTTCCCCTCTCCTTGGTTGGAAGCGCCGCCTTCCCCGGCACCGCCACCACCCCCTTGGCCGCTAGGTCGACGGATTTTGTCACCTTCCAAAAACTCCTTATTACCCGGCGAGACGATGTTGCGTGCCCCACCCGGGCCGTGCTGAAACACGGGTTCGGAAATGTCCTTGGTGGGAATCGATATTTTCTCGCCGCGCTCCATGTCGGTGATGGAGCGGCGGTTGACCGCCTCCTCCACCGAGCGCTTGATGTGCTTGCGGTAACGCTCCAAAAAGCGCTGCCGATTGACCGCGCTTTTATGCTTAGCGTTGGGTCTGCGATCAATAAAGTAGGTCATTCGACCTCCTCAACACCTCGATCTTGAGCGCCGAATCGTGGCGCTCTTGTATGCGGGCCAAGCAGCCCGCTACTGAGACTTACGCACGCGCAGATACCACTCTGAAAGCAGCCGCACCTGTTTCTCGGTATAGCCACGGTCCACCATGCGCGCCACGAAATCCTCGTGCTTTTTCTGATCCGACTTCGACGCTTTGGCGTTGAAGGAAATCACCGGCAAAAGCTCTTCGGTGTTGGCAAACATCTTGTGTTCGATGACGCCTTTCAGCTTCTCGTAAGACTGCCAGCTGGGATTCATACCGTTGTTTTGCGCCCGCGCCCGCAGTACGAAGTTCACCACTTCATGGCGGAAGTCTTTCGGGTTGGAGATGCCTGCTGGCTTCTCGATCTTCTCGAGCTCTTCGTTCAGCGATTGGCGGTTGAGCAGCTCGCCTGTCTCGGGATCACGATACTCCTGATCTTGAATCCAGAAATCGGCGTAGGTGACATAGCGATCGAAGATGTTCTGACCGTACTCGCTATAGGACTCGAGATAAGCGGTTTGAATCTCTTTGCCGATGAAGTCCACGTAACGCGGGGCCAAAAACTCCTTGATGAAGCCCAGGTAACGCTCGAACACTTCGGAGGGCAGCTGTTCGCGCTCCAGCGCCTGCTCCAGCACGTAAAGCAGATGGACCGGGTTAGCCGCGACCTCCATACTGTCGAAGTTGAACACTTTCGACAGAATCTTGAAGGCAAAGCGGGTCGAGAGCCCCTGCATGCCCTCGTCTACGCCTGCCGCATCGCGGTACTCCTGAATCGATTTGGCGCGCGGATCGGTGTCCTTCAGGTTCTCCCCGTCATACACCCGCATCTTGGAGTAGATGCTGGAGTTCTCCGGCACCTTGAGCCGCGACAGCACTGAGAACTGCGCCAGCATGCGCAGCGTATCCGGCGCGCAAGGCGCGGCGCTGAGGGAGGAGTCTTCCAACAGCTTTTGATAGATCTTGATCTCTTCCGACACCCGCAGGCAGTAGGGTACTTTGACGATATAGACACGATCCAGAAACGCCTCGTTATTGCGGTTGTTACGAAACGCCTGCCATTCGGACTCGTTGGAGTGGGCCAGAATCACGCCATCGAAAGGAATCGCGCCCATGCCCTCGGTAGGGTTGTAGTTGCCCTCTTGGGTAGCGGTCAGCAGCGGGTGCAGCACCTTTATGGGAGCCTTGAACATCTCCACGAACTCCATGAGCCCCTGGTTGGCACGGCACAGCCCGCCGGAGAAGCTGTAGGCATCCGGATCGTCTTGGGAGTAAAGCTCTAACTGGCGGATGTCCACTTTACCGACCAGCGACGAGATATCTTGATTGTTCTCATCCCCCGGCTCGGTTTTGGAGATGGCGATTTGGTTGAGACGCGACGGATAAAGGCGCACGACTCGGAACTGAGAAATATCGCCGCCGGCCTCTTTCAAGCGCTTAGCGGCCCATGGCGACATGACGCTACGCAGGTAGCGCCCAGGTATGCCGTACTCCTGCTCTAGCAGCTCACCATCCTCTTCCGGTGAGAACAGTCCAAGCGGCGATTCATAGACCGGCGATCCTTTGATGGCATAGAAGGGAATGCGCTCCATCAATAGCTTCAGGCGCTCGGCCAGCGAGGATTTACCGCCGCCGACCGGGCCCAACAAATAAAGAATCTGTTTGCGCTCTTCGAGCCCCTGGGCCGCGTGACGGAAGTAAGCCACGATCTGCTCGATGGCCTCTTCCATACCGTGAAACTCGGCAAAAGCGGGATAGCGGCGAATCACCTTGTTCGAAAAAATGCGTGATAGACGCGGGTCTTTCGCCGTGTCGATCACTTCAGGTTCGCCTATCGCTTCCAGCATGCGCTCTGCGGCGCTGGCATACACCTTGGGGTCGCGGCGACAAAGCGCCAGGTACTCCTCGAGGCTCATGTCCTCTTGCTGAACGCGGGCAAAACGGTCTTGAACGTGATCAAAGATGCTCATGGAACTCTCCTGTGGCCCATCCCCCAGCGCAACCGCCAAGCCAATACCCCAGACGGCGTGCTATTCGAGGTGTCGCTCTATCAGCGTAGTCAGCATTAGCAAAAAGTGATGACACTATCTTCAACGCAGCTCATGTGACCGCTGAGATACCCTTATGAGCGTATGAGGAGAGGTTTAGTTGCGTTGAATCCAACTCGGCGCTACAACGCAACACGCCACCTTTTAGGTGGCGTGTAAGCAGTGCTCTAGCCGCTTGGCCAGGCTATCCTAGTACCTCTTTCACATCGGCCAATAGCTGATCGAGCAATTCAACGGTGGTGTTCCAAGCGCAGACGAACCGCGCTCCGCCAGCACCGATGAAGGTATAAAAGGTCCATCCTTTGGCTTTCAACGCTTCGATGGCGTGAGGCGGCAATTCAACGAACACGCTGTTCGCCTGGGTGGGGAACATCAGCGAGACACCCGGCAGCGCCTGTAGCCCTTCCGATAGATAACGCGCCATGGCGTTGGCATGTTCGGCGTTGGTCAGCCAGGCCCCGCTCTCCAGCAAGCCCAACCACGGCGCAGAGACATAGCGCATTTTCGATGCTAGCTGCCCCGCCTGCTTGCATCGGTAGGAGAAGTCTTCCGCCAATTCGCGATTGAAGAATAGGATCGCCTCACCAAACGCCAAGCCGTTCTTGGTGCCCGAGAAGCACAGTGCATCGACGCCCACTTGCCACGTCAGCTCTGCTGGCGATGCATTGAGGCTTGCGCAAGCGTTGGCAAAGCGTGCACCGTCCATGTGCAGCCGAAGGTCATGCTTATCTGCCATGGCGCGAATGGCCAGCAGCTCTTCGCGAGAATAGACGGTACCCACTTCGGTGGCCTGGGTGAGCGAAACGACTTTCGGTTTCGGATAGTGAATGTCGCTACGCTTGGTGACCAGCGCTTCGATCCCCTTGGGCGTCAACTTGCCATTTGCCCCCGGCGAGGTGAGCAACTTCGCACCGTTGGAAAAGAACTCAGGGCCGCCACACTCGTCGGTCTCGATATGTGCCAGCTCATGACAAATCACGCTGTGGTAGCTGCGCCCCATCGCGGAGAGCGCCAGTGAATTGGCTGCAGTGCCGTTGAACACGAAAAACACGTCGCAGTCGTAGTCGAACATTTCCCGAAAACGGTCGGCGGCACGGGCGGTCCAGCGGTCATTGCCGTAGGCGAGGTCATCCGCCTGATTGGCTTCGAGTAAGTACTGCATCGCCTCCGGGCAGATACCGGAGGTGTTGTCACTGGCTAGAAATCGTGGGGTACACTCCGAGGGCATGACGATAATCCTTATGTCTGACGGTCGTGCGGCGCAGGCTGGGTGCCACCTGCGCCTTAAATCCCTAACGTGGCTTAGTAGTTAGGGTGATTCATCAGTCTATCGCCATTGTGCCGTTAACGTCACGCTCTCGATGCGCGTTACAGCGCTGCCGCCAACCGCGTGCCTTGATCGATGGCACGTTTGGCATCCAACTCGGCCGCTTCTGCTGCGCCACCAATGACATGCACGCGGCCACCTAACTGGGTGAGCGGCGCTATCAAATCGCGCACGGACTCCTGCCCTGCGCACACTACGACGGTGTCCACCTCGATCACTTGCTCCTGTCCGTCGCGACGAATATGCAACCCGGCATCATCGATACGCACGTATTCGCAGCCGGTGAGCGTCTGCACACCCCGCTGCTTTAGAGAAGCACGATGTACCCAGCCCGTGGTTTTGCCTAAGTTTTTGCCTGGCTTGGAGCTTTTACGCTGCAGCATGACGATACTGCGCGGTGAGCGCGGCGGCTGTGGCGCTTTCAAGCCGCCTCGCTCGCCCACTGCCAAATCCACGCCCCATTCATCGCACCACGCGTCGATATCCGTAGCAGGGTGGCCTTCGTGAGACAGCAGCTCAGACACATCGAAGCCAATTCCGCCTGCCCCAATGACCGCCACGCGTTGCCCCACCCGCTCGGGCTGCTCGATCGCCTCGGCATAGCTCAACACACAGGGATGGTCGGCGCCCAACAGCGCCAGTTCACGGGGCATCACTCCAGTGGCCACCACGATCTCATCGAAATCCGCCAATGCGTCTACGGTGGCCTCGGTATTCAGACGCACATCCACCGCGTGTTTCTCCAGCATCACACGGAAGTAACGCAGCGTTTCGTTGAACTCTTCCTTTCCAGGAATTTTACGAGCGTAATTGAACTGTCCGCCCAGCTCGCTGCGCCGCTCGAACAGCACCACGGCGTGGCCACGGCTAGCCGCCGCCACGGCCGTCGCCAACCCCGCCGGGCCGCCGCCAACGACCGCGACCCGCTTAGGCGTTTGCGTCGGTGTCAGGGTAATCTCGGTTTCGTGGCAAGCGCGGGGATTGACCAAGCAGGAGGTCAACTTACCCATAAAGGTGTGGTCCAGACAGGCTTGGTTACAGGCAATGCAGGTATTGATCTCATCCGCCAAGCCCGCCTGCGCTTTGCGTACCCACTCAGGGTCTGCCAAAAACGGGCGCGCCATCGACACCATGTCCGCATGGCCTTCTGCCAGCACCCGCTCGGCCACCTCGGGCATATTGATACGGTTGGTGGTGATCAACGGAATCGACAGGGCCGCACGCATGCGCCGAGACACCTCGGTAAACGCGGCCCGGGGCACGCTGGTCACGATGGTCGGCACCCGCGCCTCGTGCCAGCCAATGCCGGTATTGATGACGTTGGCGCCAGCGGCTTCGATGGCTTGGCCCAGCTGCACGACTTCTTCCCAGGAGCTGCCCTCCTCTACCAAATCGATCATCGAGAGCCGGAAGATCAGCAGGAAGCGCTCGCCCACGGCTTGGCGAATACGCTTGACGATCTCGACGGGGAAACGCATGCGCCGCTCGAAATCTCCCCCCCAGTCGTCATCACGCTGGTTGGTACGCCGGCAGATGAACTGGTTGATCAAGTAGCCTTCCGATCCCATCACCTCGACGCCATCGTAGCCCGCCTGTTTCGCCAGGATGGCGCAGCGAACGTAGTCGTCGATTTGCTGCTCGACGTCGTCGCTGGAGAGCGCCCGGGGCGTAAAGGGGTTGATCGGTGCCTGCAGCGCTGAAGGAGCGACCAACTCTGGAGAGTAGGCGTAGCGCCCCGCATGCAGAATCTGCATACATAAATGGCCGCCTTCGGCGTGAACCGCCTCGACCACCTGGCGGTGCGCCGCTACCTGCGAGGCGTCCGTCAGCGCATTGGCTCCCTGAAAGACGGCGCCTTCGGCGTTCGGCGCGATGCCTCCCGTCACGATAAGGCTGACCCCCGCCCGCGCCCGCTCTGCATAGAACGCAGCCAAACGCTCGAAACCGTTCGGCGCCTCTTCCAAATTGGTGTGCATGGACCCCATCAAAACGCGATTGGGCAGCGTCAAATGACCGACGGTCAGCGGTCGAAACAGGTGCGGATAAGCTGGCGCTGGGTGCATCACGGCGCTCCTTTAATGTTATCGATGTGGCTAGCCTCTCATATTCAAACAAGCGTATGACATGGCGCGTTCGACGTACAGCCTTTTAGGCGGCTCGTTGACCTGCTCTTTGGTCTACCACGAAACGCCGCTGCCCCTTGCTCATCGTAGCAAAGCGCGTCACATTAACCGGCTAACGATAAGGGACCGAGTTAAGGGAAGCCGCTATGCCGTTGATGTACTTTTTACCCCCGCTGGCCACGGTGTTGATCTGGTCGGGCAACATGACCATCAACCAGCTGACCGTTGGGGCGATTGCCCCCAGCAGCATCGCCTTTTTGCGCTGGCTGCTCGCGCTGCTGGTCATGACGCCCTTCGTGCTGCCTGCCGCTCTGCGCCACCGTGAGGAAATAGTGCGTAACTGGCCGAAACTGGCGCTGCTGGGGCTGCTGGGCATGGGGCTGTGGCAAGGGCTGGCCTACGTGGCTGCAGAGACCACCACCGCGACCAACATGGGCATTTTAGCCGCCATGGTTCCGCTCCTGACGGTGCTACTCAGCGCCTTGATTCTCAAGGAACCCCCAACGCTGGGCGGTGTCGTAGGCGGCGTGCTCGCCTTTATCGGCGTCACCGTGCTGCTGGGCCGCGGCAACCCACTTTCTCTGCTGCAGTTAGAGGTGGCGCAGGGCGACGCGTTAATGGTGGTCGCCGCCACTTGCTATGCGCTTTATGGCGTGATGCTCAAACGCTGGGCGATGAATCTGCCTCCTTGGGTCATGCTCTATGCCCAGGTCTGTTTTGCCGTGTTGTTCTTGCTGCCGCCCTATCTCATGGGCCCCATGACACCGGTGGATGGGCAGAACGTTTGGCTGATCCTGTACGCGGGCATTCCCGCCTCGGTCATCACCACGTTTTTATGGATGCGCGCCGTACGCCAGATCGGTGCCAATCAATCGAGTATTTTCATCAACCTCATGCCATTATTTAGTGCGCTGATTGCCATGGCGCTATTAGGTGAGCAGGTATCGGGCTTCCACTTCATTGGCGGCCTGCTGATTCTCGCCGGGGTGATCATGGCCCAAACGCTGACGCGCCCGCTGGTACGCGCCGCCGCGCCGCATAAAACGCGCAGCGCCCAGCAGTGATACACTAGGCTATCTCCATTCGACGACTGGGTACCCCTGAACTATGTCCCTAGAAGACCTGCACCTCAATCTGCGTAACCTCGCCAGCGACGACTACGATCAGTTGAAGTCGCTGATGGACGCGGTGTATCACGACATTGGTGGCGCTTGGCCCAAGCACACCATCGATAAGCTGATCCAAGAATTTCCTGATGGTCAGATTGCTATCGAGGACGATGGCGTGCTGGTCGGCGTGGCGCTCACCGTGCAGGTGGATTACGACGAGTTCTCCAACCCGCACAAATACGACGATTTGATCGGCCATCGTGAAATCATCCTGAACGATCCGGAAGGCGATGCCATGTACGGACTGGATGTACTGATCCACCCAGACTATCGCGGCTACCGCCTGGGCCGCCGCCTGTACGAAGCGCGTAAAGAGCTGTGCCGTTCGCTCAACCTGCGGGCTATTTTGGCGGGCGGACGTATTCCCGAGTATCACCAGCACGCCGTCGAGCTAACGCCTGCCCAGTACATCGACAAAGTCTCCCGCAAAGAGATTTACGATCCGATTCTGTCGTTCCAGCTTGCCAACGACTTCCAGGTCAAACGTCTGTTACGCAAGTACCTGCCGGAAGATGAGCAGTCCCGAGGCTACGCCACGCTGTTGGAGTGGAACAACATTCTGTTCGAGCCCGCTGAAAACGTGCTGGACACTCGCCCCACTCAGGTACGCGTGGGCGCGGTGCAGTGGCAAATGCGTGAGTTCGCCTCCGTGGAGGCTGCGCTGCAGCAAATCGAGTATTTCGTCGATGCGTTGTCGGATTATCAGAGCGACTTTGCCGTTTTCCCGGAGCTGTTCACCACGCCACTCATGGGGCTTCAGGACCGGGCTGCCCAAAAAGACCAAACGGCGGCCATTCGCTTTTTGGCGGGCTTTACCGACCGCTTCAAGAGCGAGCTTTCCCGCATGGCGGTCTCTTACAACATCAATATCATCGGTGGCTCGATGATCGAGGTGGGCGAAGACGACCGTCTTTATAACGTAGCGTACCTGTTCCACCGCGATGGCGAGGTCGAGAAGCAGCTCAAGCTACATATCACCCCGCAGGAGCGCCGCGACTGGGTGATCGAAGGGGGCGACAATCTGCAGGTCTTCGACACCGACGCGGGCCGAGTGGGCATTCTCATCTGCTACGACGTGGAATTCCCGGAGCTGGGCCGCCTGCTGGCCGACCAGGACATGGACATTCTCTTCGTGCCGTTCTGGGTCGATACCAAAAACGGCTACCTGCGGGTACGCCACTGCGCCCAGGCCCGCGCCATCGAAAACGAGTGCTACGTGGTGATTTGCGGCAGCGTCGGCAACCTGCCGTCCATCGAGAACCTGGATATCCAATACGCGCAGTCGGCGGTGTTCACGCCCTCCGACTTCGCGTTCCCCCACGATGCGGTGCTGGCCGAAACCACGCCCAACACGGAGATGATCTTCTTCTCCGACTTGGACCTCACCCGCCTCACCGTGGTGCGCGCCGAAGGCTCGGTCACCAACCTCAAAGACCGCCGCAAGGATCTCTTCGACCTACGCTGGCGCGACTGGTCGTGGAAGTCCGGCAGTAAGCAGGAAGACTAAAAGCCAGTCGACCAACATCACCGCGCAAAAAAAACGCCGCCCACCGGGCGGCGTTTTGCCATTCACAACTAGCCATTCACAACTAGCTTGGAGTGCCCCCAATTTCGTAGACACATGTACTAATAAGCGGCGGTATAAGCGCTGGGTGTAAGGCCACCCAGCGTCATGTGGCGCCTTGTATGGGGGTAGTACTCATCCAGATAGTAGCGAACCT
>Ga0207828_100166_pt1 | contig 60469 bp, 43 predicted proteins | sample TtaePargueraPR_11_FD_187276 | JGI IMG/M metagenome (GOLD analysis project Ga0207828, IMG submission 187276) | Aerobic enrichment media microbial communities from Bioluminiscent Bay, La Parguera, Puerto Rico - Tt and P2 (3) (SPAdes) | ecosystem: Environmental > Aquatic > Marine > Unclassified ...
ATTGAGGCCTAACAGGAAAGTAAAACAGCCGGACCGGCGGGGTCGGGGGAAAAAGACGGTCCGGCTGTTTCTGCAACGATGTCGTTTACTCCGCAGGCTGGTGTGCGTCAGCCTCATTGAGTGAACGAACTTCGTTGCGCCGGCCAATCATGCGTACAAGGACATAAAAGACCGGGGTCAGGATCAGGCCAAATATCGTCACGCCCAGCATGCCCGAGAACACGGCAATACCGATGGCGTGGCGCATCTCGGCACCGGCACCACTGGACAGAACCAGCGGCACGACACCCATGATAAAGGCCAGAGAAGTCATAAGGATCGGGCGCAGGCGCAGACGGCTGGCCTCGATTGCGGCCTGAACGGTGCCACGTCCCTGATGTTCAAGTTCACGGGCGAACTCGACAATCAGGATGGCGTTCTTGGATGCCAGTCCGGCAAGCACGAACAGACTGATCTGGGTGAAGATGTTATTGTCCCCACCAAACAGATAGACACCAAAAACAGCCGAGAGGATGCTCATCGGAACGATCAGGATCACCGCAAGCGGCATGGTCAGGCTTTCGTACTGGGCAGCCAGAACCAGGAACACCAGAAGGATACAGATCGGGAAGATGAAGATCGCTGTATTGCCCGCCAGAATCTGCTGATAGGTCAGTTCTGTCCATTCATAGGACATGCCCGGCGGCAATGTTTCATCAAGGATCTTGGTGATTGCTGCCTGTGCCTCGCCACTCGAATAACCCGGGGCGGCGTTACCATTCAGATCAGCCGAACGAAACGCGTTATAGCGCATCGCTGTATCCGGCCCGAACGTTTCCGAAACGGAAAGAACTGATCCAAGCGGCACCATATCCCCATCCGCATTGCGCGTTTGCAGACGCAGGATGTCCTCGGGGCTTGACCGATAGGGTTTGTCAGCCTGTGCGATGACCTGATAGGTCCGCCCGAACGCGTTGAAGTCATTGACATACATCGAACCCAGATAGACCTGCATGGTCCGGAAGATTTCATCGACCGGCACGCCAAGCTGCTGGACCTTGGTACGATCAAGGGTCGCCTGAAGCTGGGGCACATTGATGTTGTAGCTTGAAAACACACCGGTCAGTTCCGGTGCTGCCCATGCCTTGGCAAGGACCTGTTTCATGGCATCATCAAGGGCGCGATAACCCTGATCGGAACGATCCTGCACCTGAAGCTTGAAGCCACCGACGGTTCCAAGACCCTGAACCGGCGGGGCCGGGAAGATGGCGACAAAGGCCTCGTCAATCGCCGCGAATTTCTGTTGCAGCTTGCCCGCGATGGCAAGCCCGGACAGATCATCGCTTTTGCGTTCGTCAAAATCGGTCAGCGTGACAAACACGATGCCCGCACTGGAACTGTTGACGAACCCGTTGATCGAAAGCCCCGGGAAGGCCACGGCACTTTCGACACCGGGTTCCTTAAGCGCGATATCAGACATCTCGCGAATGACATCTTCGGTCCGGTCCAGCGTCGAACCCTGCGGAAGCTGGGCGAAACTGACCAGATATTGCTTGTCCTGAAGGGGGACAAAGCCTGTTGGCAGGATCTGGAACCCCTGATAGGTCAGGGCGAGCAGGCCGACATAAATCGCCATCATGATGGTCTTCATGCCCAGCAGGCGTTTGACACCACCAGCATACATTTCGGTACTGCGGTTAAAGAAACGGTTGAACCCACGGAAAAACCAGCCAAATACAAAGTCCATACCGCGCGTCAGCCAGTCTTTGGGCGCGTCATGACTGCGCAGAAGTACTGCCGACAAAGCCGGGCTGAGTGTGAGTGAGTTGATGGTTGAAATGATGGTGGCAATGGCGATGGTCAGGGCAAATTGCTGATAGAACTGGCCGGTCAGGCCGGAAATAAAGGCAATCGGCACAAACACACCGGTAATCACCAACGACGTCGCAATGATCGGTCCGGTAACTTCGCGCATGGCCGCAACCGTCGCATCGCGCGGAGACAGACCACGTTCGATGTTACGTTCAACGTTCTCGACCACCACAATCGCATCATCGACCACGATCCCGATGGCCAGAATCAGACCAAACAGCGACAGCACGTTGATCGAGAAGCCCATCAACAGCATCAGGGCAAAGGTCCCGATGATCGAAACCGGCACAGCAAGTAACGGGATGATCGATGCACGCCATGTTTGCAGGAAGATCGTCACCACGATCACCACAAGCGCAATGGCTTCAAGCAGGGTCTTGATAACCGATTTGATCGAACCACGCACAAACACGGTCGGGTCATAGACAATCGAGTAATCCAGATCGTCAGGGAAGTTTTGCTTAAGCTCTTCCATGGTTGCACGCACATTGCTTGAAATATCAAGCGCGTTTGAACCGGGCGATGCAAAGATCGGAATCGCCACCGCAGGCTTGTTATCGAGCAGGGAGCGCAGCGCATATTGCTGGGCTTCCATTTCGACACGGGCCACATCGCCAAGACGCGTGATGGTGCCATCATTTTCACGCTTGATGATGATATTTTCGAATTCCTCGGGGGATTCCAGACGGCCGCTGATATTGATCGGCAACTGGAACTGCACACCACTGTCATAGGGCGCACCACCAATAATCCCGGCAGCGACCTGAACGTTCTGGCTCTGGATTGCAGAAACAACCTCACCAGCAGTCAGGTTGCGTTCGGCCACCTTGTCAGGGTTGAGCCAGACACGCATGGCATAATCACCCGACCCGAACAGGCCGACCTGCCCGACACCACTGATACGTGCCAGACGGTCACGCACATTAAGCGTCGCATAGTTGCGCAAATACAGCATGTCATAGCGTTCATTGGGTGAACGCAAATGCACGACCATGGTCAGATCCGGCGACCGTTTGGACACCGTCACACCAAGCTGGCGCACGATATCGGGCAAACGCGGTTCGGCCTGCGACACACGGTTCTGGACTTTTTGCTGGGCCAGATCGGGATCGGTTCCGATTTCAAATGTCACAGTCAGCGACAGGTTGCCATCGGTTGTGGCCAGCGAGTTGACATAAAGCATCCCCTCGACCCCGTTGATTTGCTCTTCAAGCGGGGATGCAACGGTTTCAGCAATCTCGGCGGGGTTTGCGCCGGGAAACTTCGCTTCGACCACGATCGAAGGCGGCACGACTTCGGGATATTCCGAAATCGGCAAACGCCACATGGCAATCAGACCGCCCAGCAATATCAGCACGGAAAGAACGCCGGCGAAGATCGGACGGTCGACAAAAAATCTTGATAGGTTCTGCATGAAAGTCAGCCTTGCTTAGAGCGCCAGCACACATCCGTCAGGATGCAGCGGCCTGCAGAATTTCGGGAACGACCGGCACGCCCGGACGGACCTTCATGATGCCATTGACAATCACAAGGTCGCCTTCGTTCAGACCCGATGTCACAATGCGCATGCCATTGATTTCAGAGCCCAGAGTAACCTGACGATAGGCAACCGTATTGTCGGGTTCGACGACATAGACGAACTTGCGGTCCTGATCGGTGCTGATGGCTTCGGGCGAAATCATGATGACATCCTGTTTGGCAAGGGTACCGACCTCAAGGGCGGCAAAGGTGCCTGGCAAAAGATCGCCATCAAGGTTGTCAAACAGGGCACGGGTCCGGATCGTGCCGGTGCGCGGATCGATGCGGTTGTCAAAGCTGTGAACAAATCCCGACACCTGACGCCCGTTGGACAGGGTCATGTTGACCGGGATACTGTGGGCGGCTTCAGCGATTTTGCCGCCATCACCGATGCTGTCAAAGAAGGTCTGCTCATCAAGGTCAAAATCGGCATAGATTTTACCGGTTGAAACAATCGTGGTCAGGACCGGAGCATTCGGCCCGGCATTGACCTGATTGCCAATGGTCAGTTCGACCCGGCTGACCCGGCCGCTGATCGGGGCTTTGACATAGGCGTGATCAAGTTCGATCTCGGCCAGTTCAAGATTGGCCTTGGCACGCGTCACCTGACTTTGTGCGACGCGATGGGTGTTGAGGCGTTCGTCATAGACGCGCTTGGACACTGTGCCATTGGCAACGAGCTTTTCTGCACGCGCCTTTTCCTTGGCAGCCAGCGACAGGTTCTGTTCGGCAGCGGCCAGTTCGGCACGTGCCTCGTTAACGGTTGCCTGATAACTGCGCGGATCAATCACCGCCAGAATATCGTCCTTTTGAACCAGCTGTCCGTCTTCAAAGCGGATTTCGACAATCGCACCACTGACCTGTGGGCGCAGCTGGACTTCCTCGACCGCGCTCAGGCGGCCGGAAAAGTTATTCCAAAGCCGCACAGAGCTGCTTTTGACGTGAGAAACAGTAACCGGGGTTGCCATCGGGGCAGACTGAACCGCCACTTCATCGGCAAAGGAGCCCGAGACATGCAAGCCATATCCACCGGCGGCAGCAACCAGCGCCAATGCGGCAACTGGCAGCAGAATTCTGCGTTTTGATCGAGACTGCATCTTTTCTTCTTCCAAATGGGTTGCGCCGCACACACGCGGCCCGTTTGAAGGGTAGATGCATACCGTTCGGTTTGTTCGCAAGGGGAAGAAGGCAAAAAAATGGCTATTTTTTATTTTTATACTGTTTTGTCAGGAGACATCAACTGACATGAATTGCAATTAACTATCTGAATTTACATTGCAAATTTAGAATTCGGCAGATCCCTTCACGCAGATCAGACCGAACAGTATCCAGATCATTAAATACCTTGCCATAGGTCAGCAAACCATGGACATACTGGAAAACAAGGCGGGCCAACAGGGTGACATCACCGTCTTCGCCCAGCATGCCCTCGCCTTTCAGCCCGCGCACCATCGAGGCCAGATATTTGACCTGTTCGCCTGCAAGTTCGCGGGAGCAATCCTGGATTTCCACATCTTCCGGACCGACTTGGCCGCCTGCGGTAAAGATCGGGCACACACAGACTTCACTTTCGCCCGGAACGGCATGTCTTTTCTGTTTGTCGCAGACCAGCTCGATATAACGATTAAGCTGTTCAATCGGGGGAACTTCCGGGGAAAAGACTGCGCGAAGCTCGTCTTTGCCTTTTTCCCAATGATGGCGTGCGGCGGTCGCAAACAGCGCGGCCTTGCTGTCAAAGTGATGATAGAACGCGCCTTTTGTCACCCCGGCATGCTTGCAGACATCGCTGACACCGATGTCGTGATAACTGCGTGTTGACAGCAATTCGATGGCTGTCTCAAGCAGCTTGGTCCGGGTTTCCGCGGCGTTCCTCATGGCTTTTACCTGTATATTGATTATGTGTCACATATACGTACCGGTTGGTATTTTTCAAGGAATCCCACCCGGAACATTGCAAGATCATCATATAATCATGGCAGGAGGATGACAGGAATGTTCGTAAATTCAAATATTTAAGTGGATATATGAACCAGACACATAGCAGCCATCGCTGGCGGTATTTTATTATGCTCCCTGTCTCAATCTCCGCCCCGAAGAGTTATTCAAAGGCCCCGCAAAACAAAAAGAGGGCGCAAAAAGCGCCCTCTTTGTTACGTTTTCAACGGCAGGCTGAGCCGGATTCAAGCCCCGATCAGCGCCCTGATCTGACGGTTGGCCACGGTGATCATCGAAAGATCAATCTGCCCGGCCGCACGCAACTCGTTGATCAGTTCATCACAACGCGCACAGCCGCGCTGATGAGCATCGGCCCATTTATCAACAAGATCAGAACCCGAGCTGCCTTTTTTGCCATCAGCAAGAACCGCACGGGTCAGTTCGCGCTGATGCCCGAACAGATCATCAATCACAGCTGCACGTGCCATTTTCTGCCAATAGGTTTCGGCTTCGATGGACTCGGCTGCGGCGCGCATCAGACCAAGCTGGAAACGTGTTCCAACGGCGAAATAGGTCGATGCGACCTCGATCACGTCACGACCGGTTGCCTCGGCGATCCGGACCACGTCACAGATCGCAACCATCTGGGCAACAGATGCAATGCGACGTGCGAGTTCTTCGGGAACGCCCTGTGCCATCAAAGACTGGGCTTTCTGTTCGAGTGCGGTTCTGAAACCGGCATCCTCCGGGACAATTTCGTCAAAGGCCGAAATCACCTTGGATACTGCAGGACGGAACATCTCGATCTTGGCACCAACGTTAAGCTCCTCGCAATTGCGCAGGAACCACTGGGTGACGTCATTGACCATGCGGTTGATGTCACGGAACATGCTGATCTGCAACTTGGCCAGCACCACGTTATCAAGCGCCTCGATCCCGGCCCAAAGTTCCCGCAAACCAAAGACGGCGCGCGTAATCAGATAGCCACGTGACACATCCACCGCCGAAAGACCGGTCGCCTCCATCATGTCATGAACAAACGTGCCGCCAACGCGGTTAACCAAACTGTTGGTCGCCACGGTGGCAATGATTTCACGTTTCAGACGATGACCCGAAATCGCATCCGCATATTTCTTGCGAAGCGGTGTCGGGAAATACCGCACCAGTTCCTCGACCAGGATTGGATCATCCGGAAGATCGGATTCCAGCACCTCGTCATAAAGCCAAAGTTTGGCATAAGGCATCAACACCGAAACTTCGGGACGCGTCAGACCTTCATGCGCACTGGCACGACGGGCAAGTTCCTCGTCATCGGGAAGATATTCGATCTCGCGGTTAAGACGCCCTTCGCGTTCCAGCATCCGGATCAGACGCACCTGCGCATCAAGCAGATCCGAGCTTGCCGCATGGGCATTGGAAATGGCCTGACTTTGCAGATAGTTATCGCGAAGAACCAGATCACCAACTTCGTCGGTCATTTCGACCAGAAGCTTGTTACGCTGTTTTTCGGTCATATCGCCCGCAGCAACCACTTCTCCGACAAGGATCTTGATATTGACCTCGTGATCCGAGCAGTTGACGCCTGCTGCGTTATCAATGGCATCCGTATTCAAACGGCCACCGGCATGGGCATATTCGATACGCCCGCGCTGGGTTGCACCAAGGTTTGCCCCTTCACCGACGACCTTGGCGCGAAGTTCGCGACCATTGATGCGGATGGCATCATTGGCTCGGTCACCGGCATCGGCATTGGTTTCGTGACTTGATTTGATATAGGTCCCGATACCGCCAAACCACATCAGCTCCACATCAGCTTTCAGGATCGCCTTCATCATGTCGGCTGGCGTGACCTTGCCGCTATCAAGACCAAGAAGCTTGCGGACTTCGGGTGACGGATCAAGGGTCTTGGCCTTGCGGTCAAAGATATCGCCGCCCTTGGACAGGAGCTTTTTGTCATAGTCGGTCCAGCTTGACCGCGGCATATCAAACAGGCGTTTGCGCTCGGCAAAGCTTTTGGCCGTATCCGGGTCCGGATCGACAAAGATATGCATGTGGTTAAAGGCAGCGACCAGCTTGATCTGTTCAGACAGAAGCATGCCATTGCCAAACACGTCGCCGGACATGTCACCGACACCTGCCACGGTAAATGGCGTGGTCTGGATATCCTTGCCCATTTCGCGGAAGTGACGTTTGACCGATTCCCACGCGCCCCGGGCGGTAATGCCCATTTTCTTGTGGTCATAGCCCTGCGAGCCACCCGATGCGAAAGCATCATCAAGCCAGAAGCCGTAATCACGGGCCACACCATTGGCAATATCCGAGAAGGTTGCCGTGCCCTTGTCGGCCGCAACGACCAGATAAGGATCATCTTCATCGAGACGGCGAACACGTTCTGGCGGAATGATGTCGCCACCAACGATATTGTCGGTGATGTCGAGCATGCCGCTCATCAGGATTTTGTAGCAGGCAATACCTTCTTCGAGGAATGCCTCGCGCGAGCCATCGGTCGGCGGGCGTTTCACAACAAAACCGCCCTTGGAACCAACCGGAACAATGACTGCATTCTTGACCATCTGGGCCTTGACCAGACCCAGAATTTCGGTGCGGAAATCTTCCTGGCGATCCGACCAGCGGATACCGCCACGGGCCACCGGACCACCACGCAGATGGACAGCTTCGACCCGCGGGGAATAGACAAAGATTTCACGCCATGGACGGGGCAACGGCAAATCCTCGATCATGCCGGAATTGAATTTGACCGACAGATAGGGTTTGGGATTTCCATCCGCTCCGTACTGGAAGAAGTTGGTGCGCAGGGTCGACTGAACCAGATTGAGGAAGGCCCGCAAAATGCGGTCCTCATCCGGGTTCATCACATCTTCAAGGCGCGACACGATATCGCCTTCGATGGCTTCGACTTCCAGTGCCATGCCCGGATCGCGATCCGGGTCGAACTTTGCAACAAACAGCGACACGATGGCAGACGCCAGTGCCGGGTTATTGGCAAGGGTACGCGCCATATAATTCTGCGAGAAGGCAGACCCCATCTGACGGGTATAACGGGCATAGGCCCGCAGGATCACGACTTCACGCCAATGCAGGTTGCCCAGCAGAACCAGACGGTTAAAGGCGTCGTTTTCCACTTCGCCATGCCACATGCGGACAAACAGTTCCTGGAACTTGTCGCGCACATCATGCAGGCTGAATTCACCATCGACAACCACGCCGAAATCGTGAATGCGGACATTGGTTTCCACATCGCGCGGACGGACTGTAAACGGGTTCTCGGTGATGACCTTAAGCCCCATATTTTCAAGCATGGGCAAAACATCAGACAGCGGCACCGGCGCACCGGGATTGTAGATTTTGAAGCGCAGTTCGTTTTCGGCGGCCTCGATCGGACGATAGAGGTTCACGCGAAGGTCATTCGCCTTGATCACATCTTCGATGCGTTCGATATCGAGGGCCGCACTTTCGACCGTGAAGCGCTCGCGATAGTCGCTTGAGAAGCTTTCACCATAGCGACGATAGAGCGCAAGACCGCGTTCCTCGCCCATTTCACGAACAAGGACCTGACGAAGCGTATCCGTCCAGTCGCGCGCCACCTCAACCAGCTGACGTTCGATTTCGGCAACGTTATATTCCGGCAATTCACCCGGATTGGTTTTGACCAGCAGATGCAGACGCGCAAGCGGGCTGTCCCCGATCAGGGTGTAGTGTGCTGTCACCTTGCCGTCAAAGGCATCTTCGATGACCTTCTGGAACTTGAACCGCAGCTTGGTCGAGAAACGATCGCGCGGGCAGAACAGCTGACAGGAAACGAACCGTTCAAACGCATCACGACGGACAAACAGGGCAATGCGCTGACGTTCCTGCAAATGCAGGATGCCCATGCAGATGTGATAGAGGTCATCAAGCTCGACCTGGAACAATTCGTCGCGCGGGAAGGTTTCAAGGATATTGACCAGCGCCTTGCCATCATGGCTGGCAGGCGGGAAGCCGGCGCGCTTGACCGTTTCGGCAAGTTTCATGCGCAAAAGCGGAATCAGGCGCGGGCTCAGGTTATAGGCGACCGAGGTAAACAGGCCGACAAAAAGGTGCTGACCAACGACCTTGCCCTTGGCGTCGAACTGTTTGACGACGATGGTATCAAGATGCACCGGACGATGGACGGTCGATTGCTTGTTGGCTTTGGTCACCATCAAAAGGTTGGGGCTGGTGACGAAGTCCTGAACTTCAGGCGACAGATTTCCGATCTGGCGCAGTTCATCGAAAATATGCGTTCCTTCGCGCGACAGGATGCCGAGCTGATTTTTGACTTCGACATCAGCAGCCGTTTTCTTGCCCGACGTCTTGAAGCGGTATTCGCGATAGCCAAGGAAGGTGAAGTGATCATTATGGAGCCAGCCAAGGAAATCCTTGACCTCCCGACGGTCTTCTTCGGCACCACCACCGGTGGTTTCACCGATTTCATCAAGAACTTCGGAAACCTTTTTAAGCATCGGCTGCCAGTCACGCACGGCAAGAGCCACATCGGTCAGGGCATTTTCCAGACGCTCGTGGATCTTGTCGAGAACCGCCTGATCGGTCTGTTCGTCGATCTCGACATGCATCACCGATTCACGCGGGTCTTCTGAATCCTCAACCCCTGCGACCGATTGGAGTTCGCCGTTCTGATCACGTGCGATGCGCATGATCGGATGGATCACCAGATGCACCGTCAGATCAAGTTCATGAAGAACCGACGTTACGGAATCGACAAGGAACGGCATGTCGGTATTGCTGATCTCGATCACGGTGTGATCGGACTTCCAGCCGTGCTCTTCAAGATCGGGGTTATAGACCCGGATTTTGGCGGCATCGGCCGACGGGCGCTTTTGCGTGAATTTATAAAGCGTCAACGCCGCGCCATAAAGCGAGTCGACCGAGCGACCCGCCATGTCGTCAGGCGGAACATCCTTATAAAAAAGGCGAACGAATGCTTCTGCATCCTTCGCCATCTTGCCTTTTATGCGTTGCTGGATTTGTTCGACAACTTTGTCGATGACTTCCCGTTTCGGGTCGTCTTTGCGGGCTTTCATGTCCAATTTCCCTTTTTCTCAGTTCTGTTTGCCAGAACCGAAACACCGACCTTTGCGGACGGCATCACACACCACGGATGTCACATTTTATTATTTGGGCCGAAACCCGAAAGAAATCGGCGGAAACCGCTATTGGATGACACAGGATTCCAAAGACTTCTTCCAAGGCTACACATAGCTGATCAAGTGCCTAAAAACTATGCTTCTGCACAAAAAAAATTCATTTAACCAACAAGCTAGACTGGGCAAGTCTGATTAACTGTTAGGCATTCCCGTCACAGAATTTTGTCCTTTATTGCGTCGCAAAATGACCTAAACTCATAGAAACAGCCCCACACAAAAGAATCCTTCGCACACGCACACCACCAGGCCGGAGACACACCATGCTTGAAGGCAAAAAGGGACTTATCGTTGGAATTGCCAATGACCTATCCATTGCCTGGGGATGCACACGTATTTTCCGGCGTGAAGGGGCCGATCTTGCCGTTACCTATCTCAATGACAAGGCCGAAGCGCATGTGCGTCCGCTTGCCGAACAAGTCAACGCGCCAATCATCGCCAAACTTGATGTCCGCGATGAACAGCATTGTGACATGTTGTTTGCCGAGATCGAAAAACAATGGGGAAAGCTTGATTTTCTGTTGCATTCCATTGCCTTTGCCCCGACCGAGGACCTCCATGGACGGGTCGTGGATTGTTCGCGCGACGGGTTTCTGGCGGCAATGGATATTTCCTGCCACTCCTTTGCCCGGCTGGCCAAACGTGCCGAACCATTGATGCAGGATGGCGGCACACTTTTGACCGTGACATATATGGGATCGGAACGGGTTGTCGATCATTACGGCGTCATGGGACCGGTGAAAGCCGCCCTTGAAAGCATGACCCGCTATATGGCAGCCGAACTGGGCGCTAAAAATATCCGCTGCCACGCCATTTCGCCCGGCCCCCTTTTAACCCGCGCCGCATCAGGCATCGCCGAGTTTCAGCATCTGATGGATGAAACAGCATTACGTGCGCCATCAAGGCGACTGGTGACCATTGATGAAATCGGTGAACTGGCCGCCTTTCTGGTCAGTGACCGTGCGCAGTCGCTGACCGGCGATGTGGTTCATATTGATGGCGGCTATAACATCATGGGCTAAGCGATCGCAAAGCGCCTGTAAGGAGGCCTAGCGGCGCTTTATCGCATCATCTGCCATCGGGGCGACCCGCTTGATCTGACGGGCCAGTGCCAGTTTGTAATCCGCATCGCGGTCATTTGCCGCTGAAGCAAACAGATCGGGCACATCACCCCCATTGATCGCGACCATCCGGCTTTCGGTATCACTTTGGGTTTCGATCCGGCCCTCGACCAGATGGCGCAGGTCAAACCCGGCCTGTTTCAGGGCTGGTGCGATCAATAAGGTCCGATGGCAATCAAGCGGGTCCTTTTCCGCACACATCAGGCAGATACGGTATTTCGCAGCCCCGGCAACAAGCCGTTCGATCCCGGTTTTGAAATCCGGCGTCTTTGCCATCAGATCATAGTCAAGCTGGCCATCGGGATAGAGTTCCGGCACTTGCGGCTTGCCGCCCATCACATCGCCCATGAAAACATAGGCAATACCGTTTTCGCGCAGGAACGGCCCGAAACTGTCGGCATCAAACGCCGTCCAGTAACTGGATCGCCTGAAGGTTCTGATATCGGCAACCGCCGTTATGCCATGCGCCTTGAACAGCGCAAGCAAACTGTCACGGTCATGCCCGGCATAACCGACCGTAAAAATGATCTGATCGCGCTCAGCGATGTCATGTGGATTGGGCCCTGTCATCACACCAAGACACCCGATTGACGGACAAAAGACAACCCTTATCAGCCCTTCTAGTTCGCATTCGAGGCAACCCGCCTTGCATGCACAAGCTGATCAACCAGATGGGCATCAATCGGACGGGAATAGTAGAAGCCCTGCACATTGTCACAGCCGATCAAGCGCAGACAATCAAGCTGCGATGCGTTTTCAACACCTTCGGCTGTGGCCTCCATCCCGGCCATATGAGCAAATTCAATAATCGCCCGAACCAGTTCGCGGTCCCGCATCGAAATGTCGATCTGGTCAATGAAGATGCGATCAATCTTGATGACATCGACCTCAAGATTGCGCAGCCGCCCAAGCGATGAAAATCCGGTACCAAAATCATCGATCGCAATCATCACACCGATGTCCTTGAGCTCGCCCAATATGCGTTCGCTTGACTCGCCACTGGCCATGACGGTTTCGGTGACTTCCAGAACCAGCCGCGCCGGATCAAAACCGGTTTCGTTCAGAATGGCCCGCACACGCTCGACATAATCAGGATCATCAAACTCAAGAACCGACACATTGACACTGATGCCGACACCGGGCCAATGCAGGGCAGCCTCGCAGGCCGAACGCAAGGCCCATGCCCCGATTTCTCGAATCATGCCGGTTTCTTCGGCGATCGGAATGAACAGATCAGGTCGCACATCACCAAGTTCGGGATGCTCCCAGCGTGCCAGGGCCTCAAAGCCCAAAAGCGTCTCGTCCGGAAGAGCATAAAGCGGCTGGAACTGTAATCTGAGCTGCCCTGCACCGGCATCAAGGGCCGCACGCAGATCATGCTCAATCCGTCTTTTTTCCCGGTTGACAGCATCCATTTCCGGATCGAAGGCGACATAACAGTTCCGCCCTTTGGCCTTGGCGCGATAAAGCGCCACATCGGCACGACGGATGAGTTCGTCACGCCCGAGATTGCCATCCGGATCAAAGGCCACACCGATACTCATCCGTACCGGGATCAGACGCCCGTTGACCTCGACCGGGGCATTGCCCGAAGCAAACAGATTTTCGCAGAAGGCCTCGGCATCAGGCAAATCCACAATGTTGGTCAGCAACAGGGTGAATTCATCCCCGCCAACCCGTGCGATAATGCTGCCCGGCAGTACTGCAGCACGCAGACGGGCTGCGACCGCACGGATCATGACATCGCCCCCGGGATGCCCCATGGTGTCATTGACCTGTTTGAAATGATCAAGATCGATGAATAACAGCGCAATGCCCGGTACATCGCGATCATCACGCATCAAAACGTCATCAACGACATCGTTAAAGCAGGACCGGTTGGGCAGCCCGGTCAGGGAGTCATGACGGGCCATGTGATACATCTGACGTTCGGCCAGACGCTGTTTGCGATAGCGAACCCGAAGCTGAAGCGCAAAAAAACCGATCAGGATCAGCAGCAACAAACCCAATGCCGCCAGCATCGGCAGAAGATAGGAAAAGACTGCACTTCCGGGCCGATAGGGTGACCAGAAAAAATAACCTATGGTCTGGCTGTTCATATCGACCAGACGGTTGGAGGCTTCGTGGTCCTGGGTGCGATCAATGACCGAGAACCGCAATCCGTCAAAAAGGAATTTACGGCCCGTCTCTGTCAGGAATTTGCCATCAAGATAACGCACCGAGACGAACACATATTCTTCACCGGGCACCTGCGCAATGTCACCGGAGTCCGAAACAATTGCCTTGGCACTGACAATAGTTGGTCGGCCATCAACAAGCGCAACATCGACCGCACCGGGGGTCTGCAAATAGGCCCCTGCATCAAGCTTGCCATCATTCTCGCGCATACGGGTACGCAGGATATCGACCAGGTGCAGGATGGTCTTTTCCGCCTTGGAATAATCGAGCGCATATTGCGGGTCATCGACAATATAGGCATGAAGCAGGCGATCATCCGGGGCGAGAACAAACAGCGCGTTGTGATCGAAATATTCCTGCATCCAGATGCCAAGATTCCATTCAATCCATTCTTCATCACCGGCCCGCACGGCATTGAGGGCATCATCCCAAACCGTGACACTTTCCTGATCATGGGCAATCTGGTTGCGCAGATCGGCGATCACGCGCTCAAACAGGTGATTCTGCCGCTCATAAGCGACGCGGTCGGCTTCCTGGGTTGTCCAGTACAAAAGACCAAGACCGCCAAGGTTAAGCAACAACGCACAAATGACTGCGGGCAAAGTCCGCGTCAAAACGAAATTCTTGTTTGAAAAGAAACCGTGAAACTGCACCAATAATCCTTCATCAAGCGCAGAGAAAAAGCCTACCCTTTTGGATAATATCTGCTTCTTTTCAAGTTTGCGATGACGGACTGGTTTTCAATAGCACAAAGCGTTCCAGCGGGCAGAAATTCGCGATTTACCAGAAAATACTTACCGGAAATGGCCCAACGAATCGGCAATAAAAAAGGCCGCCCTTGCGGACAGCCTTTTTAGAACTTTCATCATGGAGCGGGCGAAGAGATTCGAACTCTCGACCCTAACCTTGGCAAGGTTATGCTCTACCCCTGAGCTACGCCCGCATCATCATGAAAGCGATGTGCAAAGAAACCGTCTGATGGAGCGGGCGAAGAGATTCGAACTCTCGACCCTAACCTTGGCAAGGTTATGCTCTACCCCTGAGCTACGCCCGCATTCATCAGTTTGTTTCCTGCCCCTGTGGAGCGGCGCGGATAATAGCCCAACAAAGAGCGATTGCAACCCTTTTTTCCACGAAATCGTAACATTGCAAATTTTGGCAGTTTTCCTTGACTTTATGAGGTCGAATTGCCGAAATCCGACCGGCCTCGCGCAAATTTGCGTCAGGTTTTGAAGTTGGGTATCTTCGCGCGTCACATCCACAAGAGAAACAGCATGAGCAATCCATCAACCGTACTTTTCGATCAGCTGGCAAAACTGGGAATCGAAACGACGACTCATGAGCATGTTCCGCTTTTCACGGTCGAGGATTCGCAAAATCTCCGCGGCGATCTTCCCGGGCTTCATTCCAAGAACCTGTTTGTCAAAGACAAGAAAGGTGAATTGTGGCTGGTCGTCGCCGAGGAAGAGACCGAGATTCGCATGAACCACTTGCATAAGCGGCTGGGGTGTGCGCGTCTGTCATTTGGCAAACCTGAATTGCTGATTGCAACACTTGGCGTCAAACCGGGTTCGGTAACGCCCTTTGCGCTGATCAACGACACGGACAGAAAAGTCAGACTTGCCCTTGATGCCAAATTGGCCAACGGCAATGTTTTGAACTTTCACCCCTTGCGCAATGACAGAACCACGACAATTTCGTCAGCAGACCTGTTGAAATTCATCACATCTCTGGGGTACGAAGCTTTGATCATTGATTTCGAAGCCGATCTGGAATCAGCGGGCTCTAACTGAATCGCGGACATCCGGGGTAAGTCCTTATAAATACAAACATTTGATTATAGTAATAAATCTATTTCACATCTATGCCTCTTGTCGTCCGGGCAACGCGGCATCATCTAGAAATCAGTTTTAGTGAGTGAACAATAATGTCGATTATTCTTGACGCGAATGCGCCTGAAACGGCCACCAATCCGAACCAGGCATCCGATCTGATCAAGGACAGCAGTGTCGAAACTTTTGTCCAGGATGTTATCGAGCCTTCAATGGAAGTGCCTGTCGTCGTCGATTTCTGGGCCCCCTGGTGCGGCCCGTGCAAAAGCCTGACGCCGGTGATCGAAAAGGTTACCCGAGAAGCTGGCGGTCGCGTCAAACTTGTCAAAATCAACATCGATGAAAATCAGGAACTGGCGATACAATTGCGCATCCAGTCAGTTCCGACTGTTTATGCCTTTAAGGGCGGTCGTCCCGTTGACGGCTTCCAGGGAGCACAGCCCGAAAGCGAAGTCCGTGCATTCTATGAACGCCTTGCCGGTGGTCCGATTGAAAGCCCGATCGAGGCCCTTCTTGAACAGGCCGCCGCAGCCCTGACCGAGAGTAATTTCGAAGATGCCCACGGGCTCTATGTCAGCGTTCTCGAGCGCGAGCAGGAAAACGAAACTGCAATTGGCGGCATGATCCGCTGCATGGTGGGCATGGGTGAGACCGAAGAAGCCCGTCACTTCGTCGACAACATGTCTGAAGTTGATCGGCTGAAAGCGCCAATTTCGGCCGCAATCAGCGCGCTTGAACTGGCTGAAACCGGTTACAGCAGCGAAGATCTTGATGCCGCACGAGCCAAGGTTGCAGCAGACCCGACCGATTTGCAGGCCCTGTATGACCTTGGCATGGCATGCTTTGCGACCAACAAACGCGAAGAAGCCGTCGACGCCATGATCAAAATCATTCGTACCAATCGCGAATGGAATGAAGATGCAGGACGCACTCAGCTCCTGAAGTTTTTTGAAGCCTGGGGTCCGATGGATCCCGCCAGCGTCGCCGGACGCCGTGCCCTATCGACGGTCTTGTTTTCATGAGCATATGCGGTCCTTTTGATCCTGCGTTTTCGGATCTTCCTGATGTCATGCCGGTTTTCCCGCTTAGCGGTGCGCTTTTGCTGCCGCGTGGCCATTTGCCGCTGAATATTTTCGAGCCGCGCTATATCAATATGGTGACGGACGCATTGGGTCAGGACCGCATTATTGGCATGATTCAGCCCCGCCCTGACCAGCATAACAGCTATTTCATGGACCCTGATCACCCGGCCATCTTTTCAACCGGGTGCGCCGGGCGTATCACCGCCTTCAGCGAAACCGACGATGGTCGTTTTTTGATCACATTGACTGGCGTCTGCCGTTTTAATGTTGTTGAAGAACTGCCCAACAATGATGGCGGCTATCGCGCCGTACGCGGCGATTTTGCCCCGTGGAAGGACGATCTCGACATTCCGGCAGATGACATGCCGATCAATCGTGATCGCCTGCGCATGGCGCTTGAGGCCTATTTTGCCCAACATTCCCTGCGGTCCTGTTGGGATACACTGGCCGATAGCGACGATGAAATGCTGATCACCACCATTTCGATGGGCTGCCGGCTCAGCCCGCTTGAAAAACAGGCTTTGCTCGAATGCACAACCCTGTATGATCGCGGCGATATGCTGACTACGTTGCTTGAAATGGCGGTCCATGCGGGCCCGAAACATATGCATGGCAGCACCAACTGATTGTTAAAGGCCGTTGCATTACGGCGTTACAACCCAAAGGCCGAATTGATGACTGCGACTCACAGCCCGGTAGACCCGAAACTGCTTGAAATCCTTGTCTGCCCGGTGACCAAGCAGGCGCTTGAATATGATCGTGAAAATAACGAACTGATCAGCCCGAAGGCCGGTCTGGCCTATCCGATCCGTGACGGTATTCCGATCATGCTGCCCGACGAAGCTCGCCCGATCGAAGATTAAGGCGGTATCTGTCCATCATGTCACAGGACGGCTTCACTCCGGAATTCACCCCCGTCGAGATTAATTATCTGCGTGATGACCGTATTCTTGAGGTCATATGGGATGATGGCGTATCAACACGTCTGAGCGCCGAGCTGCTCCGCGTTGAAAGCCCGTCGGCCGAAGTTCAGGGCCATCATCCGTCCGAGAAAAAGATCATCGCCGGACGCCGTCACGTCGGCATCATCGACATCTCCCCGGTCGGTAATTACGCGGTACGGATCAGCTTTGATGACCTGCATGATAGCGGGCTTTACAGCTGGCACTATCTGCGCGAATTGCATGAAAAGCAGGACACGCTCTGGTCGGACTATCTTGCGGCTCTTGAAGCCCGCGGCCTGTCCCGCGACCCCTGATCATCCCCTAATCGATCATTCCCGAATTTTGCATATAAAAACGGCCCCGTCGGGCAGGACGGAGCCGTTTTAAATCTGGCGGTTTCCGGCAAACCGGCGCCGTCAGACGATATCAGAAGCGATAGCCAACACCGACACCAAAGACCCACGGATCAAGGTGCGCTTTTGATGTATTGGCACCGTTATTGATGCTGATATCCGTATCTAGGAAGATTTTCTTCACATCGAGGTTCACTGACCAAGGGCCGGAAATCGCATAGTCAAAACCTGCCTGGAAGGCATAGCCGAAGCCATCTTCATATTTGACCGAGTTGAACTGGCCCGGTTCGGAATCATAGAAGAAGGTATAGTTGATACCGGCACCGACATACGGGCTCCAGCGGCTTTCCGGCATGAAGTGATATTGCAGCGTCAGGGTCGGCGGCAGCAGACGAACCGAGCCGGCGTCAAGGTTCGGATTCTGCCAGGTCAGGTCATGCTTGGTGGTTGCCGCGATCAGCTCAAGCGCAAGATTATCCGTCAGGAAGTAGGAAAAGTCGACTTCTGGGACAGCATCGTTGCTCAGCTCGCCATGACCACTGCCAATGCTGTGGTCGTAGGTCTGCTCGTCAGGTACCATGGCAATACCACGCGCACGAATGACAATGTCACCGGCCTGCTTGGTTTTGAATTCTGCGGTCTGCGCATGGGCTACATTGCCAGCAAGCAGGGCCGCCGCCATAAGCCCACCCAGTGCGGTTGCACCAATCGTTTTCTTCAAGAATGACATCGTCTGTCCCCTTTTGCGTGTATCAGATCGGAGGGGACATTGCGCCTTTCCAATTGCTGACTTGTTGACACAAATCAACATTCGCACATAAAAAACGACAGTATTTTGAACGATTATAACTGAATGGGGATCAGCAAATCAGTTTAAAGCGATTTACCCTGCATCAATTTTGGCAAGGTTCCGGCATAGCCCATCGCATGAGACATGAAGGTTTTCTTGAGCGGCGGGATTTTCTGAACCACAGCCAGACCAATATCGCGCGCCCAACGGATCGGAGCGATATCGTTTGAAAACAGCCGGTTGGTCAGATCGGTTACTGCCAGCATCACCGTGTTGTCAAACCGGCGCCATTGTTCATAGTCACCAAGCACATCGGCACTGCCGATATCACGGCCCAGACGACGGGCATTGACCAGAATTTCAGCAAGCACCGCCACATCGCGAATACCCATATTAAGGCCCTGCCCGGCAATCGGGTGCATGCCATGCGCCGCATCCCCGATCAGGGCGATCCGGTCATCGGTATAGTAATAGGCATGCTGAAGACCGAGCGGATAGCAGAAACGCGGGCCAACAACTTCGAGATCACCAAGATAACCGTCAAAGCGCCGATGCAATTCATCAACAAAGGTCTCTTCATCGAGATTGACCAGATAATTGCCAAGCTCCGTACTTTCCGTCCAGACAATGGAACAGCGGTTATCGGTCATCGGCAGAATGGCAAAAGGACCGGCTGGCAGAAAATGCTCGACGGCCAGACCGTTGTGCGGCTGCTTGTGCTTTACGGTGCAAACCACGGCACTTTGCTTGTAACTCCATTCATAGGTCTTAATACCTGCCCATTTACGCAGCATCGAGTTACGCCCCTCTGCCCCGACAGCAAGCGGCGCACGAACCTGACGACCATCTGCCAGCGAAATGGTCATGCCGCCCTGATCACGCGCAATCCCTGTGACACGCGCAGGTGCGATCATTTCAATCAGGTCGCTTTTTGCAATCGCTCGATATAACGCACCGCGGGTGACAAGATTTTCTACGATATAGCCCAGCGGTTCGTCACCGACATCATGGTGATCATAATGCAGGAAAAGCGGGCTTTGGCCGTCGGCAATGCGGATATCAAGGATCGGCTCGGCCTCGTCAGCCATGTGTTCCCAGGCACCGACCACTTCGAGCACCGCCTTTGACGCCGCTGCAATCGCGCAGGTCCTGCCGTCATAATTGGCACTGAGGATGGTTTTCGGGTCAGCATAATCAATCACTACCGACTTCATCCCGCCATGGGCAAGTGCCAGCGCCATGGCAGCACCATTAAGGCCCCCGCCCAGAATGACGACATCGGTATGAAGTACCTGTTGATCATGCATCTTGAATATCCTGCTTCAGCCATCCTCGCCCGTCCCGCTTTCATACGACCTTTGATCATATGCCAGCGTTGACCTGACGCAACATCTGTAACCGCCATCGGTTACAGCCATATTTACCCCGGCCACTACCGGCCCACAACCCACCCCGTCCTGTTGTGGTCGCAAATTGTCATTCGATAAGCATTACGGGGATCTGCGCCGCTACGGATCACAAGCAAATTTGACCTGGATAATCGCAGAATCCCGCCCGGTTTCATGCTGCTGATCCGATGGCACTCCTGATTGCCGGAATGGCGGTGGTCACTCATCACCTTGAGCTACAACAGCTTTTTGCTGTGCTATCTCTTTGATTAAAAAATATGCACATTTTTTAAACAGAAACAGATTCTGTGCATATTTTAATCCTGCGCTTTCATTGCATCACTGCCGGGAAATCCGGAAAACACTCTATTTTATCATTATAAAACAAATACTTAGAAGTTTTATTTTGAGTCTGGCACGATTCTTGGTTTGGAAGCTGTGACTGCGAAATCGTGATTACCACGTTGGTACTCAACGGATATGCCGGGAGGTCGCAATATTATGAAACTTGTTACTGCTGTCATTAAGCCGTTCAAACTCGATGAAGTCCGCGAAGCGCTCAGCGCGCTTGGCGTTCAGGGTCTGACGGTCACCGAAGTAAAAGGTTTTGGCCGTCAGAAAGGCCAGACCGAAATTTATCGTGGTGCTGAATACATGGTCAGCTTCCTGCCGAAAGTGAAGCTGGAAGTCGCCATCACGGATAATCTGGTCGATCAGGTTGTCGAAGCTATCACCAAAACTGCTCAAACCGGGAAAATCGGGGACGGTAAGATTTTCGTTCTTGATGTAAGCCAGGCGGTCCGTATCCGTACTGGTGAAACCGGCGACGACGCCCTGTAAGTCCAGAGACAAGGGGAGACATTATGACTATTTCCATGAAGAAAACCGGCCTTGCTGCTGTGGCAGCTACCGCCCTTCTGGCAATCGCTTCTCCGGCCTTTGCTCAGGACGCAGGCGTTTCGGCCGAAACCCAATATATTCTTAACAGCTTCAGCTTCCTGTTCAGCGGCGCGCTGGTCATGTGGATGGCTGCTGGCTTTGCGATGCTGGAATCCGGCCTCGTTCGTACCAAGAACGTATCCACCATTCTGTTCAAGAACATCGGTCTGTTCTCGGTTGCAGGTATCATGTACTACCTCATCGGCTACAACCTGATGTACATGGATGTTTCCGGCTGGATCGGTTCGCTGAGCCTCTGGAGTGCTGATGATGCCGCTGCTTTGGGTGGCGATTTCTCTGGCGGTTATTCCGCAACGTCTGACTGGTTCTTCCAGATGGTCTTCGTTGCAACCGCAGCTTCGATCGTTTCGGGTACTGTTGCCGAGCGTATCAAACTGTGGCCATTCATGATCTTCGTCGTTGTTCTGACTGGCGTTCTCTATCCGATCACCGGTGCATGGACCTGGGGTGGCGGCTGGCTCTCTGAAATGGGCTTTGCTGACTTCGCCGGTTCGACCATCGTTCACTCGGTTGGCGGCTGGGCTGCCCTGACCGGTGCAATCATCCTTGGTGCACGTAAAGGCAAATATGGCGCAGACGGTTCGGTTCACCCGATGCCGGGCTCCAACCTTCCGCTTGCAACCCTCGGTACCTTCGTCCTTTGGCTCGGCTGGTTCGGCTTCAACGGTGGTTCCCAGCTTGCTATGGGTTCTGGTGCTGATGTCATCGCGATTGCCAACATCTATGGCAACACCACGATGGCTGCTGCCGGTGGCGTTGTTGCCGCAGCGATCCTGACCCAGATCCTTTACAAAAAGGTCGACCTTACCATGGCACTTAACGGTGCACTGGCTGGTCTGGTCTCGATCACGGCTGGTCCGGACACCCCGACCATCGGTTCTGCCATCATCATCGGCGCAATCGGCGGCATTCTGGTTGTCATCGCAGTTCCGCTGCTCGACAAACTGAAAATCGACGACGTTGTTGGTGCGGTTTCGGTTCACCTTGTCTGCGGCATCTGGGGCACGCTTGCTGTTCCGTTCACCAATGACGGTGCATCATTTGGCGTACAGCTGACCGGTATCGTCGCAATGGGTGCCTTCACCATCGTTACCTCAGCCATTGTATGGCTCATCCTGAAGTTCACCGTTGGTATCCGTCTCTCGGAAGAAGACGAAGCCATGGGTTCGGATGCTGCTGAACTCGGTCTGGAAGCTTACCCGGAATTCGGTAAGGGTTCCCAGCGCTTCTAAGCGATTTGATTTCCTGACGGGTATCGGGCTTGCCCGGTACCCAGCCTGTCAGACCAACTGGCCCGCCCTGGATTTTTCCACGGCGGGCTTTTTGTGCATTGCTGCCTTTTTGGGCAGCCTTTTGTTCATTGCGAAGGCAGAACCCCTTTTTCTGCCCAAACTCGCCTTCCATTCCCTGACGATCAAAATACCTCCCAAGACCTTGCTGCTGCTGGCTTGCATCCCCCTTGTGCATCCGTTGGCACGAAAATTGATCTTGGCAGCTCCGAACCAGAGTCCGGCGGCCCCGACAAGACCGGACCGAGAGGAAACGCTATAAAGGGGGATGCCTGATGGAGGCTTTCCAGACTGCCTCGGACGTATTTTTCGTCCTGATGGGCGCTATTATGGTGCTCGCAATGCATGCCGGTTTTGCTTTTCTTGAAGTCGGCACAGTGCGCAAGAAGAACCAGGTCAACGCCCTGGTTAAGATCATTGTCGATTTTGCGGTTTCGACGATTGCCTATTTCTTTGTCGGCTACAGTATCGCTTATGGTGTTGATTTTCTTACAAGTGCATCGGTTCTGAGCGGCCATGCTGCAAGTGACGGCGTCCCGGCCTTTGCATCAAGCGGCTATGATCTGGTCAAATTCTTTTTCCTGCTGACCTTTGCAGCAGCAATTCCGGCGATCATTTCCGGAGGCATTGCCGAACGTGCACGCTTCTATCCGCAGCTTTTTGCCACCGCCATTCTGGTCGGCCTGTGCTATCCGCTGTTTGAAGGCATGGTCTGGAACAATAATTTTGGTTTCCAGGACATGATCGAAACAGCATTTGGCGCGCCCTTCCATGACTTCGCCGGATCAATTGTTGTCCATGCGGTTGGCGGCTGGATTGCACTGGGTGCGGTTATCAGCCTTGGTGTCCGGCGCGGCCGCTATACCAAATCCGGCGGCTTGATCGGGATTCCACCATCAAACATTCCGTTCCTGGCCCTTGGATCATGGGTTCTGTGTGTTGGCTGGTTTGGCTTTAATGTCATGTCGGCCCAGTCGGTTTCGGGCATCACCGGACTTGTTGCCGTCAACTCGCTGATGGCAATGGTTGGTGGTATCCTGACAGCCCTCATTGCAGGACGAAACGATCCGGGCTTTGTCCATAACGGCGCCCTTGCCGGTCTTGTTGCGGTCTGTGCCGGCTCAGACGTCATGCATCCAATCGGTGCGCTTGTCACCGGCGGGTTGGCAGGTGTCCTGTTTGTCTGGGGCTTCAACCAGTGTCAGGCAAAATGGAAAATCGATGACGTTCTTGGTGTCTGGCCCCTGCATGGCATGTGCGGACTGATAGGCGGTATCGCTTGTGGTATCTTTGGTCTTGAAGCCCTTGGCGGCATGGGTGGCGTTTCTTTTGCAGCCCAACTTGCCGGATCGCTGAGCGGTGTTGTCTTTGCCACCATTGCAGGCTTTGTCGTTTACGGCGTGATCAAGAAAACCATCGGCATTCGTCTTTCCGAAGAAGACGAGTTTGACGGTGCTGATATCTCGATTCACAAGATCGGGGCCTATCCCGAGGATGACCTCCGCACGAGCTAGGACCGCACAAAACATCATCCCCAAATTTCCCGAAGCCCGGAAAGCCCGTCTTTCCGGGCTTTTTGCACCTTCGTGCCCTGTCTCTTAAATCTTTCTTTGCACTTTTGGCATAGGGGTAAAGTCAGGGGAATTTACCCATATTCTGCATAACGGCTCCGTGGATCATGACGGGGCACAGATCAAGCTGGAATGACGACGACCATGTTTAACGAACGCCTCGATCAATTGCCTGCCTATCCGTTCCCGCGATTGGCAGCCCTGCTTGACGGTATTGAACCCGGTCAATCCCCGCTGGTGATGTCAATTGGCGAGCCACAGCACGAGCCGCCCGCCATGATCACCGAGGCGATGGTTAAATATGCATCCCTTTGGCACAAATATCCGCCCGGTTCCGGCACGCCCGAACTGCGCGATGCCATCAAGAACTGGCTTGATCGCCGCTATAACCTGCCGACGGGCATGATTGATCGCGATGATCATGTTTTACCCGTCGCCGGTACACGCGAAGCCCTGTACCTGATCGCCACCACTGTCATTCCACAGGATCAGCCGGGCCCGAAGCCAAAGGTCTTGCTGCCCAACCCGTTCTATCAGGTCTATTGTGGCGCAGCCGTTTTGAATGATGCCGAAATGGTACCGCTTGCCGCGGGCCCGGAGACCGGCTTCCTGCCCGATCTTGATCTGATTGACGACGCAACGCTTGATGCCTGCCGTCTGTTTTTCCTGTGTTCGCCCGCCAATCCACAAGGATCGATTGCCTCGCCGGCCTATCTTGAACGGATTATCGGTCTTGCACGCAAGCATGACTTCGTTCTGGCGATGGATGAATGCTACGCCGATATCTATGACCGCGAAGCACCGGTTGGGGCCCTTGAAATCTGCGCAAGGCAGGGTGGAAACATGGACAATATTCTTGTGTTCCACAGCCTGTCGAAACGATCAAGCGCGCCGGGCCTGCGGTCGGGGTTTGTTGCCGGTGATGCCAAAATCGTCAAACGCTTTACTGCACTTCGCAGCTATTGTTCGGCAACCATTCCGATGCCGATCATGGCGGCATCCACCGCGCTTTGGAATGACGATGTCCATGCCGAGGAAAACCGCGATCTTTACCGCGCCAAGATTGATGTTGCCGCCGAAGTCTTTGGCAACCGGTTTGGTTTCTATCGCCCGCCGGGGGGATTCTTCCTGTGGCTTGATGTTGGCGATGACGAAGCCGCAACCAAAAAGATCTGGAAAGAGGCCGGGGTAAAGGTCATTCCGGGCAGTTATCTTTCGATCACGGACAAGGATGGCAACAATCCGGGCAAGCAGTTCATCCGCATTGCCCTTGTTCATGATCTTGCAACCACACGCGATGGGCTTACGCGGATTGCCGCGGCGCTGGAAAGCTAAGCCTTTCGCGCCAAAGCAGTCATTAAGCCCAAACAGGACCTAACCAGAACGGATACCCAGATGAGCAGTCAGTCGAACATTCTTGGAACCGCCTTCATGCCCGGCAGTCTTGTGACCTGGCTAAAGCGCAGCGGTTTGCGGATTTGCGGCCTTGGTCTGGTGTTTCTGGCCATTGCCCTGTTCATCATGCTGATTGGCTTCCATCCGGGCGATCCGTCCTTTAATCATGCAACCGACCGCGGCCCCATTTTCAACCCGCTGGGTGTTATTGGCGCTTATGGCGCGGATCTGATGTTGCGCACCCTTGGTCTGGCGTCGGCCCTTCTGAGTGTTCTGATGCTTGGTTGGGGCTTGCGTCTGATTGCGGTCAAACCGTTTAGCTGGATGTGGGTACGGTTTCTGGTATTGCCGCTGGCCTTGCTTTTGGTGGCGATTTCGGCTGCGGCCATCCATCCGGGCATGCACTGGCCGCTGACCGTGGGACTTGGCGGTTTTGCCGGTGATCTTCTTCTTGCGAAACTGCAGACCGGATTTGCCATGATCGGCGTACCGGGTGCACGCGCAATCATTGCCTTGGCGTCAATGCTTCTTGGCATGGCCCTGACCATCTTTTGCATGGCCTATTCGCTTTCGGATTGGGCTCGTCTGGGCGGTGCTCTGTCCTTTACCGCAGGCAAGGTGATTGCGGGTATCCGTGCCGTCATTCCGACCGGCAGCAACGATGAACCGGTTGCCAAACGTGCACCGGGATCACGTCAGGAACCGTCGCTTGATAAATCGAAATCCAAACTGGGTTCTGTTATCTCCACCCGTCGTTCCGAGCCGAACATGGAACCGGACGATGACGGAGACGACGCGTTTGACGATGATGATGGTATCGATCACGAACCGCCTGTTCACATTGTCGCCGCCCCAGCAGCCAAGCTGCAACCGAGCCCGAAGGCCGCAGCCCAGCGTCAGGCATCCTTTGATCTGGGATCGGACGAATATCGTTTCCCGCCGCTTGATCTGCTTGGTGAACCCGATCCGACCGATGCCAATCAGATCGATCAGGAAGCCTTGGCACAGAATGCCCGTCTGCTTGAAACCGTTCTTCAGGATTTCGGCGTAAAGGGCGAGATCGTTCAGGTTCGCCCGGGCCCGGTTGTAACACTGTATGAACTTGAACCGGCAGCCGGTGTTAAGTCTTCACGCGTCATTGGCCTTGCCGATGATATCGCCCGCTCCATGAGTGCGATTGCCGCCCGTGTTGCCGTGGTGCCCGGACGCAACGTTATTGGCATTGAGCTCCCAAATGCACGGCGCGAAACCGTACATCTGCATGAAATCCTGGCCTCCAGCGATTTTGAAAAGAATACCGGCAAACTGAATATGAGCCTTGGCAAGGATATTGGCGGCACCCCGGTGATTGCCGATCTTGCCAAGATGCCGCACTTGCTGATTGCCGGTACGACCGGCTCGGGTAAGTCGGTCGGTGTGAACGCAATGATCCTGTCATTGCTCTATCGCCTGAAGCCCGAAGAATGCCGCTTCATCATGATTGATCCGAAGATGCTCGAACTGTCGATTTATGACGGCATCCCGCATCTTCTGACCCCGGTTGTGACCGATCCGCACAAGGCAGTTGTTGCCCTGAAATGGGCGGTGCGCGAAATGGAAGACCGGTATCGTGCCATGAGCCAGGTCGGCGTGCGTAACATTGCAGGCTATAACAAGCGCATCAAGGAAGCCGCCGCCAAGGGCGAGCAGCTTACCCGTCGTGTTCAGACCGGCTTTGACCCGGAAACCGGCAAACCGATCTTTGAAGATCAGGAATTGCCGATGGAGCCGCTACCATTCATCGTCATCATCGTGGACGAGATGGCCGACCTGATGCTGGTGGCAGGCAAGGATGTCGAAGCATCGATCCAGCGTCTGGCACAGATGGCCCGTGCGGCGGGTCTGCATCTTATCATGGCTACCCAGCGCCCGTCGGTTGACGTGATCACCGGTACGATCAAGGCCAACTTCCCGACACGTATTTCCTATTCCGTGACCTCGAAAATTGACTCGCGCACCATCCTTGGTGAAATGGGTGCCGAACAGCTTCTGGGTCAGGGGGATATGCTTTACATGGGTCAGGGTGGTCGTTTGCAACGTGTCCACGGCCCGTTCGTCTCGGACGAGGAAGTCGAAAGCATCGTCAAGCATCTGCGCGATCAGGGCGACCCGTCCTATCTTGAAACCGTCACCGAAGAACCCGAAGAAGACCCGATGGCCGTCTATATGGGTGGCGGCAATGCCGGTGCAGGCGGCGGATCGGATGATGATCTTTATAATCAGGCCGTCGGCATTGTGCTGCGCGAGAAGAAGGCATCTACAAGCTTCATCCAGCGCAAACTTTCAATCGGCTATAACCGTGCCGCGCGCATCATCGAACAGATGGAAGAAAACGGTGTGGTTTCCGCTGCCAACCATGTCGGCAAGCGTGAAGTGCTGATGGAAAATATGGATGGCAGTCCTTACGAATATTGATCGGGATAAATCCCGTTTTCCATAGACGTGCCATCAATAAAAGGCAGGCTGAAATTCAGCCTGCCTTTTAAAATGTGTATCTTCCGATATTCAATATACGAAACCGGTTAAGTGACCAGAAAATTTGCACCCCCGAACAAGTCGCGGCCCTTATTTCCCGATCAGTTAATGGTTATCCGCAACGAAGTCCCATTCCCAAAGACCCTGCAGCCGCACTGATTTCAAGATCAGAACGAGGTACTTCGTGACACAGTCCCATACTATTTGATCCGGCAGCCGCAAGGATATCTGAATCACCATTCGACACGCCGCAAGCCCCGCCGCCATAGGTGAATGCCGCTGCTTCCATGCCGGAATCATCATTTATCCCCGCCTCCAGGGACAGAGCAATTGCCCCACCGTGGGCCATCCATGCCGCCATCGAGCTCCGGCTCACATCTTCCATCCGTTCCATGTTCACTATCCCTGAATATTGTGAATAAAAATCGCCTCAGGATTGAATATTAACAAATACAAATTGTCAACGAGTACAGATCAAACCAGAGAATTTGTTTCATTTTCAACAAACTGGTTATGGCCTGAAGTTGTGTGCCATCAATAGGAGTGAAGGCAGGCCATTGCGGACCTGCCTTCCTGATACCGGACATGTAACCGTGGGTATTGCGAACCCCGAATTCTTCGTGCATGGCACATCTCATAGCCACTGCGTACTGCCTTTATCAAAGGCAGTGCAATTGCCGTCAAATGCAACTGTGTAGCTTGCCGAAGCTGTTACTGACCAATGCTGTAACAGGTTTGTGGTGAGCGCGTCAGCATGGCAGACTGCAATTCCTGACCCTGATCAATGCAAACCGGGAATTGCTGCGAATACTGGGCAGCCTGAATTTCATGCTCGATACAAAACGGAAAATGACCGGAATATTGCCCATTCGCCATTTCCTGATCGATGCTGTAGCAGGTCTGAGGCGAGCGCGTCAGCATAGCTGACTGCATTTCTTGGCCCTGATGATCATCGGCATTGGCAACCGGCGTCGCAATCGCACCTCCGGTTTGGGCCCAGATATCCATCGGACCTGTCGTCACGTTTTCCATACGGCTCATACTCGTGTTCCCTGTTTTTTTCGAAAGCAGACGTGCATTTTGATTGAATGGCAATTCCGGAAATTAGTCAAATGGTTGCGGCAACTTCTGGTGATAAAACTGACAATATCCCCAACTTTGTGACGCAACAGCACACGGGATGGTTTCCTGATCACGGGGATCGATGCAACAGTCAACACATCCTGAATGGAAAAAGGCGGGCTCAAAGTGACCCGCCTTCTCTATCATTTCAAAACTGTCCGGCGCTTACTACCAGCCCTATGTGCCGGGCCTAAGACCACCGATGGTAATTGCAGCAGCTTGAAGCTCGGCTCAGTACTTGGAAGAAGACCCACGCCCAGCCGTAAATGTCGTGGCCTAACGTTCGATGGAACAAGCTATGCGAATACCCATAGTCAGCGCAGCCGAACTCAGTTCTGCACCCAGACCCAAACAAACTGTGCCAATTGTAATGGCGGCAGCATTCATTTCCAGAGCCGGTTCGTGCGAGAAAATTGCATCAGCGGTATAGGCCACAGCATACAATCCCTCGTCGGTGGCAATCGCTGTTTCCGTCATGCCGACAATAGCACCACCCGATTGTGCCCAGGCATCAAGGGACGTTGTTGCAGCAATATTCATCTGCGTCATTTTCTGTTCTCCCAAAGGAACTCGTTAAACACAACGAGGGAAATTAGAGATTTGCAACCGAATAAAGTCAACCGGGGATTTAACTCTCACACTCCGAACAAACACCAAAACCAATACGAAAAATTTATAAATCAGCAACTTGCAGAGGGAACCTAAACAGAAGGGCAGATCAATCTGCCTGTCTTTTCTGAAATCTTTCCGCCGAAAGCACCGCCCGTAACCAGGGGGCTTCATGCGGAAAAATCTCAGTTTCAGGCTTAATGTCACGATATGGTTTCGAAACTTGGAACAAAAAAACGGGCTCAAACGAAGAGCCCGTTTTAAACGCAATTTCAGACCACGGGTCCGCTCTCAGGTATCCTGCAGGAATGGCACCAAAAGTAACGAAGTCACCTGTGCCAGTTTCTGCCAGCTGCTGTTAGTTACCAGCCGCCACGGCACTGAATCGAATGGGTATATGCTGCCGACTGCAGCTCGGGCTCCCAACCGCCACCGCCGCGACACACAGCAATCGAAGGTCCTGCTGCGTTCAGTTCAGGCTCCCAGCCCCAACCGCCACCGCCGCCGCACACACCAAGCGAAGATGCTGCTGCGTTCATTTCAGGTTCCCAGCCACCACATGTAAAACCAACGGTAACCATAGCTGCATTTAATTCTGTCTCGGTTGCCGGTGCACAAACCCGGGCAAGGCTTGGCTGCGCACTTGCAAGGGTTGCGTCTGTTGAGCCGGAAATATCTGTCATCGTACTGTTGAAAGCACCACCTGACTGTGCCCAGACATCAAGTGACGTGCCCGTCGAAACTTGGTTCATGGTCATTGACCGTTCTCCCGTAGAAATTCAATAAAGTCAGCGCATTGAATTAGCTACCCGCCGCAGCCCAATGTCAATTAAAGATTTAATTGCATCTATACACATCACCCAAAGGGAACATCATGCAAGCAGAAGAACCGGCCTGACCTTTGGCGGTGAAACAATTTCCAGCAAAGCCTGTCCGATCCCCGAAAGACCCTGCATCAGACCGTGCTGAAGCATGACATCGCTGGCTGCCAATCCGATCTGCCCGCTATCAAGCCTTGAAATCCATGCCAACAGACGTTGATTAAACACCGTCTCAAGATTATCGGGGCCCAATCCCATATCCATTGCATAGGCCAGCATGGAAAAACGTCCGGCATGGCCACAACACAGATTATCGCGCCCACCGTCGGGTACCGACAATGTCGCAGCAATCGCCATATCAATTTCAGCCCGGATCATCGGATCATCAAGGATATGCAAGGTCGCCATTCTGGCAAAACCGATGCCAACTGCACCATGGCACCATTGCACCGGATCAACCCGATTTGCATCATCCCGAAGATCCGGCCAGCCTTTCAGGTCAGGATCAAACAACCCTCTTTCATAGGCCAAGCCACTGTTGGCAAGATCAAGGAAAGCTTTGTCGCCTGTCGCCTGATAAAGTTTCAAAAGAGCATAAACGACGCCCGCAGCCCCATGCGACATCCCCGCAAGTGTGGTTGATGAAACGCTTTTCCACATCGTCGGATTTTCGGGGAAATGCCGGCCACACCGGACAGCACGTTCAAGCACCCCGGAATTCCCCGTCGCATCATAAAGTGCCAACAAAACAAGGATCGCCCCGGCCGAGCCACTAATCACGTCCAACGCCTTGTCTGATGCAATTGCCTGATCATCAAGCCGTGCACATAGTCGAACCGCGTCTTCAAGCAGGTCCGGCATTTCAAGAAGATCCGCACATCGCGTCAGAACATAAACAAGTCCGGCAACACCTTCGAATCCGCCGATTGCCGTGACCGGCCTTGGCATTGTACTGGCATTTCCCAAGGCCATTTGACGCGGGGCTTCCAGTGTCGCCACGGCCAGATCGCGCCATTTCCCCACAGGATCAACACCGTAACATTCAGCAAAAAACAGTGCCTGTCCCGCTGTCCCGCCATAGAGCCCCTCATCCATGACCCGTGCTTCGAGGCCCTTGCCGTCACCGGTAATATCAGCCGTTATCCAGCTGGCACTTCCATCAACCATGATGGCCTGAGATGCCACAATATCGGCAATTTGAAATGCCTTGGTTCGGGCCACATCCTTGATGTTCTCGACCGTCTTGTCATTTTGCCAGGGACGGCGCGATGGCAGGAAAGCTTGTGAGGTTGCCAGGAAAGATTGCCGAATAATTGCCCGTTCCTGCGCAGCATTGCCGGTCACCAGATCAATACGCGTTTCGATGGTTGGCAAAACCGCCTGTTGCGTCAGTTGATCGGTCAGAAACCGGCCATCAGCCCAGATACCATCCTGATCGGTTTTTCCGGTAAATAGCGGAACATCCAGACGGGCCAGAGCTGTTCGTTCAGCCCCAAGCAATACCCATCCCGGATAATTTTCCAGATCCCAGCGCGACTTGCGACACAGCCGTTCGAAATTCAGGCTCCAGACAAACCCGTCCTGCTGGTTTTGTGGCTGGCGCGATGCCCGTTCAAGCTCCTGATAGTAGGCTGTCGGGCGCAAGACATGACGGATTGTTGCCCCGGCAAAAGCGGCAAGCGGACCATCACTGGCAACCAGTTCGTCCTTGTGAGCACTCAAAAAGGCAACCGCATCATCAAAACCCGACAAAACATCGTCAAGGAAGTCGGCTATATTGGGGGTTTTGCCACCAATGGTCAGTGCGATCCCCGAAAGCAATTCTTCACGTTCGACCTGATCAAGCACCATCTGATCCTGATTGATGTGACGCAGGGTGGGAACTTTGACCATGCATGTTTGCGCCACCGCCAGTCCGCCATCGTCAATCCAGTGGCCCGCAATATTTTTACGTTTGGGTAACAGGCCGACCGCATTCACGCCCCCATCAAGGCGATGTTGTGCCAGTTCCTTGGCGTGCAAGGCGCGATCAGTCCCGTAAAACAACCGCAGTTCCGGCTGAAACAGGGTTTCAAGGTCAATAACAACCGGGCGCCCATCCGCAATCAGGAAATTTTCATGATGCATGTCACTGCCCTTAAGACAGTACATCAATGCCAGTAATTGCCCGGCCGCCCGATAGAAACCCGATCCCTGATCCTGTGAAAGATCGGCATTGGCTTTGACAAAGCCCATCCAGCCATACCCGTCGCGCGCCCAGGTCTTCGGGGCGCAAAGACGAATATCGGAACCGGCCTTTTCAAACCAGTCTGACAGCTCCTTCCATGCGCATTCTGCGTCAACCGGGCGGGGCTTATAGACAATTTTGGCATCATTTTCGAAGGTCAGGATAAGAACCGTACGACCATGATTATGCGGATCAGAAATACCCGCCGTAATTTTGGCGACCTTCCGGGCATCCGCCAGCTCAGGGAATTGTCCGGTCAATGCAGGAAGATCGTTTTCAAGCCGTTCAAGGAATTCGCGCGTTGCCCCGATCCAGTGATCCGTCACGGTTGCCAGAATCCGGATCAGAACCGGACGCGCCGCAATCAGGTTACGCAACGGACCACTGCATAACGCCGTTTTGAATGCACCATATACGCCGGTTCCCGCCGCCTGACCGGGTGCGATGCCGACCGCTTGACGATAGCTTGTGAAACTTTCGAAAAAGGCACCTTCGGCAAATTTCGACAGACGACTGACAAGCCCGAGGGTCAGGTCATCCTGTGCCTGTGATGTCAGGGGACTTGGTGCCCGGTCACCAAGCATTCTTTGCGCCTGCACCACCGCAGGCCAGATCAGATCAGCAAATGGTACTGTTTCAGAGATATCGCTTGGGCATTCTTTATCAATGCCCTGCCCGCCTGCCATCATTGCATCGAGAAACCAGATCGCCGTCGGAACCCAATCTGGTAACGCTTCGCCGTCCCTTAGACGCACATTGCCCAGAAACGGCGCAACATCACGTTCGCTCAGCCCGTCGCGCGCAAGCCTGCGTGTAAACAGATCATGGTCACCATTGCTGGCAAATTCACACCATCTTTTCAGATATTCAGCCTGAGTTTGATCTGTCGTGACCGACGAACCATCCGTCATCGAATTGTCTGCAGGAACCGGAACGTATTTTCCCGACAACCTTTCATCAATCGTTGCCGCCCGTGCAACGATTGTGGTCCAAAACGGATCGGTTTCCATCAGTTCCCCTTGACCTTTACGCGATTTAACGCCCTGATAGTTCAAGCTTAAGTCCAAATGACCCGCAAGAAAAGTTTTGTGAAACATGTACTTGGTTCCGATCACAAAAGAAAACATTGAACGCTATATCGCGTTCCGCCTTGCAATCTCGGATGAGGAACAAAGGAACTATTTCGCCAGTATCGATTTGGCAGCTGTCATTTTAGCCAATGGCAATGAATACGCCTTGCAGGACGAAAGCGGACGGATCCATGCATCGGTCATCATCTCGCGAAAGCCGGGCCCCGGAGATAGTCTTCTGGTACTGTTTTCGATCGAGATTGCCGAAAAGGATTCTCGGAAACTGACCGAATGTCTCCATCAGGTTTTGGAAAAAGAAAACGGCCGCCTTGCCAGTCACGACACCCGCTATCGCATCTATAACCCGCCCGAAACCGTGTATGTTAAAGCCGATATGGAAAACTGGGGATTTGCTGAAGTTCCCGGAAGTTTCCGATATGAACGTGCCCCGGGCCCCCCGTGCGCTGGCGAGTTTCCCCATGCAGATCGGGCAGTCGAAAAAGGCTATGAGACGATCCTGCTTGATGATGTCTATATCAAAAAGCATCCCGATATTTTCGAAACCCTTGCGGCCATTTTCAACCGGGCTTTCGAGAACCGGGCTTCGGTCAACCAAACCACCGCAGAGCGATTCGAAACCAACTACAACAAGGAAAATAACGGCATGATCATTGCCAAGCTTGGCGATGAAGTCACTGGCTGTATTACCTTGACCCATATGGGAAATTCGGTGCTTTCACCGCAATATTGCTGTCTGCGCCGTCATTGGGGTACGGGATCGGTTGACCTGATGTGTCGCCATCTTGCCGAGTATGTTGCGAAACGGTGGAATGTTCCGATCATTGGCTATGCCGAAGTAAACAATGCCGCGTCATGGAAGGCACTTGAACGCTTTGGCCTGACACGGGTTGAACAATATATGGTGTGGGAACGGGTCGTTGCAGCCGGTGAACGTTTCAAGATTTGATCGTCTGAACGACCCGGGTAATAGCAATTTTTCCCTTCTCCATCCCGGAAACAAGACCTTTCATATCGCCAAGATCAAGGGTTTTCGCAGGCTTGAAAGGTGATCTTCTTTTTCCTCACTTTAATAATTTTTATTTTAAGTATTTGGCATAGATCAGTGCAACCATTCCCCGAATCCGCGAAATAACCTGCAACTTTTCAATTTTGTTCCGTGCATTTCACCAGAAATGCGACACATCGCCATTGGAATAGGTGCTAAATGAAGTTGTCTGATTATTCGTTCGCGTGGAAGTTGCGCGGTGTAATTATACTGGTTGCCGTCGCACTGGTCGTAATGGCGGTCATTAATCTGATGTCCTTGCATGGTACCATGCTCGGCGACCGACAGGTCACACTGCGCTACACAGTGGATCAGTCGGCCAGTATTCTTGAAGATTTCGCCAAGCGCGCGAAATCAGGCGAGCTTTCAGACGCCGAAGCCCGCACACGCGCCCTTGAGATCATCTCTGCCCAGCGATTTGACGGCGACAATTACGTATTTGTCACCGATCTTGATGGCACGATGGTCATGCATCCGATCAATCCGAAACTTGCCGGAAAAAGTGCGGGAACAGTCAAGGACCCGACGGGCGCAACACCGGTTGCCGACCTTGCCAAAGCCGCCAAAAACCCGGACGGTGGCTTTGTTTCCTATGTCTGGCCACATCCAAGCACCAAAAACAACGAACCCAAGCTGGCCTTTGCCAAAAAAGTTGATGGTTGGGACCTTGTTGTCGCAGCGGGCATTTATACCGATGATGTCGAAGCCGCATTCTGGTCACGGGCCCAGACCGATATCCTTACGCTGGTCGCGATGATGATCGTCATTGGTGGCCTTGGTTTTGCGGTTGAACGCAGTACGACCGAGCCAATGCGCAACATCACTGCAGCCCTGTCACGTCTGGCCGATGGTGACTTGTCAGTTGAAAACAACGCCATCGAACGCAAGGACGAGATTGGGGATCTTGCCCGCGCACTTGAAGTATTCCGCGCCAACCGTGAAGAAGCCGACCGCCTGCAGAAGCAACAGGATGCAGCAAACGCAGCCCAACTCGCTCGGGCCAAAAATGTCGATAGCCGGATTGCGCTGTTTGAACACGAAGTTGAAAGCAACCTGACCACAGTGAATGCCGCGCTTGATCAGCTGCGCAGCACGGCCACCAGCATGGCCGCACAGTCCGATCAGACCACGGCTCAGGCAGCCAATGTTGCCGCCGCGACCGAAGAAGCCGCAACCAATGTTGATACCGTGGCGTCGGCAGCCCAACAGCTTGCCGCCGCGATTGATGAAATCACCATCCAGGTTGCGCGCAGTTCCGATATTGCCCAGTCCGGTGCGAACGAGGCCGATGACGCCAGCGCCATTTTTGCCGAACTGGCCAGTGCATCGGACAAAATCGGTGAAGTCGTCGAACTGATTCAATCAATTGCTGAACAGACCAACCTGCTGGCCCTGAACGCCACCATCGAAGCAGCACGCGCGGGTGAAGCCGGCAAAGGCTTTGCGGTGGTTGCCGCCGAGGTCAAAAACCTTGCGAACCAGACAACCCGTGCAACCGAAGACATTGCCGGTCATATCAATGGCATTCAGGACAGCACCCAGGGTGCCTTGGGCGCAATCGAGCATCTGTCATCGCGGATGAAAGAACTCAATGAAGTTGCGGGCGGGATTGCTGCTGCCGTAAGCCAGCAGGATGCCGCGACCGGCGAAATTGCCCGCAACGTTTCCGAGGCCGCATCTGGTACCAAGGAAGTTGCCATCAACGTGGACGGCCTGCGTCAATCAGCAGAGGATGAGCGTCATGCATCGACCGATGTTCTTACCGCATCCAACAGCCTGAGCGACAAATCACAAACGCTTCTGGTTCAAATCAAGCAGTTCCTTGAAGACATCAGGGCAGCCTGATCACCTGTGATGGCATTCAACCGGCTTAATATGAAAAGCGGTCTGAAAATCCAGACCGCTTTTCTGCTGTAATCAGAAGTCAATACCGTCCGAGCTGTCCCTGAGCTTGCACGGATTAAGGGTGAAAGCAACTCGGTACACGGGTTGGAAGCGCTGCAGAAATTTCATAATCCTGCATATCACCTTGATCCCCACGAGCAGAAGTATCCTCAAGTGACTTGGCACCACCTGATGCCTGCCATCCCGCCAATTTCTCAGGCTCCAAAGAAGTTACGTTTTTCATCTGTTCAATCCCTGATAGATGCGGTGAGAGTGCCGCAATTGATGGATAACCGGTCAATTTTGATAATTAATGATTGATAAGTAAAGGGCACAGAGAAATCATAAATACTCACATCACCTTAACGAACTGACGTCCGCCTTATACTGTGATTCGTGAAGGGCACCGATCTGTTTGCAACAACGGAAAGCATCATTTATCCCGGCAAACATTATGACAAGCGACCTTTCGAAACGGTGTTTCCTGATCGTGCTGTCCTTGACCTTTTGGCAGATTACCGCCCAGATATCCTGCAAGTTTGTTGTAAACAGGAACCGGAAAAACCAAGCATCATGCAGTTTGTTGCTGTCACGAAAGACAATATAACGCCTTATGTCACGTTACGTCGCGAAATCGCCGGCGAAGAAGAGCAGCAGCAGTTCCAGACGACTGATTTGGCTGCGGCCATTCTTGATAAAGGCGAGGAATATGCTCTTCTTGATGACGATGGCGTGATGCAGGCTGCTGTTTCAATCCGGAACGGAAACGCCCTCGTTAACGACCGTTGCATCATGATTTCGGTCGAAGCCAGAGACAAGACACCAAAGACAGAGTTCAGAATGCTGTGCAAAGTTCTTGCCACGACTGCACAAGATATTGTCGAATCTGACACGCTCTATCGCGTTTACGACCCGATAGGATCAGCCTTTCCAAAAACGGATATGATGGAAATAGGTTTTTGCGAAAACGTGGCGAGCTTTCGCTATGAAAGAAAACCGGGACCACCTCAGCCCGGCGAGTTTCCTCATGCCGACCGCGCAACAAGGCGTGGATACAGATCAGTCCTGATAGACGACGATTATGTCGCATCTGATCCCGATATCTTTGATAAGCTTGCCGATATTTATAATCGGGCCTTTTCCGGTTGCGATCTCGTGCGCCCAACAACACCGGAACGGATGCGCAAAAGTTATGACACCGAGGCCAACAAGACAATCATCGCCAAACTTGGCGATGAAGTAACAGGAAGCATTATGCTCACCAATCTGGGGAGTTATGTTCTATCCCCCCAATATTACAGCCTGCGTCGTCACTGGGGAACAGGATCGGTTGATCTGATGTGCCGACACACCGCCGAGTTTGTTGCGGAACACTGGAACCTACCCATCGTTGGATATGCCGAAGCCACAAATGCAGCATCCTGGAAAGCACTTGAACGGTTCGGACTGTCCAGGGTCGCCGAATATTGCGTCTGGGAGCGCAAGGTCCCGGCAGGAGAACGACTGACTGTCTGAACCGTTGTTACCGTCGAGGTCAAAAACCTTGCCAGCCATAGCAACGGCCTTCAGGACAGTATCCAAAGAGCCTTGGGCACAATCGAACATCTGTCATCGCGGATAAAAAACGTCATAAGGTTGCGGGTGGGAATGCCGCAACAGGCGAGATCGCCCGCAATGTAGTCGACCTGCTTCAATCAGCAGAGGATGCGCGTCATGCAACAACCGATATTCTCACCACATCCAACAGCCTGAGCGACAAGTGACAGGCATTACTGACCCAGATCAGGCTATTTCTTGAAGACATCCGGGCTACCTGATCGCATTGGCTCAGAGCAGGCCAAATTTGAAGGAGGGCTGATCAAGTCCGCCTTTTCCATGACTTTCACTTGACCTCGAAACCCGTTAACGTCTTGATAGATAATCACTGATTCCATTTTCATCAAAAGAGTACATCCGTGACCCGTACGCTTCTTCCAGTCTCACCGGACAATGTAAAACGCTTTGCCGATCTGCGCCGGACGGTCAGCACGGAAGAAGTCCGAAATTACATGGCTACTATTGATTATGAGGCCGTCGTCCTGCGCGAAGGCACAGATTACTTCTTTGAAGATGATGCGGGACAAATGACAGCGGCCGTCTCGATTGTCCGCAACAATGACAAGACCGACACCCCGAATATTCTGATTTCGGTTGATGTGCTGCAAAAGGATCCCCGCACCCTGACTGATGCGGCTTGCGACGCCTTGCGATCTGTCGAGGACACCTACGAACAATCGACAATCATCAAACTGATCCCGCCTGAAGATGTAGCGTTTGTCGAACAGGACCTTCAGGCACTTGGTTTTGAAAAAAAAGCCAGCAACTACCGATATATTCGACCGGCAGGACCGGTAGAACCCGATCAGTTTCCCCATGCGCAACGGGCTCTGGACAAGGGATACACATCCATCATTCTTGATGATGATTTCATCAAGAAAACGCCCGATATCTTTGAACAACTCACCGACATCCATAACCGTGCTTTCGCCAGTTGGGAAACAACGGTACCGACCGCACCGGAACGCATCCGTGCCCTTTATGAAGGTGGTGCCAATGTGTTTTTCATCGGCATGCTTGGTGATGAGATCGTTGCCAATGTGGTCAGCTTGAATCTCGGCGCGCATGTTCTTTCGCCACGTCTTGCGACCTTGCGCAAGCATTGGGGCAGCGGCGTTACCGACCTTGTATCACGTCATCTGATTAACGATGCTGCCAAACGCTGGAATCTTCCGGTTTTGGCCTATGTTGATGCACGTAATGCCGCATCATGGAAAGCGCTTGAACGATTTGGATTCGAGCGCGTCCATGAAACGATCCAATGGGAACGGCACATTCCAGCAGGCAACCCGTTTCGAATTTGACAGGAACGTGGCCATAAAAAAAGGCGGGCCATATCAGCCCGCCTTTTTGAATTCTGTGATCTGAGGATCAGATCGACTGGTTGATCCAGTCAACAAGTGCGCTTTTCGGCAACGCGCCGACTTTCATCGCCGCAACTTCGCCGCCCTTGAAGATCATCAGGGTCGGGATGCCACGAACACCGTATTTCGCCGGGGTGTTCGGGTTTTCGTCGATATTCACCTTGGCGATCTTGAGCTTGCCGCCCAGTTCACCGGCGATTTCATCGAGATACGGCGCAATCTGTTTACACGGACCGCACCATTCAGCCCAGAAATCGACCAATACCGGGTCGTTGGAACCCAGAACGTCGGAATCGAACGAACCGTCGGAAACTTTAATCGTGGTCATACTTTCAGATCCTAGTTGTTACGAGGCAAGGGGTATTCCCCGTTAACCTCGATCCGCTGTATGAGGCCAAGGTAGGCAGCACGAATGCAAACGTCAAGCGCATTGGGTGATCAGCGGTCATGTCACCCGCGCTATGCCTTGTGTTCTGCAGAGTCGATTAGATTAGCTAAATGTCAGAATATGATCGGGAAGTTCGACCATCCATGGTCCGTTTGTCCAAAGAATGAAACAACGCACCTTTTTTCCCGGATACATTTGCGCCAGTGCCGCACGGTAAATCGACATCTGTCGACGATAGGCGCGTGGCGTTCCTTCGACATCACGCGGCGGCGGACGATTGGTTTTATAATCCACAATCATCACATCATCGTCACGCACGACAAGCCGGTCAATCTGGGCTGAAACAACATCCCCGCCGACAATCCCGACCAGTGGCACCTCGGCCCGTGATCCGGATGCAAAGACCGGGGCGAAGTCCGGATTGTTGAAAATGGCGATGGTTTCATCGGCAATCTCGGCTTGCTGATCGGCTTCAAGTGCGTGAACGGGTTGGGCCAAAAAACGCTCCGCAGCTATACGGCGCGCATCAATGGGCAAGTCTGGCAACAATTCCAGAAGCTTGTGAATTAAAATTCCACGCTTGAAGCTTTGCCCCTGATCCCCGCCCAATGGCGATTGAACAGCGGGTTCTTCCTCAAGCGGGCGACTTGGTGCCAGTGGTTTGGGCGGAAAGGCCTCTTCGGGGGCAATATTGCGGATCAGGCTGCGCCTGAGTTTTTGTTGACTATCCGAAACGATATCGACTTTATCCGGCTTTGGCAGCTCGGACTGATCGGTTTCCCAAATCCAGCCTTCCCCGTCCCAACCAGACCCTGAATAGGTTGCCAGATCAATCCGGGCGGGTTTGGCGTAGCCTTCCATCGCCTGCTGGCACAGATTGTACCAGCAATGCTCGGGTGCCTTGCGCCGTCCTTGCCAGCCACAGATATAAAGCCGATCTTCCGCACGGGTCAGGGCGACATAGAGCAGGCGGTTATATTCCTGATCGCGCTTGACCGCGATGGCATCGCGCAGTCGCGACACCACATCGGTTTCCAGTGCCACGCGCGGCAACCAGAACATCAGATTCTTGTCTTCCTGCCAGAACAGGTTCGGGGCCTGTGTCGGGACCTGCATGGTATCGGGCAGGAACACAATCGGGGCCTGAAGGCCCTTCGCCCCATGCACCGTCATGATGCGGACTTCGTCACGTCCGCTTTGTTCAAGGTCACGCTTGATTTCCGCATCACCGGCCATCAGCCAGTGCAGGAAACCTTGCAAGGTCGGGGCATGATCGGCCTCATAGCCCATGGCAAGGTTCAGGAATTCGTCAATCGGGTCATTGGCCTCGATCCCCAAACGCCCGACCAGACGGGCACGGGCACCGCGCGCATCCTCGCCACGACCGCCCAGCAATTCGGCATAAAGCTCAAACGGGCGCTCGTAATCCACCCGGCCAAGCCATTTGAACAGAAACGCGTAAGCACGGGCAAAGATTGAACCCTCATCCACTGCGCCAGCCTTTTCACGCAACGCATGCCAAAGGGTTCTGGGACGGTTATGGGCGATTTCAAACAACTGATCATCATCAAGCCCGACCAGCGGACTTTTAAGCAATTCCGCCAATGTCAGATCATCTTCGGGCATCAACAGGAAGCGGCCAAATGCCACAAGGTCCATCACTGCAAGCTGATCGGTGATCTGCATACGGTCGACACCGGCGACCGGAACGTTGCGTTCCTTAAGCGCCTTGACGACCTCGTCAACGAAGGCAGTACGACGGCGCACCAGGATCATGAAATCGCCTGCCCTCACCGGGCGACCACGCGATGTCAGGATTTCCTTTTCATCAATCGCATGACGAATGCGCCCGGCAATCACCCGCGCCAGACGGATTTCCGGGTCTTCGAGACGCACGATCCGGGTTGGTGGCGTCCAAGGGTCTTCGGATGCACGTTCCTGTGGTTCCACGGCGGGCCAAAGCTCAATCCGGCCGGCCTGCCCGACACGAAACGGACTATGGGCCACATCCGCACCATCATCGCCAACGCCCTGCCTTGCCACCGGTCCGGCAAAGACACGGTCGACCGTGCCCAACACCGCATCGGTAGAACGGAACGAGATATTCATTGGAACTTCGCGCCAAACGGCGGCGATTTCAGTTGCCCGCTCCCGGAAATAACGACGCATTTCGGCGAACTTTTCCGGATCAGCGCGCTGGAAGCTGTAAATAGATTGTTTCGTATCCCCAACGGCAAAGATAGTGCGCGGTTTTTCGGCGTGACGCGCGGCATCTTCAAAGAAAACATCTGCCAGAATACTGACGACTTTCCACTGCTCCGGGTTGGTGTCCTGCGCCTCGTCAATCAGGATGTGATCAAGGCCTTCGTCGAGTTTGAACAACACCCAACTGGCCATTTTACTGTGCTGTTCAAGCAGTCCCAGACTGGTCAGGATCAGGTCATCATAATCAAGACGGGCATGAAGCGCCTTTTTGGTGGCATAGCGATCAAGCATCGCATTGCCGATGGTGATCAGGGCCGATGTCGCGCCTGCCATGGCCGCGGCCTTGCGTTGACGGTCAATTTCGATCAGACGTGCGCATTCCTGTTCAAGGGCATCAGCCCCCATCGGATGATTTTCAGCCGCTGTCTTGGTGATCAGTTTCGCGCGCGGTTCGCCCGCGGTAGTGAAGAACACGCAGCGATAATCACTAAACACCGCAAGCCGGTCTTCGACCGTGGTTTTTTCCAGAAACTGCGCGAGCGCAGGCACACGGGCCTGATCGGTTTTGGTTCCGGCTTCAAGCGCGGCAAGACCGCGCATCAGACCATCGCGATCAAAGGCATCATCAGACAGCGCCTTGGTAAGGATCGCTTCCTCGCTCAGTCCAACCGGCACGCCAAGCGCCTTATAGACCGCATCGCGCATCCGGTTTGCGCCGCCCAGATTGGCCAACATCCGTTTAAGACGCCCGCGTTCACGGGCCAGTTCGCCCATCACTTCACCAAAGGCACCTTCGCGCACCTGACCGGTCACCACCGACAGCGCCTTGGCCAGATCTTCATCGCGCCCGGTTCGGGCAAAGGCCAGAACTTCTTCCTGCACATCGGCCATGGTTTCGGCCGCTGTGCGGTCATCCATGATTTCGAAATGCGGGGCAAGCCCGGCTTCGAGCGGAAAACGACGCAACAGCGACTGACAGAACGCGTGGATGGTCTGAATTTTCATCCCGCCCGGTGCATCCAGAACGCGGGCAAAGAGCTGACGCGCACGAATGGTTTCATCTGAACCGGGCGATGCCCCGGCGAGATTGGCAAGATCGTCATGAAGTTCGCGATCTTCCATCGTCGCCCAACGGCCCAGCCGTTCATTGACACGGTTGGCCATCTCGGCCGCAGCGGCCTTGGTAAAGGTCAGACACAAAATCCGGTGGGGTTCGGTGCCAGAAAGCATCAAACGCAACACCCGGTCCGAAAGCACCTTGGTCTTGCCCGCACCCGCCGACGCCGACACCCAAACCGATGCATTGGGATCAGAGGCGTCGCGTTGCAGGATATTGGGATCAGTACCGCGCATTCCGGTCATGACGGATCCCCTTCCCCGGCATCATGCATATCATCAGTTTCATCGGCATCTTCGCTGCCCATCCATTCCCGCAGACGCGACAGATGCACATAATCCGAATATTTCGGCGCGTGGTCGGGATGCGGCACGCTGAGGTACGGCGTATCGGGATCGGCGAAGGCCGCCGCCAGACCATTCACCCCGTCAACCGCCTCATGGGCCAGTGCCGCCGGGGTGGTTTTCATGCGTGCTGTATTGATCTCGACAATCTCGCCGGCCGGATCACCGCCGGACAGTTTCCAGAATGCCATACTGGCCGGTGGTCCGGCCGGCACATCGCCAAAGCCACCCTTTTCGGCAATGGCTGCTTCAAGCGGCAATTGCGGGGCAAAGCCATTGGCAACATCGCCCTGGCTGGGCGGGGCACCGGTTTTATAGTCAATGATCGCAATCCCGCCATCGCGAAGTTCATCAATGCGGTCGGCACGGGCATAGACCTGAAAACCACTGCTGGTATCAAGGGTGCCTGCCTGTTCGGTATAAGACCTGCGCACGGCATCGCGCCTTGTGGCTTCGGTCTGGATGAACCATTTGGCGATACGTTCAAAACGTGGCCACCAGAATGCCCAAAGCCCCGGACGGGCTGCCAGCGGCTTGAAGACTTCGCGCCCGATGATCAGCAATTCATGTTCCCCATTGGGCGGCAAATGATCGGGATGACGCGCAATGAACTGATCCAGTGCATCATGGATCAGGTTACCGTAATCGGCCGCACCCGGGTCCTCATCCACCCCGTCAAGCTTGCGCAGGCCCAGAATATGACGGGCATAAATCGCATAGGGGTCGCGCATCCACGTTTCGATCTGGGTCACCGACAGACGTTGCGGACGGGCCGATACCGGTGGTTTCGGTGCAGGCCGCCCGATCCGGATTTTCATGTCATCGGTCGGCTCATCAAGGGTCTCGGCCAAGGCACGCCAGTCGCTCACATCGGGTTTTTCCATGGAAACGCCCGATTTCCGAAGAATGTTTTCAATCCGTAATAACCACCGTGACGGCACGGTCGGCGTGCCTTCGATACGCAATGCGCGGGTCATCACCACATCGGGCGAACAGAACAGCTGCTGGAAATCATGGGCCGATTGCCCGACCCGGTGTTCGGGGGCGGGCAGGCCAAATTTGGTCCGCATGGGGCGGCTCATCCATGGATCGGCACCGGCTTCGGGTGGCCAGACACCTTCATTCAGGCCGCCCAGAATGGTCAGATCGGCCTGCTGCATCTGGGCTTCGACCGTCCCCCAGATAAACAGACGCGGATGTTTGCCATAGCGCGGGCGTACTGCGCGATCAGCCATCAATGCATCAAGAAACGCGCCATAACGATTGCCAGGCATCGGCACGAATTCGCCAAGCGCATTGAGCAATTCATGGACGAAATCAGCCAGTGCCTCACCCGCTTCGCCGCGCCACAGACGATCTGCACCGGATTGGGTATCGCTTGCCGCCAATGCCTCGGCAGCGGTGATATGGCAGCGCAGGGCATGAACCGGTGACAGGGCCTTTTCCGCATTCAGGTCCGAAAGACTTTCAAGACAGGCCGCACAACGCGCCACCAGATCAGATAGCCGATCATGATCATCGCGCAGACGTTCAATCCGGGCGGGTGCACTTTCCGACCCGCTTGCTGTCAGGCGTTCGATCCCCTCGTCACGCCAGCCATCAAGGGCGGTTTGCAAACCATCCAGTCCCGGCCCCGGACGCGCCCCGCGCAAGACCTCTTTTTCCAGAAGCCGGGTCAGAACACGGAAGGTTTCCGGCGAAAGTCCGGCGGCCGACAATGGATGTTTCAGCAATTCCAGCAACGGAACCGGTGCGAATTCTTCCTGAACCGCACGCACGACAAGACGCAGATAAATGGCAGGCGCCGTGTCATGGAGCGGGATACCCGCCGAATCATCAATTTCAACTTCCCACCGCCGAAGCTCGGTCGCGACACGGCGCGCCAAACCACGATCCGGGGTCACCAGCGCACAGGTCTTGCCCGGATGTTCAAGGGCCTCGCGCATCATAAGGGCGATTGTGGTTGCCTCTTCACGGGCACCCGAACAGTCCACGCGCAACACACCATCCAGTACATCCGGGCCAAAGCCCGTAATATGACGCCAGTGATGCGTGGTTTTGGCCGGACGCAGGGCTTCGCGGGCCAAACGGCGGCGTTCGATGGTGGCCTCGGTTTCATCTGTCACAGCCGGCCAAAGCAGAACACTGTCGGCGTGTCGTCCGATATGGCGCAATGTCTTGCCCAGCAAATGCTGCGGATGGGTGGCGTCTTCGTGGATGGCGGCCCAGTCTTCGTGCGTAAGTCCCTTCATCAGTCCGGGCAGAACCACCCGCCCCATCGGCATCCCGAGAACCGCGCGCATCAAATCGCGCAATGCCGGGAACGGACCGGTCGACCCGACAATCAGCACCGGAGTTTGCGGCGGATTTGCCGCCCAAAGATCAATCTGCGCCTTGATCAGGGCATTGCGACGCATCGCCCGGTCACTGACATCCTGTGACGCCAGAATGCCCGGCCAATGCAGGGTCAGGATTTGCAGGAACTCAAGGGTCAGTTGCCAGTGTTCGGCGAATTCTTCGGGCACCAGTCCTTCGAGGTCATCAAAGGCACAGTTTTCCGTCTGTACCTGATCGAGAAAACGGGCAAGCTCGCCCGCCAACCGGGCTGCCTGATCGGCGGTCGGTTTTTCACCGCGATGATCGGGCCGGTTCATGATCAAGCGGGTCAAAAGCAGTTTTCGTTGCAGATCCGGAATGGCAGGTGGAAGGTCAAGAGCCGCCTGCTCCCCACCCGCACCATAGATCGCCAGTTCATCCTCATCCGCCTCGCCAAGTGGCCGGATGGTTGGCAACAATGTAACCGCCCCGTTTGATTGCCGCAGGAAGGCATCGCGCATGACCTTGGCCGAGCGACGGTTGGGCACCATCAAAACATGATCAGGCAACGCATCAGGCTGATCAGCCGTTTCAGCCATCAGCTGTTTGGCAATCAGATCGGCAAAGGCTTCGCCAGGCGGGATAAAGAACAGATTTTGACGGAGCGCATCTTGGACACCAAACGGGTCCACGCCATCGTCGGGATATTCCGGTGCGTCCATGTAATCAAACAGGTCCGCCATTACTTGCCCCCGGATGTGGCTTGTTTGCTGCGCTCAATTTCAAGCGCCTTGGCTATCACCGGTTCGGATTCCGAAAGCGCTTCGGGCGTGCCGATATGGAAATACCCGCCATCATGGACAAGCCCGTAACACCGCCCGCGCGCCAGCGCCTTGTCATAGATAACATTCAGCGAAAAGGCCCCGTCGGGCGTGTTTTCAAACAGACGCGGCGACAGGACCTGCACGCCGGTAAAGAAATAGGGCGCGCTTGCTGCGTCCCCGCGACGTTTCAACCGCCCGTCGACTTGCCAAAAGAAATCACCAGCACCGTCATAGCCATACCCGTCGGCCACCGGATGAATTGCCAGAAGCGCATCCATATGGTCGGGATCAAAGGCGCTGATCATACGATCAAACAAGGCATCCCGCCCCTCGGTCCAGAAGACATCGGCATTGGCAATCAGGATGGCATCACGGTCCAGCATCGGCAGGGCCTTTTTGACCCCGCCGCCGGTTTCCAGAAGGTCGGCTTCGGGCGATGTGATGACCATGGGTGCTGCCCGTGTCGCGACGTGATCGACAATCATCTGGCCAAGGTAATGACAATTCACTACCGCCTGATCAAATCCGGACGCGGCAAGCTTATCAAGCACATGATCAAGCATCGGCTTGCCCGCCACCGGCACCAGTGGTTTGGGCATATTATCGGTAATCGGGCGCATCCGTTTGCCAAGTCCGGCGGCCAGTACCATTGCCTGTGCGCTTTTTGGGGTGCCGGTCATGAATGCGCCTCGCGGGTTAAATCTGTTGTGGTCTTTGCAAGATCAGGGGCCTTGCGCGCCGGATCGGGGATATGGGTTTGCACCCATTCTTCGAGTGCGGGCAAATGATCGGCTGCCCCGCGCAGGATTAATTCCCAGCAACGCGGGATATAATCAAAATAACGGGTTTTCCCCGCCTTGACCGCAAGCCAGCCGAACCGGCCCAAAATGCGGAAATTGCGCACCATCGAGGTCGCGACATAAGACATTTCGAAGCCAGAACGATCAATGTCGGGGAAAGCCGCCAGATAGAACTGCTTCATCCGGGCTTCAAGGTCCGGGCCGATATCATGGCGGACATCGCGCAGAAGCGACACCAGATCATAGGGCCGCGTGGCAATTGCCGCGTCCTGAAAATCAATGATGCCGCAATCATCCCCACCATCGCCATTTTCAACCAGCATCAGGTTATCGACATGATAATCGCGATGAATGATCACCTCGCCCGCCTGCCAGCACATTGGCAGCACGTCATCAAGCAACCGGTCAAATGCCGTAATCGCCGCAATACGCTTGCCCTCGTCACCGATGATCAGTGGCAAATAGTCGTTCTTGAAACTGGCCAGCATCTTGCGGAAATTATCCGGGCCATATTGGACCAACCCGCAATCTGCCATACCCCCACCATCACAGAAGCGGTGCAGCGTGATCAGTTGTTCAACCGCACGCAGGTAAAGTCCGTCCTGACCTGTGCCATCCATGATGCCACCCGCCTGAAGCGCACGGGTAAAGGTGATATCACCAAAATCCTCGATCAGGACCAGACCACGTTTTTCATCCGAGGCGTGGATTTCCGGCACCCGCCAGCCCGCACGTTCAAACAGCGCCGTTGTGTGAAGGACCGGGGCAACCGATGCCGGGCGTTCGGGATCATCATAAATCCCGTGCGGATCGACATGAATCTCGTATGGCGGGAAATCCATCAAAAGGGCCGTGTCATGACGGCGTTCAAGGCGGAAATATTTGCGCGCCGACGCATCATCGACAAGGGGCGAGACCTGTGCATTCTGCCAGCCACAGGACACCAGAAAATCCTGGCGTTCGAAATTGCGACGTTCCTGATCGGGGGTTGCGCGGCTCATGCCCGATCCCCTGACAGCTGATCAATGCGTTTAATCCAGTCATCCCCGCTTGGCTCAAGGATAAACACCCGCCCATCAGGGTTCGATCCGGGTTCGATATGAATATCAAGCCGGTTTTCCGGGGTCAGATATTCCAGCCGGTCGGGCCATTCGATCAGGCTGACGGCGTCGGCAAAGGCATCCTCGATATCCAGTTCATGGATTTCTTCGGGATCGGACAGGCGATAGAGATCAAAATGCCAGACCGGCAGACGATCAAGCTCGTAAATCTGGACCAGCGTGAAGGTCGGGCTTGGGACTTCTTCATGGGGGTTATTGGCAACCGCACGGATAAAGGCACGGCAAAACGCACTTTTCCCCATCCCCAATGTGCCATGCATCAGGATGACATCGCCGGGTTTGGCGACGGCTGCAAGTTGGGCGGCAAGGGCTTCGGTCCCGGTTTGATCGCTGACAGTGACTGTCTTGCTCATGATGTCCGTTTATCGATTGGCGACAGGATGCGTTTATGTCCTCTTTTGTAGGGTGTGAGGCCCACCATTCGCAATGATTTTACGTGGTCGTGATCAGGCACACAGCATTTCCAGCCAAACAACCCGAATTCGCCCGGTTTACATTGCGATATATGCCCCCAGATGTTATTTCGCGATGAACAGATTTCCCGCACACCGCCGGGCCGAAGATCGAACCGAGCCCAAATTTGATTTTATTTGGATGGAATGAATATGTCAGACGCATCACACAGCACCGATATTGCCATTATTGGCGCAGGCCCGGTTGGGCTTTTTGCGGTTTTCGAAGCCGGTATGCTGGGGCTTAAATCCCATGTGGTTGATGCGCTTGAAATGGTCGGCGGCCAGTGCAGTGCGCTCTATCCGGAAAAGCCGATTTTTGACATCCCGGCCCATCCGCAGATTGCCGGTCAGGACCTGATTGACCAGCTTGCCAAACAGGCCGAACCGTTTGAGCCGACCTATCATCTGGGCCAGCAGGTCATCAAACTTGAAAAACGCGATGATGGCCGTTTCACGCTTGAAACCAATACCGGCACGGTCATTGATGCGGGTGCGGTTGTAATTGCCGCAGGCTGCGGGGCCTTTGGCCCGAACAAGCCCCCGATGGAGGGCCTCGAAGATTACGAAGGGTCGGGTGGCGTTCAGTATTACGTCAAACGTCGTGCCGATTTCGCAGGCAAGAAAGTCGTGATTGCCGGTGGCGGTGATTCCGCTGTCGACTGGGCGCTGTCACTTCATGATGTGGCCGAAAAAGTGATGGTCGTGCACCGTCGCCCGAAATTCCGTGCAGCACCCGATAGCAGCGCAAAGCTTCAGGCACTGGCAGAAGCTGGCAAGATCGAAATGGTCATCCCCTATCAGCTTAAGGGCCTTAAGGGCGAAAATGGACAGCTTTCCCACGTTGTTGTCGCAACACTTAAGGGCGAAGAGCTCGAACTTGAAGCCGACCATCTTCTGCCGTTCTTTGGCCTTGCCATGGAGCTTGGCCCGATTGCAGATTGGGGACTGAACCTTGATAAAAACCATATCGGTGTGACCCAGGCGACCATGCAGACATCGGTTCCGGGCATCTTTGCGATTGGCGATATCGCCACCTATGAGCACAAACTGAAACTGATCCTGTCGGGCTTTGCCGAAGGGGCCAGCGCAATCCATGCTGCACGTTCCTATCTGTTCCCGGACAAGGAATTCCACTTCGAATATTCGACCACCACGGGTGTTCCCAACGAATAATCGAAGCCCGTCATAGCCCGTATTTAAGGAAAGCGCACCATGATCACAAACAAACCGACCCATTCCGGCGGATGTCTTTGTGGCGCGGTGCGCTTTGTTGCTTCCGGTGATCCAATTGGCAGCAATCATTGCCATTGCGGCATGTGCCGCAAGGATAGCGGTTCGGGTGTTTCAAGCTTTGTCTGCTTTCCGACCAGTGCCGTCACATGGAATGGCATGCCAACCGATTATGAAAGCTCGCCCGGTAAGTTCCGTGGATTTTGCCCAAAATGCGGATCAAGCCTGACCTGGCGGAATGGTGCCAAAGACAGCGAGATTGATTTCCGCCTTGGCAGTTTTGATGACCCCCGCCCGTTCAAGGCCCGCAAACATCTGTGGATGAGCACCGCCCTTGAAAGCTTTGCCGGAATTGATCCCGACATCGAACATCTCGACTGAGTTCGATCAGATCGAAACGCCAAGATGTTTGGCCAAAACATCAACAATCATGCCGTGATCTTCGTGTGATGCCAGCCCCGAAACTGTAATGGCGCCAATCACCCCGACACCGGCAACCCGGATCGGAAAGCTGCCGCCATGATCGGCGAAATCGGCAAAATCAATCCCGTGATCGGCAAGTGTTTTGCCCTTGGCCTTAAGCGCCAGCCCGAAACGCATCGAACTTTCATGTTCGCGCAAGGTCAGATTGCTTTTGCGCCGCGCCCAAGAATCATTGGCCGGCTTGGCACCCGGAAGGGCTGCATGAAACAGTGTGCGGTCCGGGGTGCGGATATCAATTACCACCGGGGCGTTTTGCGTCTTTGCCACTGCAAAGAGTTTGGTACCAATCGCCCAAGCCGTATCCTCATCAAAGCGATCAAAGATCAGCTTTGCTTCCTGTCGGGCGAGAAGGTCGAGATCCATGGAAGGCTCCTTGGGCAGATATGTCGCAAAGTGTCGGTTTGAACCATCCATACCCCAGCAAAAGGGATACTGGAAACAGCAAAGAAAAAAGGCTGCATCAACAATATGATACAGCCTTTGTTTCGATATCGTAATTTCGGTCTATTTTTCGTCGCCCATCTTGAGCGCATTGATAAAGGCCGACTGCGGAATTTCGACCTTGCCGAACTGACGCATCTTTTTCTTACCGGCCTTCTGTTTTTCCAGAAGTTTACGTTTACGCGAAACGTCACCGCCATAACATTTTGCCGTCACGTCCTTGCGGAGTGCTGATACGGTTTCACGGGCAATCACCTTGCCACCGATGGCGGCCTGAATGGCGATACGGAACATCTGACGCGGGATCAGGTCTTTGAGACGCTTGCAAATCTCGCGACCACGATATTCAGCCGCCGATCGGTGCACCATCAGCGCCAGCGCATCGACCGGTTCCTCGTTCACAAGGATGGAAACCTTGACCAGATCGCTTTCGTCATAACCGGCAATCTCGTAATCGAAGCTTGCATAGCCGCGCGAAATCGATTTCAGACGGTCATAGAAGTCAAACACCACTTCGTTAAGCGGCAGTTTGTAAACCGCCATTGCACGGTTACCGACATAGGTCAGATCAAGCTGAATACCACGACGTTCGGTGCAAAGGGTCAGAATACCGCCAAGATATTCGTCCGGAACCATGATCGATGCCTTGATCCACGGTTCTTCAATCGTCTTGACCTTGGTGACGTCGGGGAAATCTGCCGGGTTATGCAGCAGGATTTCTTCGCCCTTCGTCATGGTGATCTTGTAGGAAACCGACGGTGCCGTCGTGATCAGATCAAGCTCGAACTCGCGTTCCAGGCGTTCCTGAATGATTTCAAGATGCAGAAGACCAAGGAAACCACAGCGGAAACCAAGTCCAAGTGCGGTCGAGTTTTCCGGTTCGAACTGGAAGGACGCGTCATTGAGATGCAGCTTTTCAAGCGCATCGCGCAGCACTTCATATTCGCTGGTATCAACCGGGAAAATACCACAGAACACCACCGGAATGGACGGTTTGAAACCGGCCAGCGGCTTGGCGCAGGGGCGTTTTTCTTCGGTAATGGTGTCACCGACTTCGCATTCGGCAACGGTTTTCATACCGCAGTTGATAAAGCCAACCTCGCCCGGGCCCAGTTCATCAAGCGCCAGCGGTTTTGGCGTAAAGACACCAACACGTTCAATCGTGTGGCTGACCTTGGCGTTCATGAAGCGGACTTTCTGCCCTTTTTTGAGCGTCCCTTCCTTCACACGCACCAGAATCATCACGCCGAGATAGGTGTCATACCAGCTATCAACCAGCAAAACTTCAAGCGGCGCGGTCGCATCACCGGTCGGTGCCGGCAGACGATGAACCAGTGCTTCGAGCACATCGGGAACGCCAAGACCAGTCTTGGCTGAAATCATCACTGCGTCCGAAGCATCAATGCCGATCACTTCCTCGATCTGTTCCTTGACCTGGTCGGGTTCGGCCGCCGGAAGGTCAACCTTGTTCAGGACCGGAACGATTTCGTGGTTATTTTCAATCGCCTGATAAACGTTGGCCAGTGTCTGTGCTTCTACGCCTTGCGCAGCATCAACCACCAGAAGCGATCCTTCGCACGCGGCAAGCGAGCGCGACACTTCATAGGCAAAGTCAACGTGGCCGGGCGTATCCATCAGATTGAGCGTATATTCCTGCCCATCCTTGGCGGTATATTTCAGACGTACGGCCTGAGATTTGATGGTGATGCCACGTTCACGTTCGATATCCATCGAATCGAGAACCTGATCGGCCATCTCACGTTCGGTCAGGCCACCGGTCAACTGGATCAGACGATCGGCCAGGGTCGATTTACCGTGGTCAATATGCGCGATGATCGAAAAGTTACGAATGTTCTTAAGGTCAGTCATTTTGGCTGCTTCTGGCACTAAAATTGGCTGGCATTTCGCCGCGTGGCACATTTGTTTCGAAACGGTGTGATCACCCGAACCGGGCTGATACGTTCGGCGCAATCAGCAAGCTGTCCTGTTGCGTTCCGCCCCGGTCTGCGCACCCAAAGGCCGCGACTCAGAGGCCGGATCACATCCGATTGCCGGATTGGCATGAACAGGAAAACCCGCCTTGCGTGATCGCCATATCATTCGGAAAACCGTCTTTTCAATTTCCCGGATCAATCACCAGCGGGTTTATAGGGGTTTTTGCCCGGAATTAGAAGCGTTGTGTTGTGTTTCGCCCCCAACGAATTCACATGTCTGGCACGCAGGCCTTTTGATCAAACCGGTGCCGATTGGCGCCAAACACATCAAAGAACTGCCAAACTGGCGTGGATAAACACTTTTTCTTTGTTTGCACCCATGAATTCATCTGTTTGTCATCTTTTCAACCACACGAAAAGAACATAGGTTTCAAGGGTGGAAACCTGAAACCATCCTGACAGGGATACGCTGAAAACATGTTCATGACATCCATCGAGCCATCCCTGTCCCAGCGCAGTCTGGTTAAACTGCGCAAAAGGCTCGCAGCCCTGACCCTGACGGGCGTGTTTGTCTTGCTCTTTTCGTTCTTCTTTATTCAGAAAACGCTTTATGACAGTGCAGTTGATCACGCCCGCGCCGAGCTTGAGGCAACGGCATATCGGCTTGGTCTGATGCTGTTTCAGCATCAGGATATCGATCTGCAACAGATTGTTGATGACAATTCCACCATCACCATCGGCGTCCTTGATGAAGAATTTCATCAGATCAAGGGCTTTATCCCGCCACATCTGATCGGTGATCTGTCGGACTTTATTCGCGAACAAAAAGCTGATCGTGCGTCCCTGCTATGTGTTCACAATCAACAGGTCATGATCATGGCTTACAGCAAGCTTCATGACATTGACCGTATTGTTGTTGCCTATACCCCGCGCAGTGTGATGATGGAAAACTGGCGTCAGGCCATCATTTTGCATGCCCTGATGTTTGTCATGGCGCTGGTCATCATGAGCGGCCTGTCATTCTGGCTGTGGCAGCGCCTGAAACGCCAGCATCTGCGTGCGATCAATCTGACCGAGCATTTTAGCGAAACCGAAAACACCCTGTCGCAATGCGGCTGTGCGGTGATCAGTTGGCCGGTTGACAGCAAGGATGGAAAGCTCAGCACCCAGTTGAACTGGCCGGAAATCCTTGGCCCGACTGACGAGACAGTGCGTCCGTTAATGACCGACTTCCTTGATCGTCTTTCACCGTCATCGCGCGCGAAGCTCAAAGGCCCACTGATTGATAACAACTGGCCGACCGAACGGATCGGAGCAATGGTCGATCTTCGGGTTACCGCCCAGCAGTCACAGCGTTTTTATCTGATGGCGCAACGCCTTAAGGATAATGACGCCGACATCATTTCCGTGCTGATTCTGGAAACTGCCGAGCAACAGGAATTATGCCATCCGTTTGAGACCTATCTTCGGCATACACCGGAACCATCAATTGCCGTTGATCAGGATGGCATTTTGCGTGGATTCAGCCCGGCACTTGAAGAGCTGATTGGTCCGAAACTCCATGACCTGACCGGCATGAATTTCTTTAACCTGTTCGAACACGAAGACCAGCAATCGGCGATGACAGCCTTTGGCCAGAGCGGCGGACCCATCATGATCGGGGATGGGCAAACAATCTTGCGGGTACGCCATCATGACGGATCGGTACGTTGGCTGGCCTGGCGGGGCATTGGGCCAATTGACGGCATGACCTTTGCCAGTGCACGTGACGTGACCGAGTTTGTCGAGAATGCCAACAAGCTGCGCGATACCCTTGATCAGCTTAAACGCAGCAACGAGGATCTTGAACAATTCGCCTATGTCGCGTCTCACGACTTGCAACAACCCCTTCGCATGGTGGCAAGCTATACCCAGCTTCTCAAACGTCGTTATGGCGGCACGCTTGATCAGGAAGCTGACGAATATATTGATTATGCGGTTGATGGCGCCAAACGGATGCACAAGCTGATCAGCCATCTGCTTGAATATGCCAAAACCGGCACCAGCGAAGACCTTACCGAGATTGATTGCAACCTTGTTCTCAACGAGGCACAGGCAGACCTTAAGGCCGTGATCAGCCAGGAACACGCGACAATCACCCATGATGATCTGCCCACGATCAAGGGGGACCGGATCGCCCTTTCCCGCCTGTTCCAGAATCTTTTATCCAACGCCATCAAATATCGCCGCCCGGGGGTCCCCCCGCATATTGAAATTACGGTCGAACCCGATCCGGTACTGGGCGACTTCTGGCGGTTTTCGGTTCGGGACAACGGGATTGGCATCCATCCGGAACATGCACAACGCATTTTCCGCCTGTTCCAGCGCCTGCATAAAGACGAGTTTTCCGGAACCGGGCTTGGATTATCGCTGTGTCGCAAGATTGTCGAACAGCATGGCGGACGCATCTGGCTTGATACCAGCCGCCCGGTCAGCGATCCGGGCACAACCATCATTTTTACCCTGCGCGTCAATCGGCCCGAATAACCCCCGACCATAACACCCGACCGATCACATCTCGCAGGCAAAGGATCCGTGCACCTTTTGCCTGTCCTGAGTGGCAAGCATATTGCTTGGATAAGCTGGTATCGGAGCAGCCGGGTAAAAGCTGCCCTGTGGTGGCCAAAGGAGTAATGCATGTTCACAATACCCGCCCTATCACGGTCGCGAATATCAGTTCTTGTCACCATGCTGGGCGTGCTCACGCTGGGCGCGTGTGGTTCTGACATGCGGACCATGAATGACAGCCACATGCAAAAGCTGGCCTACTTCTTTGCCAATCACGAACCGGGTGAGCCCTTGCCACGCGGTTGGAGACGCCTTAATGGCGCAGAAATCAATTACCGTTTTGCAAACGAAACATATGCTGTCTATTCGATTGACGAAGACGAACAGCTTCTGGTCATGCATCTTTATGACAATGGCGAAGGCCGCCTTGAAGCCGATGATGATCGCGAAAGGTGCGTGTGGAACACCATGATGGATCAGTTGGCCATCGAATGCGATGACACCGATATGGAATGGCACATCTTTACCAATGGCCCGGACCTGATCGCACTTGATCTTGATGAAGATGAATATGCCATCTTGCGAAAACGCCCCGGTCGGTAAATTTGACCCGGTCGGGCCAGATATATGACCAACCCATACCTCATCCCAAACAAAAGCGGGCTGCCCCTGGATAAGGGCAGCCCGCTTTGTTATCGGGGATGTGGAAGACGCCTAGGCGCGCAACGATCCACCCGTTGCCTTTTCAACCGCATCAACAACCTTTTTGCTGACCGCTTCAATTTCTTCGTCGGTCAGGGTTGCCTTGGTCGGCTGCAAGGTGATCGAGAAAGCGAGTGATTTCTTGCCATCTTCGATACCTTTGCCTGCATAAAGGTCAAAGATTGTAACCTCGGTGATCAGGTTACGGTCTGCACCACGCGCAGCCTTGATGATCGCCTCGGCCTTGACGTCGCTATCAAGCAGGAAGGCAAAGTCACGCTCGACCGACTGGAAGCTTGATGCGTTCAGGGATGGGCGGGCAGTGCCTTTTTTCTTTGGCATCGGAATGTTTTCAACAAACAGTTCGAACGCCACGACACGGCCTTTGACACCCAGCGCCTTGAGCACTTTGGGGTGCAGTTCACCGAAATAGCCAAGAACGTTTTTCGGACCCAGCTGCAGGGCCGCCGAACGACCCGGATGATACCAGGCCGGTGCACCTTCGGTGTTGACCTGAAGGTTTGCGGCATTGGTCCCAAGTGCATCAACCAGTGCTTCGACATCGGCCTTGACGTCAAAGACGTCAACGTCACGACGCGAACCGGTCCAGCTGCGCTGGGTGGTCGAACCTGCACGAAGACCCGCCGCCACCAGACGCTGATCACCCGGCTGGTCACCAAAGAATTCCGGACCAACCTCAAACAGTGAAAGATCGGCAAAACCGCGAGCCTGATTGCGGCCGGCTGCTGCGATCATGTTGATCAGAGCGTTCGGACGCATGACATCCAGATCGGAACTGATCGGGTTGGCAAGGAACAGGCCTTCCTTGAGTTCGCCAAACAGTTTTGCCCAGCGTGAATCGGTGAAGGACCAGGTCACGGTTTCATAAAGACCACGCGACGCCAGAATGCGACGGGTCAGACCAACACGTTTCTGCATCGGTGACAGAGCCGGGACCGGAAGACTGGTTTCACGTTCAAGCGGAACAGTCGGGATTTTGTCATAACCGACGATACGCAGAACTTCCTCGACCAGATCGGCTTCACCGATGATGTCCGGACGCCAGGTCGGGGCAACAGCGGCAATGACCGGTGCCGAACCACTGACCTCAAAGCCAAGAGCGGTGAGGATTTCAATCGCGCGGTCGGCCTCAACAGCAACCCCGCCCAGCTCAAGAATGCGGTCGATCCGCAGATCAAAGGCATTGCGCGGATTGGGAACGTCGCCTGCCTTGACGACATGGGAGACTTCACCCCCACAGATCTCGGTGATCAGATGGGTGGCAACTTCCATGCCCCATGCGACCGACTGCGGATCAACGCCACGCTCGAAACGATAGCGCGCATCGGAATTGACCTGAAGCTTGCGACCGGTTTTGGCGATGCTGATCGGGTCAAACAGTGCACATTCGACGAGGACATTGACGGTTTCTTCAAGGCAACCGGTTTCTTCACCACCAATGATACCACCGATGCCAAGTGCCTTTGCCTGATCGGCAATGACAACCATGGAATCGGAAAGCTCGTATTCCTTGTTATCAAGGGCAGCAAGCTTTTCACCGTTGGTCGCGTAACGAACATTGATGTCGCCCGACAGTTTGTCGGCATCAAAAACGTGCAGCGGGCGGCCAAGATCGTGGGTCACAAGATTGGTGATATCAACCAGCGCCGAAATCGGACGCAGGCCGATGGCCTCAAGACGGGCTTTGAGCCAATCCGGGCTTTCGCCATTTTTCACGCCACGAATATAGCGACCGTAGAATGCCGGAACTGCATTGTTTTCAGCGATCTCGCCGGAAATGGTGACGCCAATCGGGCTGTCAAACGAACCGGCAACCGCTTCCTGACGCGGATCGGCCTTAAGCGTGCCGATGCCTGCTGCTGCCAGATCGCGGGCAATACCGCGCACACCGGTGCAATCGGGACGGTTCGGGGTCAGGCCGATTTCAATGATCGGATCATCAGCACCGAGAACGCCTGCAACCGGCGCACCGATTTCTGCATCTTCGGGCAGTTCGATGATGCCGTCATGGTCTTCACCTAGGCAAAGCTCACGGGTGGAGCACATCATACCCTGGCTTTCGATGCCACGGATCTTGCCCGGCTTCAGCTTGGAACCATCAATCGGAATGATCGCGCCCGGCTGTGCCAAAGCAACCTTAAGACCCGTGCGCGCATTCGGCGCACCACAGACGACCTGGATGATCTTGTCACCGGTATTGACCCGGCACAGTTTCAGGCGGTCGGCATCCGGGTGCTGACCTGCTTCTTCGATATAGGCGACACGAATGTCCGCAAGGGCTGCTGCGCGATCAGTGACATTTTCAATTTCAAGACCGATATCGGTCAGTTTTTCAGCAACCACCTCGATCGAAGCATCGGTATCAAGGTGCTGTTTCAGCCAATCAAGTGTGAATTTCATAATCTCAGCCCCTTACCATGTTCGGTACATCCAGCGGCACGAAACCATAATGTTTCAGCCAGCGCAGATCGGTATCGAAGAAGGTGCGAAGATCAGGAATGCCGTATTTCAGCATGGCGATACGTTCGATTCCCATACCAAAGGCAAAGCCCTGATATTCATTGGGGTCCAGACCACAAGCCGCCAAGACGCGCGGATGAACCATGCCGCAGCCCAGAATTTCGAGCCAGTCATCGCCTTCACCAATTTTCAGCTCGCCGCCCTTGCGCGAACAGCCGATATCCATTTCGGCACTCGGCTCGGTGAACGGGAAGAAGCTCGGGCGATAGCGCACCGGCACATCATCAAGTTCGAAATAGGTTTTGACGAACTCAAGCAGGCAGCCCTTCAGATGACCCATATGGGTTTTCTTGTCGATCACCAGACCTTCGACCTGATGGAACATCGGGGTATGTGTCATATCGCTATCGGAACGATAGGTGCGACCCGGCGCGATGATGCGGATCGGCGGGGTTTTGCTCTGCATGGTTCTGATCTGCACCGGTGAGGTATGGGTACGCAGCACAAGGCGCGAGCCATCTTCCTGTTCGGGCAGATAGAAGGTGTCCTGCATTTCACGCGCCGGATGTTCCGGCGGAATGTTAAGCGCAGTAAAGTTATGGAAGTCGTCTTCAACATCCGGCCCTTCGGCCAGTGCAAAGCCCATCTCGCCAAAGATCGAGACAATCTCATCAATCGTCTGGCTGATCGGATGAATACGGCCCGCCGTTTCATCCGGGCGCGATGACAGGGTGACGTCGATCCGTTCGCCCGAAAGGCGTGCCTCAAGGGCCGCATCTTCGAGGGCGGTTTTGCGGGTGTCGATTGCGCCTGCTACCTGGTCTTTGACAAGGTTCAGCGTCTGACCAAATTCACGACGCTGATCCGGGTCCATCTTGCCAAGGTTTTTCATAAGGCCGGTAATACGGCCTTTCTTGCCAAGGGCGCTGATGCGGACTTCTTCAAGGGCAGCAAGATCAACTGCCTTTTCGACTTCCGACAGAACCTCTTCGCGCAATGCTTCGATGTTTTCCATAACTTCCGACGCTTTGGCTTGGGTTTAAAAATTACAAAAAGAAAGGGGACGGCCAATATGGCCGCCCCCGATCAAATCAGGCAAGTGCCGATTAAACCTTTTAACAAAGGTTTATTAGCCGAGTGCAGCCTGCGCCTGGGAAACCAGAGCTTTGAAAGCTTCCGGCTCACGTACTGCGATGTCAGCAAGCACCTTGCGGTCCAGTTCAACGCCAGCCTTTTTGAGGCCATTCATGAACTGCGAATAGCTCAGACCGTTCTCACGTGCGCCAGCGTTGATACGCTGGATCCAGAGCGAGCGGAACTGGCGTTTCTTAACGCGACGATCGCGGTATGCATACTGCAGACCTTTTTCCACAGCCTGAACGGCGGTGCGGAAAGTATTG
>Ga0207828_100167_pt1 | contig 58987 bp, 58 predicted proteins | sample TtaePargueraPR_11_FD_187276 | JGI IMG/M metagenome (GOLD analysis project Ga0207828, IMG submission 187276) | Aerobic enrichment media microbial communities from Bioluminiscent Bay, La Parguera, Puerto Rico - Tt and P2 (3) (SPAdes) | ecosystem: Environmental > Aquatic > Marine > Unclassified ...
GTGCGCGCGCCCTTATGCGGCTCCAGAAGCTCCTTCTGGCCCACATTCACGTCCTGGCGCTGGCGGGCGAGCTGGTTTTTCTCAGGCAATGCGCCGAAAACTTCCGCCGCCACGGCAACGAGGTCCGGGTGCGCCACCCAGGTGCCGTCATGGCCGTTCTTGGCTTCGCGTTCCTTGTCGGCCAGCACCTTGGCAAAGGCCGCCTTGTTGGCGTCTTCATCGCCCTTCACGGGGATCTGTGCTGCCATGCCGCCCATCGCGAACGCACCGCGCTTGTGACAGGTCTTGATCAGAAGCAGCGAATAGGCCTTGAGGAAGGCATCGCCCATCACCACCTGCGCGCGGTCCGGCAGAATGTAGTTCGGGTTTTTGCCGAGGCGCTTGATGTAGGAGAAGATGTAGTCCCAGCGCCCGCAGTTAAGGCCCACAATGTGGTCGCGCATTTCATAGAGGATTTCATCCATTTCGAAGGCCGCAGGCAGCGTCTCGATCAGGATCGTGCAGCGTGCCGTGCCCACCGGAATGCCGAGTTTCTTTTCCGCATGGGTGAAGACGTCATTCCAGAGCCGCGCTTCGAGATGGCTTTCCATCTTCGGCAGATAGAAATAGGGGCCCGAGCCGGTCTTCTTCAGATTGGCGTGATTGTGGAAGAGATATAGGCCGAAATCGAACATGCCGCCGGACATGGGCCGGCCATCGACTTCCACATGGCCTTCATCCAGATGCCAGCCGCGCGGGCGCACGATCAGCGTCGCGCGTTCGCCAAGCGGCTTGGCGTCATAAGTCTTGCCGTTGCTTTCATCCGTGAAGCCGATCGTCCCGGCCCACAGATCCATGAGATTGAGCTGGCCGCCGATCATGTTGTCCCAGGTCGGCGCCGCCGCGTCTTCGAAGTCGGTCATGTAGGAGTTCGCGCCGGAATTGAGCGCGTTGATGACCATCTTCCGGTTATCGACCGGGCCGGTGATCTCCACGCGGCGGTCGAGCAGGTCTTGCGGAATGGGGGAGACTTTCCAGTCGCCGTCGCGAATCTCTTTCGTCTCCGGCAGGAAGTCCGGCAGCTCGCCCGCATCGAAGCGTTTCTGGCGCTCGGCGCGCTTGGCCAGCAGCTCAAGACGGCGCTCCCCGAATTTGCGTTCAAGTTCGGCCACGAACTCGATGGCTTCCGGGGTGAGAACGCGCTCATACCCGGGCTTCATCGCGCCGAGAATACGCACGCCGTCAGCGCTGGCGTTCTTTGCTGCCTGGCTCATTGGGCTTGCCTCCATATCGCTGGGTGATGCTGTTGCGGGCGTCATACATCCCTGACAGATAAATGTCCATAGATTCTAATCGCGATCTAAGTTATTGATATTGTTCAGGTAAAAATATTGACAGAAAACCGGTAAGAATCTGGTATAGATGTAAATCTTGTAAAGATACAGATGCCGGAACAGGACAGAAACCGTGGCAGCAGACAGGAAAGTTTTCGCCGGTCCGCGCGTACGCCGCATGCGCAGAGACCGCAATCTCACCCAGGCCCGCATGGCTGAAGCGCTTGGCATTTCAGCCAGTTACCTCAATCTGATCGAGCGCAACCAGCGCCCGGTCTCCGCCCAGATCCTGCTCAAACTGGCAGATGTCTTCGACATGGATGTGAAGACCCTGGCAGGAGACGAAGAGGCGCGGGCATTAACCACACTCAAGGAAGTGTTTTCCGATCCCGCCTTCCGGGATGTGGGGCTTACCAATCAGGATCTGCGCGATGTGGCCGCCGCCAGCCCTGGCGTGGTCGATGCCATTGCCCATCTCTACCGCTCTTACCGGGAGGCGACGACCTCCAGCTCGCTGCTTGCCGAGCGCCTGGCTGACCGCGACACGGTGGAGCCGGGGGACGCACACGGCCTGCCGCTGGAAGAAGTGCGCGACTTCATCAATTCCCGCGGCAACCATTTCCCCCCGCTCGATGATGCCGCCGAAGAGCTTTACGTGAAGGCGGAACTGGCGAAGGACGAGGTCTATGTCTCGCTGCGCAATTATCTGCGCGACACCCACGGCGTGACCACCCGCGTGGTTCCGCATGACGTGATGTCGGGGGATTTGCGCCGCTATGACCGGCACCGCCAGACGCTCTTCCTCTCCGAGCTGCTCGACCAGCCGGGCCGCTGCTTTCAGCTTGCCTATCAGGTGGGCTATTTCGAACAGTCCCGGACGATGGAAGACATCATCGCCGCCTCGGGCTTCACCAGCGACGAGTCCATGCGTCTCTTGCGCATCGCGCTAGCCAACTACTTCGCCGCCGCGCTCCTCATGCCCTATGCGCCTTTTGTGAAAACGGCGGAAGATACGCGCTATGATATCCGCCTTCTCGGGCGGCGCTTCGGCACCAGCTTCGAGCAGGTCTGTCACCGGCTCACAACGCTGCAGCGCCCGGGCTCACGCGGCATTCCCTTCTTCCTCATCCGCGTGGACAATGCGGGCAATGTCTCCAAGCGCTTTTCGGCGGCGGGCTTCCACTTCGCCCGTTTCGGTGGCACCTGCCCGCGCTGGAACGTGCATGATGCCTTTCGCGTGCCGGGGCAGATCTATTCCCAGGTCGTTCAGATGGAAGACGGCATCCGCTACTTCTCCATCGCCCGCACCGTCTCGCGCGCCGGCTCCGGCATGGGCGTGCCGGGCGACCAGTATGTGGTGGGGCTCGGCTGCGAAATCTCTCACGCCAGAAAGCTCGTCTATTCCGCAGGCTATGACCTTGAGGAGGAGAGTGCTGCCACGCCCATCGGCGTCAATTGCCGCCTTTGCGAGCGGATGGATTGTTCCCAGCGCGCCTTCCCGCCGCTGAAGAGGAAGCTCGAAGTCGCCGAACATGTAAGAGGAATTTCGCCTTTTGGCCGTGCCGTGGAGAAGGTATGACTAAAGCCTGTTCCCGCGTCATCCGGAACAAGTAGCGGAATCTGGCCGTGCATGGCGACACGCCCAATATGACGCCCCGCACCTTGTGGAAGGCGATCGGCATTGCCGCGGTGTTGCACGCCGGCACCTATGCCTGGTTCGAATGGCGGCTCTGGAGCGAGGCCGAAACCCCGCCCGGTTCGCCGGGCATGCAGGTGACCTTCATGGCGGCGCCTGCGCCGCCCGCGCCGCCGCCGGAAGAAGAACCTGCCGAAGAAGAAATTCCCGAACCGGCCGAAGAAGAGCCAATGGAAGAAGAGGTGGTGGAAGAGCCGCCGCCTCCACCGCCCGAAAAACCGGAAATTCCCCTGCGCGCCGTGCCGCCGCCTCCGCCGCCCCGTCCCGCGAAGGCTACGCCTGCCGAACGCGCGCCCGGCCCGCAAGGCCAGGCCGCGCAGCCTTCGCCGTCGCCCGCGCCCTATGCCGGAAATGCGGATGCGAAGGCGGCTTATATCGCCGAATTGCAGGCCTGGCTTGCCCGCCACAAGCGCTATCCCCGCACCGCCCGGCGCAGAGGGCAGGAGGGCGACGCCGTCCTGCGCTTTGTCGTGGACAGGGCCGGTGAAATCCGCCGCTTTTCCCTCGACAGCGGCACCGGCCACAGCCTGCTGGATGAGGAGGTGGCGGACATGCTCGCCAGAGCCCGGCCTCTGCCGCCCGTGCCGGAAGATTTCGGGTCCGAGACCGTCGAAGTCGTCATCACCGTCCGTTTTAATCTCCGCTAAACCAACGCCCGCAAGAATTGCCCTATGGCAATTCAGGTGGTGGTTCGGGGCTATTCCGAAACAGCTTATTAGCGAATACCGCCTAGGCTTGCCGCATCCGCCGGGCGATCAGCGCCTGCGGGACAGAGCGAGACGAGGGCGCTGTGGCAGCCAAGAAAAGATTCCGTATTGAAACCGTCAATGAGCGGCCCGCCGCCGGCCCGGCTCCGGCAGACCCACCCGTCTCCTGGCCGTCCATGGAACATGGCCCGGCGCAGGGCAATCCGGATGCGCGTCATCAGGAAGTGATGGAGGCAATCGCCCGCCTTGAAGCCAGGCTTGGCGCGGATGCCGAGGCCGTTCTGCCTGCTGCCGGCATGTCGCCGGATCTTCTCAGCCAATATAAATCCGAACTGAAAGAAGCCGCCCGGCTGAAAAGCCAGATGGATCACCTGCAGGAGGCCGTGCGCCGCACCCAGGCCGAGATCAAGGCCATGCAGTTCGAGGAACCGGAGGTACAGCGCCTGCTGCATGCCTCCGAAGAACTGGAAGAAGTGGTCGCCCATAATGAACATACGGCCGACACGATCCTGACTGCCGCGGAAACCATTGGCGATGAAGCCGAGCGGCTTGCAGGCCAGATTAAAGGCACCGACGCCACATCTGTTTACGATATTCAGGAACAGGCTGTCGCGATCCTGCAGGCCTGTAACTTTCATGACCTGACCGGCCAGCGCATCACCAAGGTCGTGCGCTCTCTCAAACAGATCGAGGAGCGGCTGGAGAACATCCGCGCTATCTGGGGCGAGGACTCATTTGAAGAGTTCGATGTGCCGGTTGAAGAGAAGGACGAAAACCAGGCCCTTCTCCACGGGCCTGCGCTTCCCACAGAAGAACACTGCTCGCAGGACGACATCGACGCGCTCTTCGATTGAGGGGGCTTTGGGGCTGGTCCGAGGGCAGTTTAGCTTTAGCCGTAAACAAAACCTTCGTCATTCCCGCGCAAGCGGGAATCCAGGGGCCGCTTGTTCCGAATATGCCGCCCCTGGACCCCCGCTTTCGCGGGGGCGACGGCGGTGGTGTTTCTGCTATTGAAACGAACAACCTCGCCTAAATGCCGCCTCAAACCAGCATGCGCTTGGCAGGCGCAGCCATGCGTTCCGCAGGAAACTGTAGGGAAATTTTCGGCAGCCGTCCCGAACCATTCTGCGTTACATCGAGCGATCCGCCATGCAGTTCCGCCACACGGCGCGTGAGCGTGAGCGCCAGCCCGTCCTGACGGGGAAAGCAGCTCGCCTCTGCGCTGACAAATGACCGCTCTGGGCTGCCCGGCGCCTGCGGATCACCGGCAAGGCCGATAAGATCCGGATGGCTGCTCAGAATTTCGAGCTTTTCTTCCACATTGATGTTGAGAGCCCGCTCATCGGTGCGCGCGCGGATGACAAGCGCGGTGCCGGCGGGCGCGCAGTGAATGATCTCGCTCAGCAGACGGAAGAATCCCTGCCGGAGCCGCCGCGCGTCGCCCAGAAAGCCTGGCATTCCCGGCGGGCAATCGATCTCCACGCGAATATCCGCCGCGGCGCAAGCGGCCTGCTGGCTCGTCACGGCAATGTCGAGAAGCTGCGCCAGATTGCAGATCTCCTCATCGAGCCGCATGTTGCCTTCCTCGGCATCGGCAATGCCAAGCAGGTCTTCGATCATTTCTAGCAGCATGCGCCCGCTGGCGTGAATATCCGCCGCATAATTGCGGTAGCTGGTGTGTCCCATCGGGCCGAAACGCTCATCACGCATGATTTCGGAAAAGCCGATAATATGCGTGAGTGGTGTTCTGAGATCGTGATTGACGTTGGAGAAGAAGGTCCGGCTGCGCCGCTCCGTCTCTTCCCGCTGAATGCGGGACTGGCGGATCGTATCTTCCAATTTGCGCCGCACTGTTACATCGCTGAGTGTAGCAATGCGCGCGGGCACCGGCCCGTCATTGGTTTCCATGACGCGCGCTTCCACAAAGCGCATCGCACCATCCGCGCCGCGCATGGTGAGCGCCTGCACCTCATCGCTCGTCACATCGAGCGGCAGATCGATGGGGCGGCCTTCCATCTCTTCCTGCGCCCGGCCGAACAGCGCTGCGGCTTCTTCATTGGCAAATGTCACCCGGCCATCATGATCGATGATCAGCATGGCCTCGGGCGATTCCTGCACCACGGTAAGCGTGCGCTCCGCCGCCTGCTCCGCGGCGGCATCCGGATCGCGCTGCCTCTTGCGGGTACGCTGGCGCCGTTCATGGGCAAGGCGCGCCAGCCAGAGCGCTTCACTCGGCTCCATGCGTTCAAGGCTAAGCACTTCATCGGCGCCTGCCTCGAACATGTCGAGCGCCTCTGCGCGCCGCTCTTCGAGCCCGCGCGCCACGGCAATGAGCGGCGCGTCGGGGCCGAGCGTCACGATGCGCCGGATGGTGGAGATGACATCGCCCTCAAGCGCCGTGTCGAGAAGGATCGCATCGATGCCCGGCGCAAGCAGGGCTTCCAGCCCCGTCGCGGCAGAAAAGGGGGAGACTTCATAAGCGCCGTCCGCCTCTGCTTCCGCGGCCAGCACGAAGCGGCGCGCGAAAGAGGGAGCATCCGTAATCAGGGCAATGGCCAGTGTCCTAAGGCCTGGGCCGCCAAGCGCGCGGAAGGCCTCCGCAAACCGGTCAGCCTCTGCATGAAGCGGCGCACCTGTCTGGGGCGTATGAAGCGGCGAGGTGAGGGGGTCTGTCTCTCGCATGGCCTCGGTCCTTGCATTAACGTTCAAGGGAGCGAATCACGTTTTCCGCTCATACCGAATCCTTTCCTGAGAAGGTAAACAGCCTCTTAATTTTCGCGTGGATAAGTGGAATTATTGCGCCTCGCGCAAAATTGGAAGCAAGGCAAATATGCGAGCAGTCACAAGCATTTCGCCGGGAGCGCTTGCCTGGAATCTTCCGGGTGCGGAGGGGCGGGATATGATTAAGTCTTCATTAAAATTTGCATCAAACCCGGCTCAAATCTTAATGCGCCCGGCCTCATCCAGCGGCCAGAAAGGGTTAAAGCAAACCTCCCAGGCATTGCCGTCCGGGTCCGTGAAATAACCCGAATAGCCGCCCCAGGGCGCGCGGGTGGCTTTCTTGACGAGTTGTGCGCCGTAAGTGCTGCCTTCCTTTTCTACCAGGGTAAGAAGCGCATCCACCTCTTCTTCACTGGCCACATTGTGAGCGAGGGTAAAACCCCGGTAGCCGGCGGCAGGGGCCTGCGCCCCAAGCGCTGCATCGGCGGCAAGCTCGCCATGCTCGGCGATCGCCAGCATCATCCCGCCCAGATAATAGGCCGTGATCCCCTCCGTCTGCTGCGGCGTCCAGCCGAGCAGTCCTTCATAAAAGCGCCGCGCCCGGGCCATGTCGCCCGTGCCGAGACAGAAAACCGAAAGCCGTTGTTCCATGAGGCACCTCCAAAATGGAACATATAAAGAACATTCGGGGTTGGCCAGCGGAATCCGGCGGGAAAGGCACCTTGCCGCGCTCCGGCAACTGCGCTAGGACTGCGGCCCATCGGTGCGGCAAGAATTCAGGCAAGCATTTCAGGTACATGGCCAAGAAGCAGAAGATATTCCGGCCCAAGGCACGGATCCCGAAAGGTCTGCGCGACATTCCCGCTTCGGCGGTGCGCGCGGAAGCGGCCATGCTCGCCCGCATACGGGATGTTTACGAGGCTTACGGCTTCGAGCCGCTTGAAACCTCCGCCTTTGAATATGCGGACGCTTTGGGCAAGTTCCTGCCCGATGCGGACCGGCCCAATGAGGGCGTTTTCTCCTTTGAGGATGATGACGGCCAGTGGCTCTCGCTCCGCTATGATCTGACGGCCCCGCTCGCCCGCTATGTGGCGGAGCATTATGACGGCCTGCCCAAGCCCTTCCGCCGCTATCAGACGGGCCCCGTCTGGCGGAATGAAAAGCCGGGTCCTGGACGTTTCCGCCAGTTCACCCAGTTCGATGCCGACACGGTGGGCGCGCCCACCGTCGCCGCCGACGCAGAGCTTTGCATGATGGCAGCCGACTGCCTTGAAGCGCTGGGCATTCCGCGCGGCGCTTATGTGATGCGCGTCAACAACCGCAAGGTGCTGGACGGCGTCTTCGAGAATGCAGGCCTGACCGGCGAGGGCGAGGCGTTTGAAAAACAGCACCTCACCGTGATGCGCGCCATCGACAAGCTCGACCGGCTGGGCCCGGACGGCGTGCGCCTTCTGCTCGGCAAGGGGCGGAAGGACGAGTCCGGCGACTTCACCGAAGGCGCAAACCTTTCGGATGAACAGATCGACCGCATCATGGCGTTTACCGCTGCCGGTTCTGATGATCGCGCCGCCGTCTGCGCGAAGATGGAAGAACTGGTCGGGCTAAGCGGGCGCGGGCGCGAAGGCGTTGCCGAAATGCGCCTCATCGATGAGCTTCTGACCGCGTCTGGCTATGGCGCGGACCGCGTGTCTTTCGACCCATCCGTTGTGCGCGGCCTTGGTTATTACACCGGCCCCGTCTTTGAAGCGGAACTGACCTTCGAGGCGGAAACGGAAGAGGGCAAGACCCGCTTCGGCTCCGTCGGCGGGGGCGGGCGCTATGATGATCTGGTGGAGCGCTTCAAGGGCGTGAAGGTGCCGGCCACGGGTTTTTCCATCGGTGTCAGCCGCCTTCAGGCTGCGCTTGAGGCGCTGGGCAAGCTGAGCGATGAAACCGTGCTACCGCCCGTTATCGTCCTCACCATGGAGAGTGACCGGCTCGGCGATTATCAGAAGATGGTGACGGAGTTGCGCGAGGCGGGCATCCGCGCGGAAATGTATCTCGGCGGGTCCGGCATGCGCGCCCAGGTGAAATATGCCGACAAGCGCGGTGCGCCTTGCGTCGTCATTGAAGGCGAGGACGAGCGCGCCAAGGGCGAAATCACCATCAAGGACCTGATCCTCGGTGCCCAGAAGGCCGGAGAAATCACCGACAATGAAGAATGGCGCGAAAGCGCCCATGCCCAGATCTCCGTCCCCCGCGCAGAACTCGTTGCGGCGGTGAAGGACGTGCTCGCCCGACATAGCGGGGCCCGTTGAGGCGGCGCGCGGCTTTGGCGCGCGCCCGGCGGGTCGTTTCCGAGAGAAAACCTTTAGCAATTCATGTTAGAAGAGGCCCGCCTGAAAAAAGCGGGACGAGATGATGACAACTTCTCCGAAGGGCGCCGCAGGCTTTGAAAGCCGCGATCTGGCCGCCCGGCTGCAATCCATGCTTGAAGAGGCGGGCTTTCAGCCCGTCGATCCACCGGTGCTGCAACCGGCCGATGTGTTTCTCGACCGTTCGGGCGAGGATATCCGCCGCCGCATGTATGTGTTCACCGATCCGGGCGGCGCGGAGCTTTGCCTGCGCCCCGATCTCACCATTCCGACCTGCCGGCAATATCTGGAAGAAAACCCCAAGGCCGATGTGCCCGCAAAGCTCTGCTACCGGGGCCTTGCCTTCCGCTATCAGTCCCGCACCCCCTGGCCCATGCGCGAGTTCACGCAAGTGGGGGTGGAGCGCATTGGCGGCGAAATCGGCGAGGCGGAAGACGCGGCAACCCTGGCGCTTGCCTCCCGCGCCGTGGCGCTGACGGGGCTTGAGGACTACACGCTTGAAATGGGCGACCTTGCGCTTTTCGGCGCGCTGGTCGATGCGCTCGACATTCCCGAAACCTGGGCCGAGCGCCTGAAACGCCACTTCTGGCGGCCGGATTATTTCCGCGAGCTTTTGGGCCGCCTTGGCGACAAGGAAGCACTCCTTGCGGCGGGGCCCGACCTGCCAGGTCTTTTCTCCGCGCTTGGCGCGCTCGATGGCACGCAGGCAAAGGCGCTGATCGAGGAAGTGCTGACCCTTGCCGGCATCTCGCCGGTGGGTGGACGTTCGACGCGCGAAATCGCCGAACGCCTGCTGGAGCAGGCCGCCGATGCAGGCGCCGAAGCCTTGCCGAAGGATGTTGTGGCGCTCATTGACGCGTTCCTCGCCATTGCAGATGCGCCTGACGCTGCCATGGCGAAAATCCGTGATCTAACAAAAGGCGCGGGGCTCACGCTCGGCGATGCCATGACGCGGCTTGAGCGGCGCTTTGAAAAGCTGGAGGCGGAAAAGGTCGATCTTTCAAAGGCCCGTTTCGCCACGGGCTTTGGCCGCAACATGGAATATTACACCGGCTTCGTCTTCGAGTTCCGCACCGCACTTGGCGGCGGCACCGTCAACATTGCAGGGGGCGGGCGCTATGACACGCTCCTTGAAATGCTGGGCGCGCCGCGCGCCGTTCCGGCGGTGGGCTGCGCCATTGCGGTGGAACGCCTGGCAGCCGCAGCGAAGGGGGAGCGCGCACGATGAGCCAGAACCTCATTATCGGCCTGCCCTCCAAAGGGCGGCTCCAGGAAAACGCCAACGCCTTTTTCGCAAGCGCCGGTCTCAAGGTGAAGCAGAAGGACGGACGCGGCTATACGGGCGTTCTGAAGGGCGTGCCGAATGTCGATATCGCCTTTCTCTCGGCCTCCGAGATCGCAGGCAATCTTGAAAGCGGCGCCATTCACTTCGGCGTGACGGGCGAAGACCTGATCCGCGAAAAGATCGAAGCGCCGGAAGAAAAGGTGGAACTCATTTTGCCGCTCGGCTTCGGCCATGCGGATGTCGTGGTTGCCGTGCCGCAAAGCTGGATCGACGTGCGGAGCATGGCCGATCTTGATGACGTGGCGCGCGGTTTTCACATCCGCCACAAGCGGCGCCTGCGGGTGGCGACAAAATATATCAACCTGACGCGGGGCTTCTTCGCGGGCCACGGCATTTCCGATTACCGGATCGTCGAAAGCCTGGGCGCGACCGAAGGCACACCCGCCGCAGGCTCGGCGGAAGCGATTGTGGACATCACCTCCACCGGCTCGACGCTGGCCGCGAACAACTTGAAAGTGCTGGATGACGGCGTGATGCTGAAAAGCGAGGCGAACCTTGTCGCCTCGCTGACGGCGGAGTGGCCGGAGGAAGCGCTTGCTGCGGCCTCTCATGTGCTGGACATGATTGCCGCGCGCGCGGAAGCCCAGCGCGTAAAGGAAATCCGCTTTGCCGCCGCCTCTCTCGACGCGGAGCTTGTGGACGCGCTTCTCGCGAAATTCGAAGTGCGCGTGCCCGCAGAAGCTCGCGCGGCGCTCGCAACCCTTGGCGAGCTCGCCGCCTATTGCCCGGCTTCCCGGCTTTATGATGTGGTGAGCTTTCTCCGCCAGAACGGCATCACCACCGTCACCGCGCGGGACGTTGATTATCTCTTCGAGCCGGAAAATCCGCTCACCGCCAAGCTGAAGGCAAGGTTGGGAGCGTAAGGGGCCTTCTCTCTTGTCATTGCCGGGCTTGTCCCGGCAATCCAGGGGCTGCAGGCGTAAGTCTTGCCGTGTTGCTCTGGACCCCCGGAACAAGTCCGGGGGTGACAATCGGAGTGTGAAGCAAACGGCGCGGCGCACCTTGCCCCCGCACGTGTAAAGGAAGAAACATGGGCCCCGGTCTCATTCTCGCGCTTGGCCTTGTCGTTGTTGCAACCGCCACCCTGTCGGGCATTTTCGGCATGGCGGGCGGCATCGTGCTGATGGGCTTTCTCATCACCGTGCTTCCTGTCGGCACGGCCATGATGCTGCATGGCGTCACGCAGGCCGCTTCCAACGGCTACCGCGCGGTGCTGAACCGCCATCACATCCGCTGGAACATCATTGGCGTTTACTGCGCGGGCGCGGCGCTCGCCTTGGCGGTGCTGACGGCGGTGTCCTTCGTGCCGGACAAGGCCGTGGTCTTTCTGGCGCTCGGCACCATTCCTTTCATCGCCGCCGCCTTGCCGAAATCGCTTTCACTCGACATCACGAGAAAAGGCATGGCCGCCGCCGCGGGCTTCTTCATCACCCTCATCAATCTCATTGCGGGCGTTGCCGGGCCGCTGCTCGATGTGTTTTTCGTGCGTACGGAACTGACGCGCCATGAGGTGGTTGCCTCCAAGGCCGTGACGCAGGCGATCTCGCATCTCCTCAAGCTGGTCTATTTCGGCCTTCTGGTGCGCGAAACCGCAAGAGCAGCGGAAACCGCGCCCGTCGAGGTGCCGCTCTGGGTCTATGCGGCCGTCATCCCGCTCGCCATGATCGGCACGACGCTGGGCAAAAAAGTGCTCGACCGCATGAGCGACACGAATTTCCGCAAATGGAGCCAATGGATCGTGCTCACCATCGGCGCCTTCTTTCTGGTGCGCGGCGCTCTGGCGCTCTGACCGCCGGAACGCCGCCGCGGTTCAAAGCCCCGGCACCGGAAAGCGCGCGCAAAGGGCTTCGGCTTCCGCCGCCAGCGCGGGCAGCACCTTTTCCCGGTCGCTTGCGCAAAGCGCGGCGGTGAGCAGCGCCGCGATGCTTTCCATTTCCGCCTCCCCCATGCCGCGCGCGGTGGGGGCGGGCGTGCCGAGCCGGATGCCGGAGGGGCGCATGGGCGGGCGCGGATCGTCGGGGATCACCTGCTTGTTGGTCGTGAGGCCGATCTCATCGAGCAGCCTTTGCGCTTCCGCCCCGTCCATGCCGAAGCTGGCGGCGGTGTCGATCACCAGAAGGTGGTTTTCCGTGCCGCCGGTAACGAGCTTCACCTGCCGTGCGGCGAGCGCTTTGCCAAGCGATTTTGCATTGGCAAGCACGCCGCGCGCATAGGCCTTGAAGGCAGGTTCGGCGACAAGCTTCAGCGTCACGGCGGTGGCCGCCACCTGGTTCATGTGCGGCCCGCCCTGCAGCCCCGGAAAGACGGAGGCATCCAGCGTCTTTGCGTGGTCCTTCCTACAAAGAATGAGCCCGCCCCGCGGCCCGCGCATGGATTTATGCGTTGTCGTCGTCACGAAATCGAACCCGGCGGCAACGGGATTGTTCAAAAGCCCCGCCGCGATGAACCCCGCCGTATGGCTGACATCCGCCATGGTGAGCGCGCCCACCTCATCGGCAATCGTCTTGAAGGCTTCATAGTCGATGTCGCGCGGGTAAGAGGAATGCCCGCAGACAATGAGTTTTGGCCGCGTCTTCCTTGCAAGCGCGCGCACGGCGTCAAAATCGATATGGCCTTCTGTGTCCGTCTTGTAGCGCGTGAAGTCGAAAAGTTTGCCCATGTGGCTCACCGGCGCGCCATGTGTCAGGTGGCCGCCATGGGAAAGATCCATGGCAAGAATGGGATCGCCGGGTTTCAGAAACCCCAGATAGACCGCCTGATTCATGGGCGAGCCGGAAAGCGGCTGCACATTGGCGTGTTCCGCGCCGAAAAGCGCGCAGGCCCTTTCGCGGGCGAGCGTTTCGATAATGTCGGTGTTTTCCTGCCCGCCATAATAGCGCCGGCCCGGATAGCCTTCCGAATACTTGTTGGTGAAGGCGGAGCCCAGAAGCGCCAGCACTTCCGGGAAGGCGTAATTCTCCGACGGAATGAGTTCGAGTCCCCGGCGCTGCCGGTCTTCCTCCGCTGAAAGCGCGGCAAAGATGTCCGGGTCCGTTTGGCCGAGTTGATCGCGCAGCGCGTTCATGTCCGGCGCTTCGGGCACCTCGTCGGGAAAGCGGCCCGTGGGAAGGGAGGGGGAAAGAGAAGGTGTCATGGTCATAGGCAAGCTCCGTTCAAAACAAAACCCGGCCAGCTTGGTGAAGCTGCCCAGGCGAACGGCGTGGCCCTATGGCCAGATATGATTTCCGCGCTTCCTCGTGGTTCCCCACGCCCCGGATAGTGCCGGGTTTTCGCCAGTCACGCGGAAAATGCGACCGGTGTCGAGACAGATATAATCACGCTGCCCCCGCGCGGTCAAACCCGCTTCATTTCTGAAACGGGGAGGGCTGTGGCGCCGCGGCAACGGGAAGCTCATGCTGCACTGCACATAATAAAATAGTGAATGCACGTTGGTTGGGTTTGCCCTAATGTCGGGCATCTCTGGGAGAAACGCCGCCAGAAAGCGGCAAGTGACTGACGAGTTGGGGGAAATAATGAACTTCAAAACCGTATCTATCGGCGCCGTGTCGGCAGCCGCTCTCTTCATCATGGGCGGTGTTGCACAGGCCGAGCCGGCCAAGCCTGGCATGTATGTGTCTTTCGGCGGCGGCATGAACTGGGTCGATGACTCAGAAGATTCCGGCGTGAAGCTAGAATTCGAAAGCGGTTATACGGTGCAGGCTGCTATCGGTTATGACTCTGGCGATTTCACCGATATGGGTAAGTTCCGTGTCGAAGGTGAAATCTCCTACACGGAAAATGACAACGACAAGATTTCCGGCGGCGGCCTTTCTTTTGACGTCGGTGGCCAGGTCGAACAGACCAGCTTCATGGCCAATGCCTACTGGGATTTCATCCCCGGCGGCACGCTCCGTCCTTATGTCGGCTTCGGTATCGGCATGGCTGATGTGGAAGTCGAGGCAAGCGCGGGCGGTTTCACCGCGAGCGACAGCGAAACCGAAGCCGCGTATCGCGGTATGCTGGGTCTGACCTATCACATGAATCAGAACTGGGCGCTCGACGTCGGTTACCGCTACACCGTGGTGGCTTTCGACAACGACCTGGAAAACAATTCGCTTCTCGCAAGCTTGCGTTACAAGTTCTAAGCGCAAGCAAACGTCTGTTGCAGAAAGGGCGCGGAAATCTCCGCGCCCTTTTTCGTTAGGCCCATGTCTGCTTAAGGTAAAACTTCAATAAGTTTGGTTTCGAGTTTGGGCACCAGATCAGGATACCGTTTCTGCAGAGAGGCTTTGGCAGCGTCCGTTCTGTCGATAACCCGGTAGCTGACTCCAGGTGCACGGGAAGCAACAGTGCCGCCATCGATGCCGGATATAAGAATACGTCCGACATGCGTAACGCTTCCCGCTTCCACTTCGATGGGTGTAAGCGGGATGCCCTTTTGAGGATCGAAAGGCGTGACGGCGAGAGGTTCCCGGGGTTGCACCAGCAGCTCGTCGGTAAAGATAATGAACTTATAGCGCCCTGGTTTCATTCTCAGGACAAACTCATTGTCTGTATTCTTATCTGAGAACAGATAGTATTCGTTCTGTGGCGAGTCTTCTCGTTGGAGATAGAACTTCACCATATCGTACGTACCGTCCTCTATTGCGAAGGCGCTCATGATGACGAGTCCTTCTTGGTCGAGGTTAACAGGTCCCGACGGCGTTGCGATTGGCCGCTTTGGCGCACTGCTGCCGCATGCCGCCAAAAGAACCGCCAGCGCGATGATAAAGAAATGTTGTGAAACGCGTTTCATATCCAACCCCCATTTGAAACTGGAGTTTTACTATAAGGGGTTGTCCGGTGCGTGCAAAGAAAAACCCGGCCCTCTTGTGAAGGCCGGGTTCTGTGTTCCGTGAGCGTGAAGCTCAGGGAGCATGTTGGCGCATGATTACATCATGCCGCCCATGCCACCCATTCCGCCCATGCCGCCCATATCGGGCATGCCGCCGCCGGCGCCTTCTTTCTTCGGCTTCTCGGCGATCATGGCTTCCGTCGTGATCAGGAGAGCCGCCACAGAAGCCGCATCCTGAAGCGCGGTGCGCACAACCTTGGTCGGGTCGATGATGCCTTCTTCGACCATGTCGACATATTCTTCGGTCTGTGCGTTGAAGCCGAAAGTTGCCTTTTTGCTTTCCAGCACCTTGGCCACGACGATGGAAGCTTCCACGCCCGCATTCTCCACGATCTGGCGGATCGGGGCTTCAAGCGCCTTGCGCACGATGTTGATGCCGGCCTGGATGTCGGCATTCTCGTCGCTCAGCGAAGCAATGGCTTTCGTCGCCTGCAGAAGCGCGGTGCCCCCGCCAGGGATGATGCCTTCTTCAACGGCTGCGCGCGTGGCGTTCAGCGCATCGTCCACACGGTCCTTGCGCTCTTTCACTTCGACTTCCGTGGCGCCGCCGACCTTGATCACCGCAACACCGCCGGCGAGCTTCGCCAGGCGTTCCTGCAGCTTTTCGCGGTCGTAATCGGAGGTGGTTTCCTCGATCTGACGGCGGATCTGCTCGACGCGGGCTTCGATGTCTTTCTTCTTGCCTGCGCCGTCGACGATCGTCGTGTCGTCTTTCGTGATGTTGACGCGCTTGGCCTGGCCCAGCATGTCGATCGTCACGTTTTCGAGCTTGATGCCCAGATCTTCCGAGATCACCTGGCCGCCCGTGAGGATCGCGATGTCCTCGAGCATGGCCTTGCGGCGGTCGCCGAAGCCCGGCGCTTTCACCGCAGCGATCTTCAGGCCGCCGCGCAGCTTGTTGACCACGAGGGTCGCCAGCGCTTCGCCTTCAATGTCTTCCGCGATGATGAGCAGCGGACGGCCCGACTGCACGACGGATTCGAGGATCGGCACCATTGCCTGCATGGAGGAGAGTTTCTTCTCATGAAGCAGGATGTAGGGATCGTCCAGCTCGGCGATCATCTTTTCCGCATTCGTGATGAAATACGGCGAAAGGTACCCGCGGTCGAACTGCATGCCTTCCACGACTTCGAGTTCGCTTTCCAGGCTCTTGGCTTCTTCAACCGAGATCACGCCTTCATTGCCGACTTTCGACATGGCGTCCGCGATCATCTGACCGATTTCACGCTCGCCATTCGCCGAGATCGTGCCGACCTGCGAGATTTCCGAGTTGTCTTTCACCTTCTTGGAGCGCTTCTTCAGGTCTTCGACGGCGGCCAGAACAGCCTTGTCGACGCCGCGCTTCAGGTCCATCGGGTTCATGCCCGCGGTCACGGCTTTCGCGCCTTCACGCACGATCGCCTGAGCCAGCACGGTCGCGGTAGTGGTGCCGTCGCCTGCCGTGTCGTTGGTCTTGGAGGCAACTTCGCGCACCATCTGCGCGCCCATGTTCTCGAACTTGTCTTCAAGCTCGATTTCCTTGGCGACCGAAACGCCGTCCTTCGTGGTGCGCGGGGCGCCGAAGGACTTTTCGATCACGACATTGCGGCCTTTCGGGCCAAGCGTCACCTTCACGGCGTCCGCCAGAATATCGACGCCTTTCAGCATGCGCTGGCGCGCGTCGTTTCCGAATTTGATTTCCTTAGCCATAGTTCTCAGATCCTTTTCTCAAGGTCTTGCTTGAGGGTGTGTGATGGGAGTGCGCAGGAGCGGTGCGGGCAACAAAAAAGCCCGCCCTGCCCAAAGCAGCACGAGCCCTTATTCGATGATGCCGAGAATGTCGGATTCTTTCATGATCAACAGGTCTTCCCCGTCGACCTTCACTTCCGTGCCGGACCATTTGCCGAAGAGCACCTTGTCGCCCTTCTTCACGTCGAGCTTGTGGACTTTGCCGTCGGCGTCTTTCGCGCCCGGGCCCACAGCCACGACTTTACCCTGAGAGGGCTTTTCCTGCGCCGTTTCCGGAATAATGATGCCGCCGGCGGTTTTCGTATCCTCTTCCACGCGCTGAACGAGCACGCGGTCATGCAAAGGACGGAATTTCATCTGATTGTCTCCCTTGAACCCCGTCTAAGAGATTGGAATTCCTTGGTTTTTGGGATTGTTAGCACTCAAGAAGAGTGAGTGCCAACAAGGTCGCCGCACAAATAGGCATGGGCGGGGAAACTGTCAAGACGGGCTGGCGGGATTCACGATGATTCTTTCATGACGGGCCTCATGGGCGGGCGCGGCGCAGAAGCTAAGGCCAAACTGGCCATGGACCCGGCCCGCATGATCGGCCAGAGCCCCGGTGAAAAGGGCAAGGCCCAGCATCTCCAGGGTCTCTTCGCAAATCGCAAGCGCGGTGACAAGCGGCGCCGACTCGCCCGCGGCGGAAATGGCCAGCCCCGACAGAAGCTCGAAGCCCAGCGCGCCTGAAACGAAAAGCCCGCCCGCCGCAATGAAAAGCGCAGCCGAACGCCGGGGCAAGGCAAGAAGGAAGGGAATATAAGCCGCTGCGAAAAGCGGCACGAGCACGAGCGCGGGAATGACCCAGGCCCAATAAAAAATGCCACCGGTTCCCGAAGTGCTTCCTAAGGCGCCCCGCAAGGGGTCGATCGCCGTTTCATGAATGGAGGTGGTCTCGTCGAGGGAAAAAAGCATGAAGACCGCCGCCAGCAGCGCCCAGTAAACCCAGTGCCGGTCTGCCGCCGCTTTTGCGCGCGCAGCAATGGCCATGAGCAGCAGCGCCGAACACAGCATCATCATGGAAGAAAACCACGCGCCGAAATTCATCTCTGAATCGAGATTGAAATGCCGCAGGTCCTTGAGCGGTGTGCCGGTGCCGAACTCGACAATGAAAACGGCTTGTCCCGCGCCCAGCACGGCAAGCAGCAAAGCCCCGGCCATGAGCACGCGCCAGATGGCGGCAGCAGTCAAAACCATGATCGTTCCCTTTATTCGGTCCCCGGTCTGGTGGTCCTTTCGTTGCAAGACCCGCTCCACTGCCATTTCGAAAGACAGAGGGGGAAACCGGGATGATTACGGGCGATTTGGGGGATCTGCGGGAAACCGCCCCGGCGCGCTGGCGCCGCATGGTGTTTCAAATCGGGAAAAAAGGCGCCGCCGCCTGGCCCGGATTGGTTCAAAGAAGTCTCGCACGGGCATTCGTGTTCGCCCTGTCGCTGCGCGATGACGGGCCGCGCGGCCTCCTAGGTTATGCCCGCATGGGCGCCGAAAAATTTCTCCGCCCGCGCCAGAGCCTTTTTCAGCGCCGGCCGGAAAACGCCTACCGGCATCCCGACGGGCTGATTGATCTCGGCGGCAGCCTCAATGCTGCCCGCCTTATCGCCGCTTACGCGCAAGGCGCCTATCCCTGGAACCATGCGAGCCCGCTCAAATGGTGGTCGCCTGCAAAACGCGCGGTGCTTTTCTTCTCCGACATGCGTATCGAAAAGAACCTGCGCCGCGTGCTGCGCCAGGGCCGCTTCCGCATCACTTTCGACACGGACTTCGAAGGCGTGATGCGCGGCTGCGCCAGCCCGCGTAACGGCCGTGTTCCCATCACCTGGATCGGGACGCGCACCATCACCGCCTATCGCCGTCTTTTTGCGCTGGGCCATGCTCATTCCGTTGAGGTGTGGAATGCGAAGGATGAACTGGTGGGCGGGCTTTACGGCGTCGTTCATGGCGGCGTCTTCGTCATTGAATCGCAATTCGCTGCCGAGCGCGATGCCTCTAAGGCCGGCTTCGTCACCCTTGCCCGACATTTGAAGGAATGGGGTTTCGTGCTGGCGGACGGCAAGGTCATGACCGGCCATCTTGCCAATATGGGCATGCGCGAAATTTCGCGGGAAACCTATCTCGGGCTTCTGAAGGGATATGGAGATCATAAAGGGCCCGACGTCTGGCAGACCGATCCCGCGCTTGATGCCGCGAACTGGAAACCGGAAGAGCTGCTGTAGCGGGGGCGTTTCCTCTTCCCCTCTTGCCGTCTATAGTCCGTCCCATTACAGGCGGGAACACCGGCAAGAAGGGGGAGCGGTCATGGCGCGTTTCATCAATGAAGATCTGATCGGCAAGGCGGGCGGCGCAGCGGAGCTGACAACGCCTGCCCTTGTCATCGACCTTGCCGTCTTCGAGCGCAATCTCACCGCCATGGCGGAGCAATGCAAACGCGCCGGCCTGAGCCTGCGCCCGCACGCCAAGACCCATAAATCCGCCGAGATCGCCCGCCGCCAGATCGCGGCCGGCGCTGTCGGTATTTGCTGCGCGAAACTGGGGGAAGCCGAAGCGCTGGCAGAGGCGGGCGGCATCGAAAACATTCTCATCACCTCGCCCGTCGTCACGAAGCGCGGCATCGCGCGGCTCATGGCGCTCAATGAAAAGATTGCCGACCTTCATGTCGTGGCCGATCACCCGGAAAATGTGAAAGCCCTCGCGCAGGCGGCAAGCACGGCCTCAAAGCCACTCAAAGTGCTCGTCGATCTCGACATCGGCCTGCACCGCACCGGCATCGCGCCGGAGGGTGCCCTCGAGCTTGCCAAAGACATTGCCGCCGCATCCGCGCTCACCTTCATGGGGCTTCAGGCCTATGGCGGCCATCTCATGCATATCGAAAAATTCGCCGAGCGCCGCGAGAAGTCGCTTGCCGCCATGGCGGTGATGAAGGGCGTGAAGGAGGCAATCGAAGGCAAGGGCATCGCCTGTCCCATCCTCTCAGGCGGCGGCACCGGCACGGCGGACATCGACCCGGAAGCAAAAGTGCTGACCGAGCTGCAGGGCGGCTCCTACATCTTCATGGACAAGCAATATAACGACATCGAAGGCGCGCAGGGCCGTCCGCTTTTCGGCACGTCGCTTTACGTGCAAATGTCCGTCGTCTCCAAAAATACGCCCCGCCTTGTGACGACCGATGCGGGGTTCAAATCCTTCGCGACGGACGCCGAACCGCCGGTCCTGCTGGACGGCGCGCCGGAAGGGGCGGGCTATTTCTTCTTTGGCGACGAGCAGGGCGGCATCCTGCTGCCCGAGGGCGCGGACCTTCCCCTCGGTAGCACCCTCACCGCCATCACCCCCCACTGCGACCCGACGGTCAATCTCTACGATTGCTACCACGTCGTCGAAAACGGCACCCTCACCGCCATCTGGCCCATCGAAGCCCGCGGCCGGTCAGCCTAAGGCGCCGGAAACAGCGCGTCCGTTTTGCCGGTGAGGGAGTAGGCGAGGAGGCCGAGCCATTCCTTGGCGGCCATGTCCGTGAGGCCGAGACCTTCGGCGGAATAGTAGAAAGGCTTCGTATAATCCTCCGGCCCTCTTGTGCGGTAATCCACCGGGTAGGGAAGGACGTCAAAGCCTGCCCGGCGGAACACGCCGAGCGCGCGCGGCATGTGGAAAGCGGAGGTGACGAGCAGCCAGGACCCGTCCTCGTGTTGGGTGGCAAGCGCATGGCTGTTCACCGCATTTTCCCAGGTGTTGCGGGAGGTGGTTTCCACCTGAAGCCGCCTGGCATCGAGCCCTAAACGGGTCAGCACACCCTGCATGATCTCCGCTTCCGAGGCGATCTCCGTCTCCGCGCCGAACACCGCATTGCTGCCGCCGGAAAGAATGAGCCGTGCATCCGGATAGCGCCCGGCCAGCTCATAAGCGGCAAGAAGGCGTTCCGCGCCGGACAAAAGCGCCGGCTCGCCCCGCGCCGCGCTCACGCTCATGTGCACCGCGCCGCCCAGCACCACGATCCCGGCAGGCGCCGCCGTCACCTGCGCTTTCGGCACCCGGTTTTCCAGCACGCCGGTCAGAACATGCCCGAGCGGGGAAAAGGCGGCGATCAAAAGTCCGCCGAGGCTGATGGCGAGAAGCGTGCGGGAGGTGCGCTGCAGCTTCGTGAAGCTGAGGCCAAGCCCGGCAAGGCCGAGAAGAATGAGCGCAGCGGAAGGCTGCAGCACCGCCCAGGCGAGTTTTGACAGCAAAAAGAACATGAAAATCTCCTTGCCTCATTTTAAGGCACAGGTCTCATGAAAGTCCTAACGGATGCGTGCAGATTATGGGCGAAGGGCGCTTGCATCCGGGCGCCGGAGTGGCTTTGCTGTTAAGGGGAGTGAGGGTCCGTTTCAAGGAGTGACATCCATGCGCATAGGCATTCTGACAGGCGGCGGCGACGTGCCGGGTCTCAACCCCTGCATCAAGGCGGTCACGCGGCGCGCGGCCGAGCTTGGTTGGGACGTCGTGGGCTTTCGCCGCGGCTGGGCGGGCCCCTTGAATGTGGACCCGGATGACCCGGCGAGTCTGGCTGAATGGACGGTGAAGCTGGACCCCAACACTGTGCGCACCATCGACCGCACGGGCGGCACCATGCTCCACACCTCCCGCACCAATCCGGGCAAGGTAAAGCCGGAGGACGTGCCGGCGCCGCTCAAGGGAAAGTTCCAGACGGGCGAAAAGGGCACCGTGGATTGCACGCCCCATGTTCTTTCCGTGCTCGAAAAGATGAAGATCGATGCGCTCATCCCCATCGGCGGCGATGACACGCTGTCTTATGGCGCCCGGCTCCATCAGGAAGGCATGAAGGTCATGTCCATTCCCAAGACCATGGACAATGACGTGTTCGGCACGGATTACTGCATCGGCTTTTCAACCGCCGTCTCCCGCTCCGTCGAACACATCCACGCGCTGCGCACCTCAACCGGCAGCCATGAGCGCATCGCGGTGGTCGAACTCTTCGGCCGCAATTCCGGTGAGACCTCTCTCATTGCAGGCTATCTGGCGGATGTGGACCGTGTGCTCATCGCCGAAGTGCCCTTCGACGTGCAGCATCTCTCCGAACTGGTGGCGAAAGACCGCGCGGACAATCCCTCGAACTACGCCATGGTCGTCGTCTCCGAAGGCGCGCAGATGAAGGGCGGTGAAATTGTCGAGCGCGGTGAGGCGGATGCCTATGGCCATAAGAAGCTGGGCGGCATCGGCCAGATGCTGGGCGAGGAAATCAAGACCCGCACCGGCGTCAACATCATCTCCCAGAGCCTCGGCTACATGATGCGTGCCGGTGCGCCCGACGCGCTCGATGTCATGGTGGCGAAAAGCTATGGCACCATGGCCGTGCAGTTGCTGGAAGAGGGCAAGTCCGGCCTCATGATGGCGCTGCGCGACGGCAATTACACCACCGTGCCGGGGGACACTTGTATCAAGGGCGAGCGCCGCGTGGATATCAAGGCTTTTTATGACACCGGGACCTACCGCCCGCGCATTGCCCGGGTGGAAGGCCTGCCGATGTTCCTTTATTGAGGCTGAGGCCCGGCTCAGTTCATATCCGATGTGGCGGGCACGAAGCGGAGAACCGGCGTGTCATCGGCGTCATAAAAGACAAGCTCTTCTTCTTCCAGGGCCCAGCTCTCCGTCTCTTCAAGAGCCTTCACCACGGCATTCTCCTGTGCCATCACCGGCTCCATGCAGGCCATCTTGGTCATGGCGCCGGGCGATATCGTGACCTTGCTGCCCTCGAATTCGGCGCGCCCGCTCAAGGAATTGCAGCTCGCATTGCCGCCATAGCCGCCGCTCGCCGTGAAGGTGAAGGAGGCGCGGCTCTCATCGATCACCGGTTCGCCGGTCACTTCCGTCACCGCCCATTTCGTGTCGGTGATTTGCGAGGGATCGCCGCCCGCATTTTCCTCTTCGCCGGAATCGCAAGCTGCAATGCCAAGGCCGAAGGCAAGAAGGAGGGCGGAAAGGGAAAGATATTTCATTGTATGGCTCTCACGAGGTTGCTGCATGGGGTGAACGCATACTGAGCTATTCTGTTCCCATTATGGCAAGCGCGTCCAGCCGGAAAGCCCTCAGGCCGGTAAAATGCGTTCCACGGCGCGGGCTTTCAGAACCAGCTTGCCCTCCTCATTGGTGAAAGTGGCTTCTACATAGGCCTGGGTCTTGCTCCGGTTGAGCACGCGGCCCTCGCAGCGGATCGTGCCTTTGGTGACGGGCCGGAAGAAATGCATCTGCAGATCGGATGTCGTGAAATTCTTGTCATCTTCAAGTTCCGTCATCAGCGCGAAAGAGCAGGTCTGATCCGCCAGCGTGGCGAGATAGCCGCCGAAAACCGCCGCCGGGTTCATGTAATCCGGGTTTACGTCCCACTCATAAACGATGCGGCCTTCCTCCACTTCGGCAAGGCGGCCCGCATAGAGATTGAGCGCATGCACATGCGGCGGCGCCTTTTCGATATCCTGTTCCTGAATGCGCTTCAGAATGTTCTTCCAGCTTGGCATGACCCCCGGTACTCCCTTCACTCGGACGCGAATTTCTCCGCCTCGGCCAGATAATGCCCAAGGCCGACGATCTCGTTATAGCGCTGGAAACTGACCCGTTCCTGCGTTTCAGGCAAGCGGCCTTCCGTCAAAAGCCCGCCATAAACCGTTTCAAGAAGCTTCGCGGTGGCCAGCAGGGCGGAGACGGGAAAGAGCGCAATCTTGTAACCGAGTTCCTGAAGCGCGGCGGCATCGAGATAAGGCGTCTTGCCATCCTCCACCATATTGGCGGTGAGCGGCACGCCTTTGAACGTGGCGGCGATCTTCTCAAGCTCCGCCACGCTTTGCGGCGCCTCGATGAAAAGAATATCTGCGCCCGCTTCAAGAAAGGCCTCGCCCCGCCGCAGCGCTTCGTCAAATCCGAGCGGTGCGCGCGCATCCGTCCGTGCCATGATCTTGAAGCTGGAAGAAGCCCGCGCCTCCGCCGCCGCGCGAATTTTCGCCGCCGCCGCCGCGCGGGGGATCACTTCCTTGTTCTCCATGTGGCCGCAGCGTTTGGGCAGGGCCTGATCTTCTAGCTGAATGGCGGCGGCCCCCGCCTGTTCATAGGCCGCGGTCAGCCGCGCCGTCTGCAAAGGTCCGCCATGGCCATTATCGCCATCGGCAATCAGCGGCACACCCGCTGCCCCCGCCATGGCGCGCACACGCTCGCTCATTTCGCCCGCGCTCATGAAACCGAGGTCGGGCAGGCCGAGTGTGGAGCCGGAAACGGAAAAGCCGGAAAGATAAACCGCACGGGCGCCCGCCTGCGCGGCGATCTTTGCGGACAGCGCGTCATAGGCACCAGGCGCCACAAGCAGCCCGTCCTCTTTCAACAGCGCGTCAAGCGTCGTTGTTCTTGTCATGCTTCTTCCTCATCCCAATCTGCGCTCAATATACGGGTGAGATCCCGCGCCGCCACTTTTCCAAGCTTTGCTTCAAGCCTGCGCTCCAGTCCGCGCAGGATGGCGGCGGCCTCCCGCCGCATCGGTTCTCCTTCCGGCGCGAATTCGACGATCTTGCAGCGCTTGTCGTCCGGGTCCGGCACCAGGCGCACCAGGCCCTTTTCCTCCAGTTCCCGGAGCGCCGTGTTCATGGATTGCCGCGTCACGCCGATCAGCCGCGCCAGCGCGCTTGGCCGCTGCACGCCTGACTGCACATAGATCATGGTCATGGATTCAAGGCGGCGCACACCGCCAAAGCCCTTTTCTTCCAGGCTTTTCTGCAAGGCGCCGTCAAACCACATGAACCGGCTCAGCAAGAGCGCCATCAGTATGCCCGGCTGGCCGTTCGCCCTCTCCATAAAGCTCTCCGCTTGTTTTATTTGTAAGTTTATCTTACGTTTTTCCCGAGGATGCAATGGACCCCGCGAAGAAGCGGGGCGGGGAGGAAGAATGCCGCGTCTCAGGCAGGTGGCAAGGGCGGATGCAGATCCCCTTGCCCGGAAGCTCTATGAAGTTCTGTTCGGCAAGCGCGACCCGGTGAAAGAGCCGGGCACGGCAACCGGCACGCCCGGCAACTGGTGGACCGTCTTTGCGCTGGTGCCCGATGCGTTCAAACACACGCTGGAAGGGTTTCAGTTTTACCGAAGCCCGGCGCGCAAGATCAATCCGAAGCTGCGGGAGCTGGGGCAGATCCGGGCGGGCTTTGCGCATGGCTCGCAATTCGTCTTTTCCCAGCACTGCAAGGCCTGCCGCGATGTGGGCCTCACCGAAGCGCAGATCGAGGCCATTCCCCATTGGCAGATTGCCGATTGCTTCAGCCCCATTGAAAGGGCGGTGCTCGCCTATACCGACTGTCTGGTGCTGCAAAGCGGGCGCGTGCCGGAAGCGGTGTTCGATGCGCTGAAGACAGCGCTTTCGGATGAGGAAATCCTGGAGCTGACCTACATCACCGCCACCTATGGCATGCACGCCACCATGTCGCGCGCGCTGCGGCTTGAATATGACGATGTGCCCGAGCGCGTGGTGGAAATCGCCGCGCCCGAAGGCGCCTCGAATGACGTGATGAGCATGGCAGACAGCGGCCCCGCGAAGAAACAGAGCAAGGAGTGAGGCAATGGGATATCACCACCTGGCGCTTGCCGCCCGCGACATGAAGGAGATCCACGTTTTCTATGAGGGCGTGATGGAGTTCGAGCTGGTGAAGGTCGAGATCGGCCCCTCGCCCGAAGGCGGCTGGGCCAAGCATTTCTTCTACCGGATGGAAGATGACAGCAAGTTCATCGCCTTCTGGGAACTGCACGACGTGCCGGGCACGGAAAATCTTGAAACCAACATCTCGAAGGCTGCGGGCGTGCCCGATCACATCAACCACATTTCTTTTGATGTGAAGGACCGGGTGGAACTGGAGCGCCGCCGCGCGAACTGGCTGGCCGCCGGTCTGGATGTGCTGGAGATCGACCACAACTGGTGCCACTCCATCTACACCAAGGACCCGAACGGCAATTTCGTGGAATTCTGCCTCACCACCGGCGCCTTCAGCAACGAGGACCGGAAAGAGGCGCTGGCCGCGCTGGAGAGCGCCGAGCCGTCTTTCTCCAAACCGCCCGCCTCCGTTGAGATGCACCAGGCTGGGGCGGCATCGTGACCGGGAAAAGGGGCGCCGGAAACGGCGCGGGGGTCAGAAGCTCGGCGGCGTGCAGGCCGAGACGATGACACATTCCCCCTGGCCGAGATTGCGGAAGCGGTGCGGCAGGCGGCTGTCGAAATAATAAGCCTCGCCTTGTCCGAGCACCCGCGTCTCCCCACCCACCGTGAGCACGATCTCGCCGGAAACGACAATGCCCGTCTCCTCGCCCATGTGAGAGAGCATTTCCTCGCCCGTATCCGCGCCGGCCTGATAGCGCTCATACATCATCTGAATGGTGCGGTCGCTCGTGTCTTTCCCCACAAGCTTGAAGGAAATGGGCTCGCCGCCCGCGATCTCTTTCAGGTCCTTGTGCTCATAAAAGACCGGGCGCTTGGGCTGCAGATCTACGGTCAGAAAATCGGTGAAGGAAATGGGGAACCCGTCCAGCACCCGTTTCAGCGAACCGATGGAGGGGCTGATCCGTTCCTGCTCGATGAGCGAAATGGTCCCGTTGGTCACGCCCGCGCGCTTGGCAAGCTCCCGCTGAGAAAAGCCATACATCTTGCGAAGCGCCCGGAGCCGCGGCCCCACTTCCGGCAAATTGAGTTCTTCGCGTTGCTGCCCCGCGCCATGCGCGATACGGTGATCTTTCTTCATGACGCTTAATATACTAAGCGTTATTCACAGATTTCCAGTCCCTTTTCCTTGAAGTCGGGGGAGGGGCCGCGTTCAATTGTTTAAAGTCATCCGCCAGTTCCGTTATCTGTCAGTTCAGGGAGCACGCCCCATGTCCGATCAGGCCATGGCTCAAAAAGCCAAGGCGCCGAACGATCTTGAATCGCTCTGGTTGCCCTTCACCCCCAACCGCCATTTCAAGCGCGACCCGCGCCTTGTCGCCCGCGCCAAGGACATGAATTATTTCAAGCCCGACGGCACGGCGGTGCTGGACGGCACGGCAGGCCTCTGGTGCGCCAATGCCGGCCACTGCCGCGACCATATTGTGAAGGCCATTCAGACCCAGGCAGCCGAACTCGATTTCGCGCCGTCCTTTCAGTTCTCTCATCCCAAAGCCTTTGAAGTGGCAAGCCAGCTCGTTGCCATGACGCCCAAAGGGCTCGACTATGCCTTCTTCTGCAACTCAGGCTCGGAAGCGGCGGACACGGCGCTCAAGATCGCCATCGCCTATCACCGCGCCAATGGCGAAGCCTCCCGCACAAGGTTGATCGGCCGTGAGCGCGGTTATCACGGCGTCGGCTTTGGCGGCATTTCCGTGGGCGGCATGTCCCCCAACCGGAAATTCTATGGCTCGCTCCTGCCGGGTATCGATCATTTGCCGCACACCTATAACCGCGCCGAGCAGGCCTTCACGAAAGGCGAGCCGGAATGGGGCGCCCATCTGGCGGACGAGCTGCAGCGTCTTGTCGATCTGCATGACGCTTCGACCATCGCCGCCGTGATCGTCGAGCCGATGGCGGGCTCCACCGGCGCGCTGCCGCCCCCCAAAGGCTATCTGCAGCGCCTGCGCGAGCTTTGCGACAAGCACGGCATCCTGCTGATCTTTGATGAAGTCATCACCGGCTTTGGCCGTCTTGGTTATGCAACGGCGGCAGAACGCTTTGGCGTGACGCCCGACATCATGACCTTCGCCAAGGGCGTCACCAGCGCCGCGGTGCCGATGGGCGGGGCGATGGTTGGCAAGCATGTCTATGACGCGTTCCAATCCGGCCCCGATCACATGATCGACCTTTTCCACGGCTACACCTATTCCTGTCATCCGCTTGCCATGGCGGCGGCGCTGGCAACTTTCGAGGTCTACCGCGAAGAGGGCCTCTTCGAGCGCGCCCGCGCCAATGAAGCGAAATTTGCGGATGCTGCCATGCAGCTCAAAGGCCATCCGCTCATTCTCGATATCCGTACCATCGGCATGGTGGCTGCCTTCGACCTTGCACCTATTGACGGGCTGCCCGGCAAGCGCGGCTATGACGTCATGTGCAACGCCTTCCATGAGCAGAATCTCATGGCCCGCGTCTCCGGCGACACGATCGCCTTTTCGCCGCCCCTTATTATCGAGGAAGGGCAGATGGGTGATCTCTTCGAGCGCTTTGCAAAAGCGGTGGACAGCACGGCTTGATGAAAAAGGGGATGGCAAGCGCCCTGCGACAACTTGCCATCCCTTGTAACTCCATTGCGCGCACCCACATAAGTGGTGTCCCGCAACAAGGACGACATAGAGGCCGCTATCGGTGCCGGCTCCCCTCCCGGCACCTCCTCCCCGATCCCCCTCGTAGCGGTCTTTTCAAAACCCCCGGTCTCCCCCGCCCGGGGGTTTTCTTTTGTCTAGCGGGCGGGTGTGAGGCCGAGCGTCTTTGCGATGAGCTTGTCGAGCGCGCGTTTGGGCAGCAGCGCCATGAAAAGTTTTTCGATGAACCGCCCCTTTACCGCCGCATACCGCGTTTTGGGTTTCGGGTTCGTCAGCGCCGTGTGAACGAGTGCGCCCAGCGTTTCGGCGGGCAGCCCGTTCTTGCCTTCGCCGATAAAGACGGAGCGGAATTTTTCGATCACCGGATAATAAGGCGAGTTGGAATAGGCCTGGATGTCGATGTCCTCGGCCTTGTCCCAGATCGCGGTCTTGACCGGCCCCGGCCCGATCACCACCACATCGATGCCGAACAGCATCAGCTCGCGCCGCAACGCCTCGGAAAATCCTTCCAGCGCATATTTCGACGCCGCATAAGGCCCGAGAAACGGCATGGCGCGGATGCCCGCAACGGAGCTGATATTGACGATGCGCCCCGGAGCGCCTGTCAGGCTCCTATCCGCGCCAAGCAGCGGCGCGAAAGCCTGGGTGACGTAGAAGGGCCCCATCAGATTCACATCCATCTGCTTGCGCATCTCGTCGGGCGCGAGATCGAGCAGCGGCCCCGACACCGCAATGCCTGCATTGTTGACAAGGCCGGAAAGTGTTTCGCCTTTAAGGGCGGCGCGCACCTCTTCTGCCGCACGGCGCACCGCCGCTTCATCCGTCACGTCGAAGACGAGCGGCGTCACCTTGTCGCCGAAGGCGGCCTTGAACGCCTCCGCGTCCTTTTCGCTGCGCACCGAGCCGAAGACGTGAAAGCCTTTCTCTGTGAGCACTTTGGCCGCGCCGCGGCCGATGCCGGTGGAAACCCCGGTAATGACAACTGACTTCATGTTTCTCCCCCAATTTCCAAAATGCGGTGCCGCGGCGCGCGCCGTGAGGCGGTGTTTAAGAAATCATCACGCCGCCATCGATCACCATCTGCTGCCCCGTCATGAAAGCCCCGGCCTTCGAGGCGAGGAAGACGGCCGCGCCCGCAATTTCATCCGGCTGGCCGATGCGCTTCAGCGGTGCCGATGCGGTGGAGCGTTCCAGAATGTCCGGATTGTCCCAAAGCGCCTTGGCGAAATAGGTCTGGATGAGGCCCGGTGCAATGCAGTTCACGCGCACATTGTCCGCGCCATATTCCACCGACAGGTTCCGTGCGAGCTGGAAGTCCGCGGCCTTCGAAATGCAGTAAGCGCCGATGATGGGCGAACCATGCAGACCCCCGATGGACGAGACGATAATGATGGAGCCATCTTTCCGCTCCTTCATCTGCGGCAACACCATGTGAGACAGCCAGTGATTGCTTTTGACGTTGGACGCCATGATGCGGTCGAAGGCTTCATCCGGAATGTCCTTGGACGGGCCGAAATAAGGGTTCACCGCCGCATTGCAGACAAGCACGTCAATCTTGCCGAACGCCTCGTTGGTCTTGTCGACGAGGTTTTGCAGTTGCTCCTTGTCGGCAATGTTGCAGGGCACGGCGATCGCCTGGCCCGGATATTTTTCGTTGATCTCCGCCGCGACCTCATCGCAGGCATCCGCCTTGCGGCTCGAGACCACGACCTTCGCGCCATGCTCGGCCATGCGTGTGACAATCGCTTTGCCAATGCCCTTGGTCGAGCCGGTCACCAGCGCGACCTTTCCCTTCAGATCGAACAGTTCCATGACGGATCATCCTCCCTTGTCATATCTCCCCGCTTGAGCGCGGATGTTGAAAGCTGAAAACCCCGTGTTCCCCGCCGCGCTTATCTGTTAGGCTCCGGCCGGGGTACGCGCATTGGGCTGTTTTTACACCAGAATCGCAGCGTCCGACAGGACTTAGACGCGAGGGAAGCTGGGAACGGCCCGCTTGATGACATCGATGAGGGACAATCACATGAAGCGTTTGATTATCTTAGGCGTTGCCGCCGCATTTGGGCTCGGGGCTTGCACGCAAGATCCTTATACGGGCGAACAGACGACGAGCAACACAGCCATCGGCGCGGGTATCGGCGCGGTCGCAGGCGCGCTTGGCGGCTATCTGATCGGCAAGGGTGACTCGGACGACCGGCGCGAACGCGCGCTCATCGGCGCGGGCGTGGGCGCGCTCGCAGGCGGCGCTGTAGGCTATTACATGGACCAGCAGGAAGCTGCGCTGCGCCAGAAACTGCGCGCCTCCGGCGTCTCCGTCACCCGCGTGGGCGACAACATCATTCTCAACATGCCGGGCAATGTGACTTTCGCCACCGATTCCTCCGACATCAATTCCCGCTTCTATGAAGTGCTGAATTCCGTCGCGCTCGTGCTGGAAGAATATAACCGCACACTGGTGGATGTGTACGGCCACACCGACAGCACTGGCTCCGATCAATATAACATGCAGCTCTCCCAGCGCCGCGCGCAGTCCGTTGCGCAATATCTCACGAGCCAGGGCGTGAACGGCCAACGCTTCTATGTGCAGGGCATGGGCGAGAACCAGCCCATTGCAACCAATGACACGGACGCGGGCCGCGCACAGAACCGCCGCGTGGAAATCAAGATCTCGCCGCTCACCGCGAACTCATAAGCGCGGCGAAAGACGAGCAAGAAAAAGCCGGGGATTATCCCCGGCTTTTTTCGTCTCATTTCAACAGCGCTTCCACTTCCTTCACCAGCGCCTCGTCGAGCGGCGAGACCTTGCTGGGATAGCTCTGCACCAGCGCGCCATCCGGGGCGATCAGATATTTGTGGAAGTTCCATTTCGGCAACGCGCCTTCGCCCGCCGTGTCGCTCACCCATTTATAAAAGGGGTGAGCATCTTCCCCGATCACGCTTTCTTTCGCGGTCATCGGAAAGCTGACCGAGTAATTCACCTCGCAAAACTCGGCAATCTCGCTCTCGCTGCCTGGCTCCTGAGCCCCGAAATCATTGCAGGGCACGCCGATCACGGTCAGGCCCTTGCCCTTGTAGCGCTCCCAAAGGCCCTCAAGGTCACGGTACTGGGGCGTGAAACCGCACTGGCTGGCCGTGTTGACGATCAGGATCGCGTTGTCCCGGTAATCGGAGAGCGGCATTTCGCTTCCGCCGAGGGTCCGGAACTGGAAGTTGTGGGCGTTCATCTGGAAACCTCCCGTTTTTGAGGATTTTGACGGCGAGCATAACAGGGATGGGCCTTCTTTACGCCCCCTTAGGGTTAACTCTTTCTCAACCGGCGGCTGGCAGGTTGAAGGCAGGAAAACCGGTCAAACCTCCTGCAAGAGAGCCCGCGCGCCCATGTCACGCTTTACCGACATCCTGCTCATTGGCCTTTATGCGCTGATTGCTGCCGCTTCTTCGGCCGCGCTGATCCGCCTTGGCGGCTTTGATGGGCCTTTTGCCTGGCTTGCGGGCATTCAGATCTTTCTGGTGATGGGCCTCGTCCAGGCCATGACGGGGCGCCGGTCCGATGCCCGCCGCATGGATGAACTCGTCGCCTTTACCAGCAGCATCAGCCGGGATCTGGAAATTGCTGAAGCGCGGCTTCAGGAACTGGATCTGGCCGTGGAAGGCCACACGCCTTCCGAGCGCGCCTTTTTCGCTGACGAGCTTGCCCGGCTGGAGGAAGAAGTGACCCGCCTGCGGCAGAGCGCCTCGCAGGCCGCAGTCGGCTTTGTCCCCGCGCCTGCCCTCCGGCCCTCGCCCGAAGAACTAGCCGCAGAAGAGCGCGCCTTTGAAGACGCCTTCCTTTCCGGCAACGTGGCCGCTCTGCCCGAAGAGCCCCGCGCGCGCCCCGCGCTGCAGCTCGTGACGGAAGAAACCAGAGGCCCGCTTCTCAGCGACAATGAGTTGTTGCCGCTGGTGCGCGATGCGCTGGAGCATGACCGGCTCGATCTTTATCTGCAGCCCATCGTGACGCTGCCGCAGCGTCAGACATCCTTCTATGAAGCCCTGACGCGCCTGCGCGGCCCGCAGGGCGAAGTCATTCTGCCTGCCGACTACATCCGTGTGGCGGAACCGGCGGGCCTCATGCCCATTCTCGACAATATGGCGCTGCTGCGCTGCGTGCAGGTCACGCGGCAGATGGAAAAGCGCAAGAAAGACACGCCCATCTTCTGCAACATCTCCGCGCACACGCTCTGCGACACGGAGTTCTTCCCGCAGTTCCTCGACTATATGAAGGAGCATGAAGAGCTTGCGCCGCGGCTTGTCTTCGAAATCGGACAGGATGCGTATGACGCGGCAGGCGCCGTGGAACATGAGAGCCTGCGCGATCTCGCCGCGCTCGGTTTCCGTCTCTCGCTCGATCAGGTGAGACGGCTCGACATGGACCCGCACCAGCTTCACGCCACTGGCTTCCGCTTCGTGAAGCTCGACGCCGCCCAATTGCTCGGCGCGGCAGAAGGCGGCACACCCTTCTTCGGCAATATTCACCCCCAGGATGTGAAAGAGCTGATGCGCCGCGCCGGCCTCACCCTCATCGCCGAACGCATCGAAAGTGAGCGCACCGTGGTCGATATTCTCGATTACGACCTCGACTACGGCCAGGGCTTCCTCTTCGCCCGCCCGCGCCCCGTCCGCAAGGATCTGATAGCGGCCTGAAGACAGCGCTTTTAGGTTGACCTTTCGGCGCGGGGCCCTTACCTCCCGCGCCATGGAAAACACGCCGTCTGACATCCCCCTCATCCCCGGTCTCTCATCTGTTACGGGCCGCTATCCCGCCATGCTCTGCGATGTCTGGGGCGTTCTGCATAATGGCAAGCGGCCCTATGACGGCGTCTGCGAGGCGCTGAGCGCTTACCGGCGCCAGGGCGGCATTGTGCTTTTTCTCTCCAACGCGCCGCGCCCGCACGGGCCGGTGGTGGACATGTTCAAGGCCATGGGCGTGCCGGATGAGTGTTATGACGGCATTCTGACCTCGGGCGATGCCACGCGCCTTGCCATGAGTGAGGGAAGCCTCGGCCGCCGCTTCTTCCATGTGGGGCCAGACCGCGATGCGCCGCTCTTCGACGGCCTGCCGATCGAGAAGGCGGCGCTTGAAGAGGCCGATTTCTGTCTGATGACCGGCCTTTGGGATGATGAAAAGGAAACGCCGGACGATTACGCGGATCTCATTGATGAGATGAAGGCACGCAAACTGCCCGTCATTTGCGCCAATCCGGACCTCATTGTGGACCGCGGCGACAAGCAGATTTATTGCGCAGGCGCCGTGGCGGAGAAATACCGCGCGGCAGGCGGCGAGGTGATCTATTTCGGCAAACCCCATGCGCCGATCTACAAGGCGGCGCGGGCAGAGCTTGCCCGTCTTGCAGGGCGAACCGTTGCGGATAGTGAAATCATCGCCATTGGTGACGGCATTCACACCGATGTCGAAGGCGCGAACCGGGCCGGGATCGATGTCATCTTCGTTACCGGCGGCATTGCCGCCGCACGCTTCGGCGATCCGTTGACGCCTGATCCGGCGCTTGTGGCGGGGTTCATGAAAGACGAAAGCGTCACAGCCATCGGCGCCATGCCGCGGCTTATCTGGTAGGCAGAAAAAAGCGGCTGCGCCCGGAGGGGACGAGCGGGCACAGCCGCGGGGGAGGGGAGACAGGCCTTAGCGGCCGGCCTCCTCGTTGATCATCGCCAAGATTTTCTGATTGAGGTCGGGGTTGGACTGCGCGGCCACGGTGATGTCGTTATACTCCTGCACCGTCAGGCCCTTATCCTGAACCACTTCCTCCATTTCCGTGAAGGATTGCTCGCGGATCTTGTCCGCTTCTTCCTGAGACTCGGCGGCGTTCATTTCGGTCTGCCACTTCTGGTTGACTTCCTGAATGCCGACGACCGCCTCAGCGTAGGATTCCAGCTTATCATCGCTGTAATCGGCAGCCGGAGCCGCCTGCGACGGCGCGCCCTGCTGCGGCGCTGCCTGCTGAGCCACTGCGCTCACCGGTGCGGCGGCCAGCATGCCTGCCAGAACGAAAGAAATGCCTTTTGCCGTGCGTGCGGATGTAAACATGTTTTGAATTCCTTTTGCCGTTTGCACTCGCCGCGAAGGGCGCTCTTGGGAACAGACAGCGGCCGCGAGCAAAAGTTCCGGAGTTTTTTGAAATTTCGCAAAAGACCGCATTGCAGCGTTGCAGCCAGGCGGATTCCGCTGTTTTCTGCCTGTGAAATGAAAGCCCGCTTTCGCCGCCTTTCTTTTTTCGCTGGAAGAGGGAACTTTCCGCCGCCCAGACTGTCTATTCCCGTAAAGGAAATGTCCGGATGGGCCCGATGGACGATCTTGAATGGCACGTTGAACGGGAAGTGCCGCATTTGCGCCGCTTTGCCTATGCGCTCACGTCGCGGCGCGATGAAGCGGATGATCTCGTTCAGGATGCGCTGGAGCGCGCTTGGCGCAAGCGGCATTTGCGCCGGGGCGGCGCGCTGCGTCCCTGGCTCTTCAAGATTCTCTACCGGGTTTTCCTGAACGGCATCCGCAAAAAGAAGATGCCGGTCGTGGAATGGCAGGAAGGCGAAATGGGCACGGCACATGAAGCCGTGCCGCCTGCCCAGGACATGCGCCTGAGCATGGATGATATGAGCCGCGCTTTGGAGGCGTTGCCGGAAGAGCAACGCGCTGCTGTTGTGCTCGTCGCCCTTGAAGGGGTGAGTTATGATCAGGCTGCGGAAATGCTGGGCATTCCGGTGAACACGCTCCGGTCCCGGCTTTTCAGAGGCAGGGAAAAACTGCGCGAGTTGATGGATGGCACGGAAGAAATGAAACCCCGTTTGAGGAGGGTCAAATGACCCGCAACCGCGACATTACGGAACTCGATCTTCACGCCTATGCAGATGGGTTGCTCGACCTTGAACCCGAACGCAAGGAGGAGGTCGAGGCCTATCTGCATACGCATCCGGACAAGCTCGTCCTTGTCAGCAATGTCCGGGAGCAGAACGAGCAGATTCGCGCGCTGTTCGGCGAGGCGGAATGGGATGATACAGGGGAAACAGCGCGCGCCTTTGGGCCTTCTTCCGCCCGGCGCATCATGCCCGTCTCCTTTGCAGGCGCGGGCAAGATCGCAGCCTCCCTCGCTATCGGCGTGGTGGCAGGCTATCTGATCTCCACCTGGCCGGAGGTGGACGCGCGGCAGAACATCCAGACCGCGGGCACGGCGGGAATGGGCGATGCGGCACTCCATCTCGCGGAAGCCGGCGCGCGGCCCGGCCTTGCCCTTTCGTCGCTGGCGCCTGATCTTTCAGCCGCAGGCTTCCGTTTCGAAGCCCATGAGGTCGAATATCGCGGTGAAGCCGTCGATCATCTCCGCCTGCGGTATAGAAACGAGGCAGGTGCCGCCGCCGTTTTGACCGTGGCGGCGCAAGTGCCGCAAGGCGCGCCAGAAATTGACATGGTGCAGGAAGGCAGCACGACGCAGCTGCGTTGGAGCGACGGCGTATTCAGCTATGAGCTGGTTTCCGATGCCTCGGCTGAAGAGGTGCGCAATCTGGCGGGGATATTGACCGAAGAAACGCCGCGCCCGCAGCTTGAAACGCTGCCCGCAGGCGAGCCGGTGCAGCAGGTGGATGCTTATGATCCGCAAGGCTTTGGCGGCCCGCAAGGCAACGCGCCTTCAGCGAACACGGCCCCGGCAAATGCATTCGAGCAGCCGCAAGGCGCACCCGCGCTGCTGCCGGCAAACGGGACCATGCCCGCCGAAATGCATCCGCAAGGATAAGAGCGTAAGAGCCGTTCAGTCGAAAAGGGAGTCGATGTCTTCCTGGCTGGCGCCTTGGCCGTCATTCAGCAGCCGGTCCACATCGTTCTGGTCGATGCCTTCGCCTTTGAGAGCCGGACCGTTCAGCAGAAGTTCGCGCTTGCGCCGTTCCGCGTCTGTTTCGGTCTCCGATGCCGCGCGCTCGTCAATGGCGCTGCCGAGTGAGGTGGACAGTGCGGAAATTTTCTCTTCGATGAAGCTCAGTGTTTCCACGACCTTGGAAATGCGCTGGCCGGTAATATCCTGAAAAGAACAGGACTGAATGATTTCCATCATCGCATTGTTGACGGTCTCGGCATAAGCGTCCGCATCTGCAGGATCGGCAGCGAGCACGGTTTCAGCATTTTCCATGATGGAGTTGGTGGCTTCTTCCGTCGCCTGCACGATGGCTTCAAGCTCCCGTCCAGCCTGGGGAATATGCGTCGATTGCAGATTGCTGGGCTGCAAGCGGCTGATCTCGCTCTTCGCATTGTCGATGAAGTGCGAGATTTCCGTCAGCTCCTTATAGATCGCCGTGTCGAGATGGGCGAAGAAGCCCTGCATCGAGCCCACCATGATCTCGGCCAGCCGGATGATGTCCGCAAGACCGGCCTTGTCGGGGCTGATATTCTTCAGCTCGGCAACAAGCGTTTCAAAGGTCTGATCCGCCAGGCGTGCGGTCTTGACCATGGAAGCCTCCTCCCCTTTCGGGGGCGTGGACGGGTTGCGGAACGCGGGAAGCTTAGAAGTCGCCGATAACCGCGGAAATCTTCTGCTTCAGCGTGGCGGCGTTGAAAGGCTTCACGATGTAATTGTTCACACCGGCCTTCTTTGCCGCGATCACGTTTTCCGTCTTCGATTCGGCCGTCACCATGATGAAGGGCAGGGCGGCGAGGTCCGTGTCGGCGCGCACTTCCTTCAGAAGCTCGTAACCCGTCATCGGCTCCATGTTCCAGTCGGAGATGACGAGGCCGTATTTCTTCGAGCGCAGCTTCGCCAGCGCCTCGGAACCGTCCGCCGCATCGTCCACATTGGTGAACCCGAGCTGCTTGAGCAGGTTGCGAATGATGCGGATCATGGTCTTGTAGTCGTCGACCACGAGAACAGGCATCGACAGGTCAACAGCCATGTCTTCAACTCCGTCTAAGTCAGGGCGGGAAAAATGCCTGCCCTTAATCAAATCCCTCAATCGTAGGCGCCGGGCACGCGGCCCGAACTGCCTTCGTTGAAAATTGAAACTAAAGAACGGCCCCTAAAACTTGGTTAAGTGCGCGCCGGCCGGGAGCTGCTTTTTGCGGGGCGGGCCGCGAACCCCGTCCGGAAGGCCGGGAGCCGGGCAAATACGCGACGCCCTTTGCAGGAAAAGCGCCGGGTTCAGGCCTTGACGGAGCCGGGAGGATGGGTAACACCCATGGGCGGATTCAAGGTCCGGTCCGGGACAGGACAAGGACCCGAACTGCATTTATGGTTGATCCGGGGTTAAAAGGCGCGCGCGTTCATGCAGGTCATCCGTCACTATGACGACGTTCAGCCCGCGCTGAAGGGGGCGGTTTACGCGATCGGCAATTTCGATGGCGTGCATCTCGGCCATCAGCAGGTGATTGCGCGCACCCGGCAGATCGCCGAAGAGAAGGGCGCAAAAACCGGGATTTTGATGTTCGAGCCCCATCCCCGGCAGTATTTCTTTCCCGATCAGCCCTTTTTCCGCCTGATGTCTTTCCGGGCCAAGGCGCGCACGCTGGGCCAGTTCGGCGTCAATCTCATCGCCGCGCTGCCCTTCGACAAGCGCCTTGCCACCATGGAACCGGAAGATTTCATCCGGGCCGTGCTGGCCGAAGGGCTGGGCGCATCCCATGTGGTGGTGGGCTATGACTTCCGTTTCGGCAAGGGCCGCAAGGGCGACGGCGCCCTGCTTGAGAAAATGTCTTCGGAACTTGGCTTTGGAGTGAGCATCGTGGACGAAGTGAAAAAAGGCGAAGAAACCTATTCCTCCACCCGCATCCGCGAAATGCTGGCCAAGGGCGAGCCCCGCGCCGCCGCCGAGCTGCTGGGTCATTGGTGGACCGTTGAAACCCATGTCATCAAGGGCGACCAGCGGGGCCGGACCATCGGCTTCCCGACGGCCAACCTTTCGCTGGAAGACCACGTCCAGCCCGCCTTCGGCGTTTATGCGGTGAAGGTCGAGATCGAGGAAGGCCCGCATAAGGGGACCTATAACGGGGTCGCCAATGTCGGCCGCCGCCCGACCTTCGACAAGGACGACGTGCTGCTCGAGGTCCATATTTTCGATTTCGACGGGGACATCTACGGCGCCCATCTCGCCGTTTCCTTCATCGAGCATCTGCGGGATGAGCGCAAATTCGACGGGCTGGACAGCCTGAAGGCCCAGATCGCCGCCGACAGCGCCAAGGCCCGCGAGATTCTGGCAGATCTAGGCTGAAACGGCCCCAAACCGCTGCTCTCCCATAGCTGGACGCGGCCCCCGGCCCCTGATAAGAACGCGGCATGAACTGGACGCTTTTCACGAGGAGCGGCGGGCTTTTTGCCGTGCCGCCGGGAATAAGGGAGACCGGGCGAATTATGGGCCCGGCTTGCCGTTAATCCTGCCTGCGGGACCCCGCGGCGGACGGCAAGGACCGGGTGAAAGCGCGGCCAAACCGGCCGGGGCGAATGGGCCTCTCCCTGACGCCGCCTCTCACTGCCAACCGTCAAAGACGTCCGAGGACCGATAGTTCCATGTCCAACGAAACAACCACCGACAAAGCCGCCCCTCAAAAAGACGAGGCGCCGGAAGCAGGCCGCGATTACCGCGAGACGCTGTTTCTGCCTGAAACCGTGTTCCCGATGCGCGCGGGCCTGCCCCAGCGCGAGCCCGAATGGCTCGAGCGCTGGGAGAAGATGGATCTCTATCAGCGCCTGCGCGAGGCGGGGAAGGGCCGCGAGACCTTCACGCTTCATGATGGCCCTCCTTATGCCAATGGCGATATTCATATCGGCCACGCGCTGAACAAGACCCTGAAGGACATCGTCGTCAAATCCCAGCAGATGCTGGGCAAGGACGCGGCCTATGTGCCGGGCTGGGACTGCCACGGCCTGCCCATCGAATGGAAGATCGAGGAGAAATACCGGTCCAAGGGCAAGAACAAGGACGAGGTGCCGCCGCTTGAATTCCGCCGTGAATGCCGCGAATTCGCGCAGAAATGGGTGGATGTGCAGCGCGAGCAGTTCAAGCGCCTCGGCATCATGGGCGACTGGGAGAACCCTTACCTCACCATGTCCTTCGATGCGGAAGCGGGCATCGTGCGCGAATTCCAGAAATTCCTCATGAACGGGTCGCTCTATAGGGGCTCGAAGCCGGTCATGTGGTCGGTCGTCGAGAAGACCGCGCTTGCAGAAGCCGAAGTCGAATATCAGGACCACGTCTCTCCGACGATCTGGGTGAAGTTCCCGGTGAAGAAAGGCCCCGCCGCGCTGGAGGGTGCCTTCATCGTCATCTGGACGACGACGCCCTGGACCATCCCCGGCAACCGCGCGGTGGCCTTCTCCAAAGACATCGCTTACGGCCTTTATGAAGTGACCGATGCGGGCGAGGCCCATGGTGCCAAAGTGGGTGACAGGCTGGTGCTGGCCGATGCGCTGGCCGAAAGCGTGTTCGGTTCAGCAAAGGTGGCGGGCTTTGAACGCAAGGCCGATGTGAAGGCAGATGATCTTGAAGGTCTTGTCTGCGCGCATCCCTTCGCAGGCCAGGGCTATGACTTCGACGTGCCTGCCCTTGCTGGCGACTTCGTCACCGACGATACGGGCACGGGCTTTGTGCATATCGCGCCCGGTCACGGCCAGGATGACTATGCGCTCTGGCTTTCCCATTTCGGCCCGAAAGACATTCCCGAAACCGTGAATGAAGAAGGCACCTATTACGACCACGTGCCGCTCTTTGCGGGCTGCTTCGTCCTCAACCGTCAGGGCAAGGACGGAAACGCCAACAAACAGGTGGTGGAAGAGCTGATGAAGGCCGGGCGGCTGCTCGCGCGCGGCAAGCTCACCCACTCCTATCCCCATTCCTGGCGCTCCAAGGCGCCGCTCATCTTCCGCAACACGGCCCAGTGGTTCGTCTCCATGGATGCGCCGGTGGAAGCGGCGGGCGGCAAGCGCTTACGCGAAGTCGCGCTTGCCGAAATCGACAAGACGCGCTTCGTTCCCGCCCGCGGGCGCAACCGCATCTATTCCATGGTGGAGGGCCGCCCGGACTGGGTGCTTTCCCGCCAGCGCGCCTGGGGCGTGCCGCTCACGCTTTTCGTGAATAAGGAGAGCGGCGAGCTCTTGCGCGATGAGACGGTGAATGAGCGCATCGCCGAAGCGGTGGAACGGGAAGGCGCGGATGCCTGGTTCGAGCGCCCGGCGGCAGATTTTCTGGGCACGGATTACAAGGCGGCTGACTGGGAGAAGGTCACGGACATTCTCGACGTCTGGTTCGATAGCGGCTCCACCCACGCCTTCGTGCTCGAAGCGCGCGGCATGCCCTCTCCGGCAGACCTTTATCTTGAAGGCTCAGACCAGCATCGCGGCTGGTTCCAGTCTTCCCTGCTTGAAAGTTGCGGCACGCGCGGGCGTGCGCCTTACAAGCAGGTGCTCACCCACGGCATGACGCTGACCGAGAAGGGGCACAAGATGTCCAAATCTCTCGGCAATGCCGTCGAGCCAGAAAAGCTCATCAAGCAGAGCGGCGCCGACATTCTGCGCCTCTGGGTCGCAAGCACGGATTACTGGGACGATCACGGCATTGGCGACACGATCATCAAGTCGAATGTCGAAGCCTACCGCAAACTGCGCAACACCTTCCGCTATCTGCTCGGCAACCTCGCCGGCTTTTCGCAAGAAGAGCGAATGGACGTTGCCGATATGCCCGAGCTTGAGCAGGTCATTCTGCACCGCCTCACCGAGCTGGATGAGCTGGTGCGCAATGCTTACAACGACTACGACTTCAAGCGCGTCGTGCATCAGCTCACCAACTTCATGAATGTGGAACTGTCGGCTTTCTATTTCGACATCCGCAAGGACGCGCTTTATTGCGATGCGCCTTCATCTCTGCGCCGCCGTGCCTGCCGCACGGTGCTGGATGAACTCTTTATGCGCCTCACCGCCTGGTTCGCGCCGGTGCTCTGCTTCACGGCGGAAGAGGTTTGGCTCTCGCGCTTCCCCTCCGAAGAGGACTCGGTGCATCTGCGCACCTTCCCCGAAACGCCTGCCGCCTGGCGTGACGAAGCGCTGGCCGAAAAGTGGAAGAAGGTCCGTGAACTGCGCCGCGTGGTCACCGGCGCGCTGGAAGTCGAGCGCCGCGAAAAGCGCATCGGCGCGAGCCTCGAAGCGGCACCGGAAGTCTATGTGACGCGGCCCGAACTGATTGAAGCCATGAAGGACATCGATCTCGCCGAAATCTCCATCACCTCGCAGGCGAGCCTCATTGAAGGGGAAGGCCCGGCGGAGGCCTTCCGGCTTGAAGATGTGGCGGGCGTTGCCGTGGTGCCGAAACTGGCCGAAGGCAAGAAGTGCCAGCGGTCCTGGAAGATCCTGCCCGAGGTCGGCTCCGTGCCGGGCTATCCGGACCTCACCCCCCGCGATGCGGCGGCGGTGGAGGAGTTCGACGCCCGGGCAAAGGCGGCGGGCGCATGAGGCTGCCCGCCATCAAGCCCGTCTGGGGACCGCTTTCCGCCCTCGGCTTTGCCGTGGCCCTGGCGGGGTTTCTTTTCGACCGGCTCTCCAAATGGTGGCTTCTGGATGTTTATGCCATCACGGACCGGGGCCGGGTGGAGATCACGCCGTTTTTCGATCTCGTCATGGCCTGGAACAAGGGCGTCAGCTACGGGCTTTTTTCGGCGGAAACCTGGGTCGGCCGGGCGATTCTCATCGGATTCGCGGTCTTGGTGACCGTCGCGCTCGGCCTTTGGCTCGCCCGCGTTGGCCGCCTGCTCATGGCGGTTTCGCTGGGGCTGATCATCGGCGGGGCGGTTGGGAACGTCTATGACCGGGTAAAATTCGGCGCGGTGGCTGATTTTTTCAGTTTCCATATCGATGACGTATTTTACTGGTATATTTTTAATATCGCCGATGTCTGGATCGTTCTGGGCGTGGGGCTTATGCTCTATGACGCGCTTTTCCCGCAAAGCGGGGCAGACAAGGCCAAGGAATAACGAAACCCGGCCCTTTTGGCCGGAGAGATGGTGAAGTGATGACGGACATGACGGGCAAACCGGCAACTCGCATTCTGGGGCTCGCGCTGGTCAGCGGCCTGGCGCTGGGCTTGAGCGCCTGTGGGGGCGGCGGCATTCAGGACGCGCTTGGCTATGGCAAGGACGCGCCGGATGAGTTCGCCATCGTCACCAAGGCGCCGCTCACCATTCCGCCGGACTTCTCGCTGCGCCCGCCGCGCCCCGGCGCGCCGCGTCCGCAGGAAATTCAGCCCCGGCAGGCTGCCGAGAATGCGGTTTTCGGCACGCAGACCGTTTCCATGAGCTCGCTCGCGCCCGACACGCGCTCGCGCGGGGAGCAGCAGCTTCTCGCCAAGGCCGATGCGGCGGATGCGAGTTCGGAGATTCGCGACATTCTGGACCGGGAAGGCCGGGCCCTTTCCGACAAGGATAAGAGCTTCGTGGACAGCGTTGTCTTCTGGCAGGAACAGGCCGTGCCGGATGAGCGCCTGGTGGATGCAAGTGCGGAAAGCCGCCGCATTCAGCAGAACGAAGCGCTGGGACAGCCGGTGACGGAAGGCGAAACGCCCACGGTCGAGCCGAAAAGCGAAGGCTGGCTCGACGGGATTTTCTAAGCCTGCGTCTTTCGCCTTTCAGATTGTTCATTTGATGTGAGGGGCCTCTCCCGGCATCTTTCTGTTGCCAATTTTCCGCTCCACTCTTCGGGTGCGTGTGGCGGCATACCGAACGGGAGACTCCCTGCATCATGAGAACAAGAAACGGCCTTGCCCGCCGCCCTGCCTGGTTTGCTCTTTTTCCTTTCATGCTTTTCCTTCTTGCTGCCTGCGGCGAAGGCGAAACGGAAAGCGCGGCGGCTGACGGCGCAGAGGCGGGCGCAAAGCCGGCCGAAGTGACGAGCACGGAACCGGAACGCGCAGGCGAGGGGCCGCTCGCGCCCCAAATTTTCAAATTGTCCAACGGCCTCGATGTCGTCGTCATCACCGATGAACGCGCGCCCGTGGTCACGCATATGGTCTGGTACCGGGTCGGTGCGGCGGATGAGCCGCCCGGCAAGTCCGGCATTGCGCATTTTCTCGAGCACTTGATGTTCAAGGGCACGGAGAAGCTGGAACCGGGGGAATTCTCTCAGATCGTGGCGCGCAATGGTGGCCAGGAAAACGCCTTCACCTCCTCCGATTACACGGCCTATTACCAGCGCGTGGCCCGCGACCGCCTGCCGCTCGTCATGGAGATGGAAGCGGACCGCATGGCCAATCTGCGCCTCAGGGACAATGTGGTCATGCCCGAGCGCCGCGTCATTCTGGAAGAGCGGCGCATGCGCATCGACAATGACCCGCGCGCCATTCTGGCCGAGCAGATGGATGCCGCGCTTTTTCTGGCGCATCCATACCGCATTCCCGTGATCGGCTGGCGCCACGAAATGGCGGGCCTGACGACGGAAGACGCCATTTCCTTTTATGACCGCTTCTACAGCCCCGACAATGCCATCCTCATTGTCGCGGGTGACATTAAGGCGGAAGAGATTCGTCCGCTTGCGGAGAAGTTCTACGGTCCCGTTCCCTCCCGCGAACTGCGGCAGGAACGCGTGCGCCCCGCAGAGCCTGAGCACAAGGCCCCCCGCCGGGTGGACATGAAAGATGCCCGCGCCAGCCAGCCCATCCTGCAGCGCTATTATCTTGCCCCTTCCTACACGCGGGCAAGCGAGGGCACGGGCCCCGCGCTCGATGTGCTGGGCGCAGTGCTGGGCGGGTCGAGCACATCCCGGCTCTACCGTTCGCTTGTCGTCGAGAAGGGCATCGCGGCTGCAGCAGGCGCCTGGTATCAGGGCTCCAATCTCGATGACGCGAAATTCGGCCTTTATCTCGTCCCGCGCGAAGGCGTTTCGCTGGAAGAGGCCGAGGCCGCGCTTGATGAAGAGCTCAAGAGCTTTATGGAAGAGGGCGTAAGCGCGGAAGAGCTTGAGCGGGCCCGCACCATGCTGGTGGCGGAAGCCGTTTACGCCCGCGACAGCCAGGAAGAAATGGCGCGCCTTTTCGGCATTGCTCTCACCACGGGCAGCTCCGTACAAGGGGTCATTGAATGGCCGGCGGAAATCAAAAAGGTAACTGCGGATGATGTGGCCGCCGCGGCACGGCTCGTTTTCGAGCCGCGCCGCTCCGTGACCGGAACCTTGAAGCCGGGAGACGGCGCATGAGACAGATCGTCATGAAATATGCCGCGGGGCTTCTTCTGCTTCTTGGCCTGTCTTTGCCCGCGCAGGCAAACGGCCTCGACATAAAGCGCCTTGTCACCGATAGCGGCATTGAAGTCTGGCATGTGGAAGAACACTCCATTCCACTTATCGTGCTGGAGGCCGCATGGGAAACCGGCGCCGTGCATGACCCGGCGGGAAAAGAGGGCCGCGCGCTCATGATGGCCGCCCTGCTCGATGAAGGCGCAGGCGGGATGGACGCTCAGGCCTTCCAGCAGAAGCTGGATGATCTCGCCGTCAAACTTTCCTTCGATGCGGGCCAGGACACGGTGGATGTGAGCCTCAAGACCTTGAGTGAAAACAAGGAAGAAGCCTTTGCCTTGTTGAAGCTGGCACTGGAAGAGCCGCGCTTTGATGAAGAGGCGGTGGAGCGCATCCGCGCGCAGCTTCGCGCCTCCGTCGCCAGCAAGCTCGACCGGCCGGGCGAAATCGCCTCGCGGGCCTGGTATCGCGCCGCCTTGAAGGGCCATCCCTATGCCCGGCCCAGTGAAGGCACGCCGGACTCGATTTCCGCAATCTGGCGTGCAGACATTCAGGAAGCGCAAGACACACTTCTGCCGCGTGACAAGCTTCTCATTTCCGTGGTGGGAGACATTGAAGCAGAAGAGCTGAAGCGGCTGGTGGATGAAACTTTCGGGGGCCTGCCGGCTTCTTCCGGGCAGGAAAGCGTGTTCGAAGCGGAGAAGACCGCCGCACCGCAAATGGAAATCGTCGAGCGGGATATTCCCCAGAGCATCATCATCTTCGGTCATGACGGGCTCAAGCGTGACGATCCAGATTTCATTCCCGCCTATGTGATGAATTACGTTCTGGGCGGCGGCGGCTTCACCTCGCGGCTGATGACGGAAGTGCGGGAGAAGCGCGGCCTCGCCTATTCCGTGGGCAGCTATCTTTATCCGCTGCGCCGCGCCGGACTTTATGTCGGCCAGGTTGCAACGGCGAATGCGAGCGCGGGAGAAACGCTGGACCTTATCCGAGCGGAGATTGCCCGCATGGCGGAGGAGGGCGTCACGGAAGAAGAGCTGAAAGACGCCAAGACCTATTTGACGGGCTCCTATCCGCTTCGATTCGATTCCAACGACAAGATTGCCGGCCAATTGCTCGGCATGCAGATTGGTGGTTTGCCCATTTCTTATGTGGAAGAGCGCAACGGCCTCATTAACGCGGTGACGCGCGAAGATATTGCCCGCGTGGCAAAGCGCGTCCTGAAGCCGGATAATCTGATTGTGACAGTTGTGGGAAAACCGGAAGGCATCGAGTCCGCCGGTGCGCCCTCCGCAGCAGGGGCAGGCGAGTAAGGACTGGTTGAAAGGCCCGTCTTGCGCTAGGCTTGTGACGGTAGCCGGGACAGAACCCGGCGCCGGAACGGAAAAGTATCGTGCCCTATCGTCAGTCTATTGAGCGTTGCCTCGATGCGGCCTGGTTGCCGCAAATTGTGTTGGATGATCATCACGCGAAGGCCGTGAAAGCGGCAACGCTTCTGAACAGCGGCATCAAGGCCGGGGGTTTTCCCATGCTTAGCCTTGCATGGGAGCGCGGCGATCTGGCCGCGATGGAACTTGTCGCCGAACATCTCCTGAAGGACACCAGCGATCTCGTCATCATCGGCATTGGCGGCTCCAGCCTGGGGGCGCAGGCGCTTGCGCAACTGACAGGCTGGGGAACGCCCGGTCATGACGGGCGCGGCCTCAAGGGAGAGGATGGTCCGCGCTTCCATTTTCCCGACAATCTGGATGCAGGCACCTTCGAGCAGCTTCTGACGAAGCTCGATCTGCGCTCCACGCGTTTTCTTGTCATCTCGAAGTCCGGCGGCACCGCCGAAACGCTGATGCAAATGCTCGCTGCCATGAGCGCGATCGAAAAAGCGGGCGGCGGCAAATACATGAAATATCATTTCGCCGTGCTGACGCAGCGGGCGAGCCCGGGCGCGGAGAATCCGCTGCGCGCGATTGCGCAGGCGCGGGACTTTCCCATTCTCGATCACCACCCGGATGTGGGCGGGCGGTTTTCGGTCCTCAGCACTGTCGGCCTCTTTCCCGCTTATCTGATGGGGCTTGATGCGGGCGCCGTGCGCGCGGGCGCGGCGGCGGTGATAGAAGACGTTGCGCGGAACAAAAGGGCGGCGCCGGTCATGGGCGCGGCTTTGATTTCCGCCCAGGCGGCCTTCCAGAAAACCGATGTGCATGTCCTCTGGCCCTATTCGGACCGGCTGGCCCGGTTCGGCCTCTGGTTCCGCCAGCTCTGGGGGGAAAGCCTCGGCAAGCAAGGCCGCGGCACGCTCCCGGCCTTCAGCCTCGGCCCGGTGGATCAGCACAGCCAGTTGCAGCTTTATCTCGAAGGCCCGCGCGACAAGGCGTTCACCGTCATCACCACTGAGGCCAAAAGCCAGGGGCCGGAGGTGCTGCCGGAACTCGCGCGGGAAGCGGGGCTCGATCTTTTTGCGGGCAAGCGAATCGGCGATCTCGTCGAAGCTGAGCAGCGCGCCACCATCGAAACGCTCGCCCGGAACGGCTGTCCCGTCCGGGAAATTGCGATTTCAAAGCTGGATGAGACGGCGCTTGGCGCGCTTTTCGCCCATTTCATGATCGAGACTATCCTCACCGGCTTCATCTGGGACATCGATCTTTTCAGCCAGCCCGCTGTGGAGGAAGGAAAGGTTCTAGCGAGGGAATATCTGGCTAGAATGGGTGCATGAGTCGCATCCGCAAACTTTCCGAAGGAACCGTCAACCGCATTGCGGCGGGCGAAGTGGTGGAACGCCCGGCCAGCGCCGTGAAGGAGTTGGCCGAGAACGCCATTGATGCAGACGCGCGCCACATCGACATCGCCATCCAGTCAGGCGGCAAGGCGCTCATTCAGATCAGCGATGATGGCTGCGGCATGAACGCAGAGGAGCTGGCGCTTGCCGTTGAGCGCCATGCCACCTCGAAACTTGCGCTGGATGACGCAGGCCGGGAAGACCTGCTCAACATCCGCAGCCTCGGCTTCCGCGGCGAGGCGCTGCCCTCCATCGGCGCGGTGGCGCGGCTCACCATCACCTCACGGCCGGATGCCGACGCGCCCGCCCAGCGCATTGCCGTTGAAGGCGGGCTCAAGGGCCAGGTGGAACCGGCGGCGGGGCCCGTCGGCACGCGCATCGACGTGCGCGACATGTTCTATGCGACCCCCGCCCGGCTGAAATTCCTCAAAAGCGACCGGGCGGAAACCCAGGCGGTTTCGGATGTGGTCAAACGCCTGGCCATGGCCCATCCCGAAACCGGCTTCACGCTGACAAGTGAAGGGCGCACGCTCTTGCGCCTGCCTGCCGAAGCGCCGGGCAAGGAAGGCTGGCTGAAACGACTCGCCGGGATCATGGGCGAGGAGTTCCGCTTCAACGCGCTGCCCATCGAGGCGATGCGGGAAGGCGTTCGGCTTGAAGGCTTTGCGGGCCTGCCCACCTTCAACAGGGGTAATGCGCAGCATCAATATCTGTTCGTGAACGGACGGCCTGTGCGCGACAAACTCATCGTTGGCGCGGTGCGCGGGGCTTATGCCGACTATCTGGCCCGCGACCGCCACCCCATTGTGGCGCTGTTCGTGGACATCGCCCCGCAGGAAGTGGATGTGAACGTCCATCCGGCGAAAACCGAAGTGCGCTTCCGCGATGCGGCGCTGGTGCGCGGGCTGATTGTCGGTGCGCTCCGCCTTGCATTGCAGGAAGCAGGCCACCGCGCCTCCACAACAGTGGCGGACACCGCGCTTTCGGCGCTTCGGCCGGAGGAGCGCGCGCCGGAGGCGGGCGGCGCCCTGCCGGGCTTTGCCGCGCCGCCTTCTTATCAATGGCGCCCGCAGCCTGCCTTTGGCGGGGGCGGGGCCGCCGCGCTGCGGGCTGAAGAGGCGGCGCAGGCCGGCTTTGCGGATTTGGGGCGGAGCGCGCGGGTGGAAGAAACGCCTTTGCAAGATGTTCAGCAGGCGGATTATCCTCTCGGCGTTGCGCGGGGCCAGCTTCATGAAACTTATGTGATTGCGCAGACGGCGAGCGGCATCGTGATCGTGGATCAGCACGCCGCCCATGAGCGCCTTGTCTATGAGCGCATGAAAAAGGCGATGGCCGAGACCGGCGTGACGCGCCAGCTCCTGCTTCTGCCCGAGGTGGTGGAACTGGACGGCGACGGCGCGGCCCGCCTGGCCGCGCGCGCCGGAGAGCTTGCCGAACTCGGCTTCGTGCTTGAGCCTTTCGGTGAGGGCGCGGTGGTGGTGCGCGAGGTTCCGGCCCTTCTCGGCAAGCTCGATGTGATGGGCCTGGTGCGTGATCTTGCCGATGACCTCACCGAACTCGATGAGGCGCTTTCCTTAAAAGAACGGCTCGAGGATGTCTGCGGCACGATTGCCTGCCACGGCTCGGTACGCGCGGGAAGGCGCCTGACGGGCGAGGAAATGAATGCGCTCCTGCGCGAAATGGAAGCCACCCCCCATTCCGGCCAGTGCAACCACGGGCGGCCGACCTATGTGGAACTGAAACTCGCGGATATCGAGAAGCTGTTCGGGAGAAGGTGAATTTTCACCCGCCCCTTGACAGCGTGACGCTGCTTTCCCATCTATCGGTTACATGCAGAGTTGTGTGTAAAGGCGGCGCCGGGACGGCCCGCCTTTTTTGTTGTTCATTCAACCGGAAGCCGGGCGAAGGTGACGCGCGTGTCGCCATAATCGCGCGTGTCGAGGAGGCGGAAGGCTTCGGGAAGCGCCACATCCGCCTTGCGGGACTCTTCGAGCATGATAAGCGCGCCGGGGGCGAGCCAGCCGCCTTCAAGCGCGCTTTGAAGGGTTTTTTCACCAAGTCCCTTGCCATAAGGCGGATCGGCGAAAAGCACGTCGAAGGCGGGGCCGAGGCTGCCGGGCCGGGGGCCGAGCTTGGCAGCATCCCGGCGGTAAAGCTTCGCCTTGCCGGTGAGGGACAGCGTTTCGAGATTGGAGCGGATCAGCGCGCGGGACGCCGCTGCCTCATCCACGAAAAGCGTGAAGGCGCCGCCGCGGGAAAGGGCTTCGATGCCCAAAGCGCCGGTGCCCGCGAAAAGGTCGAGCACGCGCAGGCCCTCGAAATCCGTCGCCGTTTCCGCGCCATGGGCAAGAATGTTGAAGATCGCCTCGCGCGTCCGGTCGGTCGTCGGGCGCACGCGCATGTCCTTCGGCGCGGTGAGGGGCCGGCCTTTAAGGGCGCCGCCGGTTATGCGCATGGGGCTTGCTCGCTGGACGTTTGCCGGTGGGGGATTTGCTGCCGAAGGATTTGCCTCCGGCAGGCTTGTCCCCGAAGGACTTTTTAGGGGGGCGTTTGCTGGCGGGTTTGCCGCTCCGGCCCGGTTTTTCACCCCTGGCAGGCCTTTCGCTCCGCTGAGGCCTCTCGCCCCGGACGGGCTCACCGGACCGCTCTGCCTTGCCGCCTTCGCCGGACTTCACGGCGCGCAGGGGCTTCTCGCTGCGGGACGGCGCGGCGGGGTTCTTGCCCTTGTAGCCGCGCGGCTTGAAAGGCTTCTTTGCGGGCTCGCCATCGGCGCGGGCGTCCGCGGTGCCTTTGGCTTCGGCAATGTCGAAGCCGTCCGCATCCGCGCCAAGCTGTTCGCGCAATATCTTGGCGGGGACGGGCCGCACATCGCCTTCTTTCAGATCACCCAGCTGGAAGGGGCCATAGGAGAGGCGGATAAGACGGTTCACCGTAAGGCCGAGCGCGCCGAGGACATTCTTCACCTCGCGGTTCTTGCCTTCCTTCAGCTTCATGGTGATCCAGACATTGCCGCCCTGCTGCCGGTCGAGCGTCGCTTCGATAGCGCCGTAGCGCACGCCTTCGACCGTGATGCCCTTTTGCAGATTGTCGAGCGCGGCCTGGTCCACCTTGCCGAAGGCGCGCACACGGTAGCGCCGCGTCCAGCCCGTGGCGGGCAGCTCCAGATGGCGGGCAAGCTCCCCGTCATTGGTGAGGAGCAGAAGCCCTTCCGTGTTCACATCGAGCCGCCCGACGGAGATGACGCGGGGCAGGTCCTTCGGCAGGGCGGAAAAGACGGTGGAGCGCCCCTGCGGGTCTTTATGCGTGGTCACGAGGCCGCGCGGCTTGTGATAGCGCCAGACGCGGGTGGGTTCGCGTTTTGCCAGCGGCTTGCCGTCCACTTCCACCTTGTCGCGGCCCGTCACATTGAGCGCGGGGGAGGTGAGGGTTTCGCCGTTCACGGAAATGCGCCCGGCCTCGATCAGCCGTTCCGCCTCCCGGCGCGAGGCAATGCCCGCCCGCGCCAGCACCTTGGCAATGCGCTCGCCTTTTGGCGGCTCGCCAGCAGGGCGCTTCGTCACCTTTTCAAAGGTCTTGGGAGGGCGTTTCGATTGCATGGCGCCTTCATAGCATGGCCGGGCGGCAAGTGCTCAAGGGATATTCGGGGGAAGTGAGTGTCCGGGCTTGTCCGAAGAGTGCAAAACGCTAGGCTGCGAGCCGCACATCACACAGACCCGCCGGAGACATTCATGCAGCGCATTCTCGTCATGGGGCCGCCCGGCGCGGGCAAATCCACCTTCGCGCGGAAGCTGGCAGCGATTACCGGCCTGCCGCTCTTTCATCTCGACCAGGAATACTGGCAGCCTGGCTGGGTACCCGTCGGGGAAGAAGAATTGCAGCGCCGCGTGCGCGGCCTGCTGGAAGGCGAGAGCTGGATCATCGACGGCAATTACGGGGACACGATGGCGCCGCGTCTTGCGCGCGCCGACACGCTCGTCATTCTGGACCTGCCGCGCTGGAAATGCCTTCTCGGGGCGCTGCGCCGCCGCCTTGCTTATCGCGGCGGCAGGACGCGGGAGGACATGGCCGAAGGCTGCCCCGAGAAACTCGACTGGGAATTCCTGCTTTTTATCTGGCGCTTCCCGGCAGCCTCCATGCCGCGCAACGAGGCGCGGATTGCGGCGCACGGACGGCATTTGAGGATTTACCGCGCGCGGAGCCACCGGGAGGCGGAGACGCTGTTGAAGGGGTTTGCGGGCGCGCGGTGAGAAGGTTGATGAGGGGTGAGGATACTAAACGAGCGCTTCTACAGCAGTAAGGCCCGTCATGCGACAAACTCTCCAGACTTCAGGGCCTGGATAGCTCTGTCCGTGAATTTAACGTCGACCTTAGGTTCTGCCCGAGGGTTAACAGCGACTCTTAAGTCATATGCTTTCATTGCGCGAACAAACAGTTCTAGAGCCGCATCTCGCTCCTGCAAGCTGTCGAGTATATATGTATTCGTTGCCTCAATCAGGCGCCCCTTCTCCTTGTCTTGTTTCCAAACCTTGCAAAAAAGAGCGTCGAACCACCACAAATTTGTACCGTCTTCCAGAATCTCGACACCCTTTACGCGCGACACATCATCCGCTTCACCAAACCCAATTTTCCGTGTGCCGATATTCAGAACAAAGTGACGGCCAACATCCGACGACCAGCGTCCTCCCCCGGTCATGAAGACATCCGGTAAATTGCTTTCGACATACAGTGACTCCACGTTGAAGTGGAAAGTCGGATTTATGGCCAGAACCTCTTGCAGAGTCAGGTCAGTGACATTCATTTGACTTGCTCATAGCCAGCGTAAACAGGAACCAATAAATGGAGGATAACGCAAAGATAGCAAGGCGGAGAAGCGGCTTGAACCCCAAGATCACGTCTTGAATCGGTATGTGCGGCGCTGTCCTCACGCATTATCGTCATGGCCCGGTTTAGCCGGGCCATCCACGGAAACTTGCCACAGCGCTGGAAGGTGCCTCCGTGGATGCCCCGCCCCTCGGTCCCTTAAGCCGCCGCTGTCCCGCCGACCGTCAGCCCGTTGAGGCGCAGTGTCGGCTGGCCGACGCCGACGGGGACGCCCTGGCCTGCCTTGCCGCAGGTGCCGATGCCGGGGTCGAGTTTCATGTCATTACCGATCATGGAAACGCGGGTGAGGCAGTCCGGGCCGTTGCCTATGAGGGTGGCGCCTTTCACCGGCGCGCCGATCTTGCCGTTCTCGATGAGATAGGCCTCGGTGCAGGAGAAGACGAACTTACCGCTGGTGATGTCCACCTGGCCGCCGCCGAAGGAAACCGCATAAAGGCCTTTATTCACGGAGCTGATGATCTCGCCGGGGTCCTTGTCGCCGCCCAGCATGTAGGTGTTGGTCATGCGCGGCATGGGCTGATGCGCGTAGGATTCGCGCCGCCCATTGCCTGTGGGCGCCATGCCCATGAGGCGCGCATTCATGCGGTCCTGCATATAGCCTTTCAAGATGCCGTCTTCGATGAGGACGGTGCTTGAGGTGGGCGTGCCTTCATCATCGATGGTGAGCGAGCCGCGCCGGTCCGCCATCGTGCCGTCATCGACAACCGTAACGCCGGGCGCGGCCACGCGCTGACCCAGAAGCCCGGCAAAGGCAGAGGTCTTCTTGCGGTTGAAATCGCCCTCAAGCCCGTGGCCGATTGCTTCATGCAGCAGAATGCCGGGCCAGCCGGCGCCGAGCACCACATCCATTTCGCCGGCCGGCGCAGGAACGCTTTCCAGATTGACCAGCGCCTGGCGCAGCGCTTCATCCACCTGGGTCTGCCAGTTTTCGGGGCGCAGATAGGCGGCGTATCCCGTGCGCCCGCCCACACCGTAAGAGCCGCTTTCCTGCCGCTCGCCGTCGCCTGCCACAACCGAGACATTGAGCCGGACAAGCGGGCGCACATCGCGCAGCGACGTGCCGTCGGGCCGCATTATCTCCACCACCTGCCATTCCCCTGCGAGTGAGGCCGAGACCTGGCGCACGCGCGTGTCTTTCGCGCGGGCATAGGCGTCGATCTCCTGCAGGAGCTTTACCTTTTCCTCGAAGCTTTGCTCGTTCAGCGGATTGTCATCGCCGTAAAGTTTGACGTTGGTGGCTTTCGGGCCCTCGGCAAGCGTGCCCGCATAGCCGCGCTTGACTGCTTGCACCGCATCGGCGGCGCGGGTGAGTGCTTCATCGGAAAGATCGGCGGAATGGGCATAGCCCGTTGCTTCGCCTGCCACGGCGCGCAGGCCGAAGCCCTGATTGGTGTCGAAATTCGCCATTTTCAGGCGGCCATCATCGAAGCCGAGGGATTCGGAGACCCGGTATTCGAGATAAAGCTCCCCGTCATCGCTGCCCGAAAGGGCACCGCCCACCAGCTTTTCAGCCTTGGCGCGGTCGAGGCCCGTTTTCTCAAAGAAAAAATCGCGGTCGGTCATGGGGTCTGCTTTCGTTTGACGGCGTTTGATGAAGTCTCCGCCTCATATAGGCGGGCAGGGGCTTGATGTCAGGCCTTCAGCCAGTCTTCCACAGCGACGAGGCGGCCCGGCAGGCCCGACAGATCGCAGGGCACGGTGACGGGGCCGCAGCTATAGAGTGGGTATTGCTTTACCTTCAGGGCGCGCAGATCCACCAGAAAGACGCCGTTGATGCGCCCGAACCAGTTGTCCCACTCCCAGAAACCCCAATTTTCCCATCCCTGAGGCGGGGCATTCGTGATGTCGCTGACGGCCTGCGGGTGCGCACCGCAAAAGCCCACCACGCAGCGGCCCGGATGCTTTGGGTCCAGCCAGGGCGCGGCTTCGCTGATGAGGTCGGGCGCGGCCCCGCCTTCATGCAGAAGGTGGAGACCCGCCGAAATGTGGCGGCCATAATGGAAATGGATCAGGGCTTCATCGCGCATGAGAATGAGTCTAGCGCTTTGCCGGGCGGAAAAAACCATTGAATTTTTATGGGCTTGGGCCCGCAGGCGCAGCATTCCGCGCAAAATTGTGGCATAAAGTCGCGGTGAGCTGCCGCTCTGTCGCTTAAAGCGCAGGGAAGACTATACTTCGGCCCGACTCAAGAACCGGTTGCGGGGCTGTGATCTGGTGCGTCGGGGTAAACAGGGGCGGGGTGTTTTCCGCCTCCTTTATGTTTTTCCCTATCGTGACTTGCGGCGCGCGGCGGTTTGTGATTTTTGACGCATAAAATTGCGCTGCCTCCGGGTGACGGGGCGGCATCTGCTGCGGCGCGGGGCGTTTTCCCGAAAGCCGGGGCGGAGCAGGCGGAAAAGAAGCTGGGCCGCCTCTCGGGGAACGAAACCGGTCCGGCAAATAAGGAATGGGCAAGAGGATGCGGTTTTTAACTGTTCTCGGGGCACTGGTGGCAAGCGCGCTGGCATTTGCGGGCACCCCTGCATTGGCGGATCAGCCGTTCGAGTGGCAAATCAGCCTGCAAGAGGCCGCGACGCCGCTGATGGAACAGCTTATCTGGTTCGATAATCTGCTTCTCTACATCATCACCGCAATTTCGGTGTTCGTGCTGCTGCTGCTTGTGATCGTGATGGTCCGGTTCAATGCCAAGGCGAACCCGGAGCCCTCCAAGACCACGCACAACACGCTGATCGAAGTGCTCTGGACGGTGCTGCCGGTGCTGATCCTGGTCGTGATCGCCATTCCTTCCTTCCGTCTCCTTTACGATCAGATCGTGGTGCCGGAAGCGGACCTGACCATCAAGACGACCGGCTATCAGTGGTACTGGGGTTATGAGTATCCCGACCATGACGGCATCATGTATGACGCGCTGCTGGTGGAAGAAGAAAACCTGAAGCCCGGCCAGCCCCGCCTTCTGGAAACGGATACGGAAGTGGTCGTGCCGGTGAACAAGGTGGTGCGCCTGCAGGCGACGGCGGCGGATGTGATCCACGCCTGGACGATCCCCGCCTTCGGCGTGAAGATTGACGCCGTGCCGGGCCGCCTCAACGAAGTCTGGTTCGAGGCGACCAAGACCGGCACCTATTACGGCCAGTGCTCGGAACTTTGCGGCATCCGCCACGCTTACATGCCCATCAAGGTGCGTGTGGTGGAGCAGGAAGAGTTCGACGCCTGGATCGAATGGGCAAAACAGGAATATGCGGGCCTCGACACCAATGTGTCGGTTGCTGCAGCTGATGGGGAGGCCGGCGCGCAGCAGTAAGCAGCGCGTCACGCCTGAGTAAGATTTAAAGAGATAGAGCAGAAGGGATCGAGAGATGGCAGGTGAAGCGGCTGCACACGCTGGTCACGATGATCATCCCACCGGTTGGCGTCGTTACATTTATTCGACCAACCATAAAGACATCGGCACGATGTATCTGATCTTCGCCATCATGGCGGGGATCGTCGGCGGCGCGCTGTCGGTCGGCATCCGGATGGAGCTTCATGAGCCCGGCATGCAGATCTTCACCAACCCGCATACCTTCAACGTGTTCACCACGGCACACGGCCTCATCATGATCTTCTTCATGGTGATGCCGGCGATGATCGGCGGTTTCGGCAACTGGTTCGTGCCGCTCATGATCGGCGCGCCGGACATGGCCTTCCCGCGGATGAACAACATCTCCTTCTGGCTTCTGCCGGCAGCCTTCGGCCTGCTCATCATCTCGCTCTTCGTGCCGGGCCCTCCCGGTTATGACGGCGTGGGCGGCGGCTGGACGATCTATGCCCCGCTTTCGACGAGCGGCCAGCCTGGACCGGCGATGGATTATGCCATCCTCGCGCTCCACATTGCAGGCGCCTCCTCGATCCTGGGCGCGATCAACTTCATCACGACCATTTTCAACATGCGTGCCCCCGGCATGACGCTGCACAAGATGCCGCTCTTCGTCTGGGCCGTGCTCATCACCGCGTTCCTGCTGCTGCTCTCGCTCCCGGTTCTGGCCGGCGCGATCACCATGCTGCTGACGGACCGCAATTTCGGCACGACGTTCTTCGACCCGTCGGGCGGCGGTGATCCGATCCTGTTCCAGCACCTGTTCTGGTTCTTCGGCCACCCGGAAGTGTACATCCTCATCCTGCCCGGATTTGGCATTGTCAGCCACATCGTCTCGACCTTCTCGAGGAAGCCCGTTTTCGGTTATCTCGGGATGGCCTATGCGATGGTCGCCATCGGCGTGCTCGGCTTCATCGTGTGGGCGCACCACATGTATACGGTCGGTCTCGATGTGAACACGCAGGCTTACTTCGTGGCGGCCACAATGGTCATCGCAGTGCCCACCGGGGTTAAGATCTTCTCCTGGATCGCGACCATGTGGGGCGGCTCGATCACGTTCCGCGCGCCGATGCTCTTCGCCATCGCCTTCATCTTCCTCTTCACCGTTGGCGGTGTGACGGGCGTGGTGCTGGCGAATGCGGGTGTGGACCGGACCTATCACGACACCTATTACGTGGTGGCGCACTTCCACTATGTGCTTTCGCTGGGTGCGGTGTTCGCGATCTTCGGCGGCTGGTACTACTGGTTCCCGAAAATCACGGGCTACATGTACAACGAGTTCCTGGCCAAACTGCAGTTCTGGATGATGTTCATCGGCGTGAACGTGCTGTTCTTCCCGATGCACTTCCTCGGCCGTGCGGGCATGCCGCGCCGCTATGCCGACTATCCGGATGCCTATGCCGGCTGGAACGAGATCGCATCCTGGGGGTCTTACCTCTCGGCAGCGTCGGTTGTCGTCTTCCTGATCGGCATGGCCGTGGCCTTCATGAAGAAGCAGAAGGCCGGCGACAACCCTTGGGGCGAGAGCGCGACCACGCTCGAGTGGACGCTTCCCTCGCCGCCGCCGTTCCACCAGTTCAACGAGCTGCCGCGGATCAAGTGATCCGCGGCGCCTCGCCGGGCTGGCCAGGCGCATTGATTTGACGACGACAAACGCAAGACGGGATAGATGTCCGATCTGACGACCACGAACGAAGATCTCGGTGCCGGGAGCCGCTTTGCCGGTGGCTCGGCACGGGATTATTTCGAGCTTCTGAAGCCGCGGGTGATGTCGCTCGTGATCTTCACGGGGCTTGCCGGGCTCGTGGCGGCGCCAGGCTCGATCCATCCCGTTATTGCCTTCACCGCATTGCTCTGCATCGCGGTTGGGGCGGGCGCGTCGGGCGCGCTGAATATGTGGTACGACGCCGATATCGACGCGAAGATGGCGCGCACGGCAAAGCGCCCGGTCCCGGAAGGCCGCATCGAACCGGGCGAAGCCCTCGGCTTCGGCGCGACACTGGCCGCAGGCTCCGTCATTGTGATGGGCCTGATGGTGAATTGGACGGCCGCCGCGCTGCTGGCGCTGACCATCGGCTTTTATCTTTTCATCTATACGATGTGGCTGAAGCGCACGACGCCGCAGAACATCGTGATCGGCGGTGCGGCGGGCGCCTTTCCGCCCATGATCGGCTGGGCTGCGGTGACAGGCTCTGTCTCGCTGGAGTCGATCTCGCTCTTTCTCATCATCTTCATGTGGACGCCGCCCCATTTCTGGGCGCTGGCGCTCTACCGCTCGGATGATTATGCCCGTGTCGGCGTGCCCATGCTCCCTGTGGTGGCGGGCAAGCGCGAAACGCGCAAACAGATTCTGATCTATTCCTTCATCCTGGTGGCAACGAGCTTCGCGCCGCTGGCCCTCGGCTTTGCCGGGCTGGCCTATGGCACGGCTGCGGCGCTCTCCGGCCTTATCTTCCTGGCGCTGGCCTTCCGCATCTGGGCAGGCGGCGACGGGGAAAAGGCGGATGGCAAGGCAAAGGCGCTTTTCGCCTATTCGATCCTTTATCTCTTCCTTCTCTTTGCGGTGCTGCTGGCCGAGCGCGCCATCGGCCTTGCACCTGTAACCGGGCTCTGGGCCTAAGGGGGACGGATGAGCGATGAACAGGAAAAGCAGGACGGCCCGGCCCAGGATCAGGCCCAGGACCAGGACCGTGCAGCGCCTGAAACGGGTGCCCAGCCGGCAAGCTGGACGCCGGAACTTCTGGCCAAGCGCCGCGCGCGGGCCAAGGTGATGGCCTGGGCACTGGCGGCGCTGATCACGCTTTTCTTTATCGTCACGATCGTGCGCTTGGGCGGCAATGTCGCCGACCGGGTGATGTAAACGGCAGATGAGTGAGATGACGGCAGGAACGGCACAGCATTACGGAGCGGATCATGGCGGCGGCAAAAGCGGTCTGAAGATCGCGCTTGCCTGCGTGGTCATCGTGATCGGCATGGTGGGCCTGTCTTTTGCTGCCGTGCCGCTTTATCAGCTGTTTTGCCAGGTAACGGGCTATGGCGGCACCACCAACCGCGCCGAGGCAGCCTCAGCAGCGGTGATCGAGCGGGAAATGACCGTGCGCTTCGACGGCAATGTCTCGAACAAGATGCCCTGGGATTTCCGCCCGGCAAGCGACCCGGTCACGCTGAAAGTCGGCGAGACGGGGCTGGCCTTTTATGAGGCGCACAATAATTCGGACAAAGCCATTGTTGGCACGGCGACCTTCAACGTGACGCCGCAGCAGGCAGGCTATTATTTCAACAAGATCGACTGTTTCTGCTTCACCGAACAGCGGCTGGAGCCGGGGCAGCGGGTGGACATGCCGGTGACTTTCTTTATCGATCCGGCCATCGAGGACGATCCGCAGCTCGACAGCGTGAAAACGATTACCTTGTCTTATACGTTTTTTCCTAAGAGGGACGCCTCGGCGGAATAGGGTTTAGAATAGAAGTTGAAAGCGGGCGGGTCCCGCGAGAACGGAGTGAGGGGACATGGCAGACGCCCACGCCAAACATCATGATTATCATCTGGTCGATCCGAGCCCGTGGCCGTTCGTCGGCTCGGTGGCCGCGTTCGTGCTCGCCATTGGCGCGGTCATGTACATGCACGGGGAAACGCCCTGGGTCATGATCGCCGGTTTC
>Ga0207828_100168_pt1 | contig 56928 bp, 56 predicted proteins | sample TtaePargueraPR_11_FD_187276 | JGI IMG/M metagenome (GOLD analysis project Ga0207828, IMG submission 187276) | Aerobic enrichment media microbial communities from Bioluminiscent Bay, La Parguera, Puerto Rico - Tt and P2 (3) (SPAdes) | ecosystem: Environmental > Aquatic > Marine > Unclassified ...
TCCCCGCCGACCTATTCGGGAGCAGTACTGGCGAAGAAGGGCGTGGTGTTCGTCAGCGCCAATTATCGCGTCGGTCGTTTCGGCACCTTCGCGCATCCCGCACTCACGAAGGCCAATGAAGACGAGGGACTACTCGGCAATTACGGCTATATGGACCAGCTTGCCGCCTTGAAATGGGTCCAGCGGAACATCGAGAAGTTCGGGGGTGACCCGGACAATGTGACGATCGTGGGCGAAAGCGCCGGAGGCATTTCGGTCCATGCGCTAGTCACCTCTCCTTTGGCGAAGGGGCTGTTCGAAAAGGCCGTGGTCATGTCGGGCGGTGACGGGGGCGGGATGGGCCCCGGGAGGCTTGAGTCTGCCGAGCAGGTCGGCGTCAATTTCGCGCGGAAATTCGACATTACGGGGATGGATTCTGCAGCGCTGGCAAAGTTGCGGGCATTGACGGCCGAGCAGGTGACCGACGGGCTCAACATGATGGCGCTGTTTGCGCCTTCCGGCCCGCGTACCTTCGCCAGCCCCTTCGCGGACGGCAAGCTCGCGGTGGATGTGAGCGCGGCCTACCGATCCGGCGACTTCGCCCACGTGCCGATGATGATCGGTGCGACCAATGCGGACATGGGTGGAAAGACCGGGATGATGATTGCCGGGGCGCGAAAGATGGAGACCGCGATCTCCGGCCAGGGTGTGCCGGTTTATGCTTACCGCTTCTCCTATGTTGCGGAGAACCCGCCGCCGACCCCAGCCGGTGCTCCCCAGCAGACGGGGGCGGGCCATGCGAGCGACATCCCGTTCTTCTTTGACACGCAGGTTGCCAAATACGGGAAGGATACCACCCCGCGCGACAATGCCATGGGCGATACGATCAGCGACTACCTGGTAAATTTCGCAAGCACGGGCGATCCCAACGGAGCCGGTCTTCCGGACTGGCCGCGTTACGACCGGGCCGAGGATGTGATCATGGACTTCTCGGCGAAGGGCAAGGCCGTGCCGGAGAAGGACCCCTGGGGACCGGAACTCGACGCAGCCTCGAACTGAGGCACCCCTTCGGGGACGCAAGAGAACAAGATCGCTCGAGTGAGTAGCGCCGTCTCTCGCCGGCAGCGCAATCGCGCTGCCGGCGTTTGCACGGTTGCGATCGCGGTGGCGCGTCACGGCCTTGAGTTCGGGAGCAACTGGCCGAGGCCGCGTCATCCCCGGGGTCTGTTCTAGTTATTGACACCGGTACCGCACCGACAATAGACAGCGTTGTCTGAGTCGAGACAACGCTGTCAAATGAAGCGACGACGACTGGGGCACAACGACGGCGCCGCGCAAAGTGGAGGGCCGACAGGGAGAGAAAGATGAAGACTTCGCGCGATGATATCCGTTTGACGGCCGGGCTGCGCATCGGAACGAGCGCTTTCGCCATGGCCGTGGGCGCCCTGACGCTGCCAGCCGTGGCCCATGCGCAGGACAGCGCACAGTCAGCCCAGACCGCGACCTCCGCCGATGACGCGGACAACACCGACAACACCGATGATACCGAGAACGTGATCATCGTGACGGGCACCGGCACCAATATTTCGGGCGTGAAGCCCGTCGGCAGCGAGGCGATCACGATCGACCGGGAGAAAATCCTGGCGACGGGCAAGACCTCAGCGGCCGACGTGGTCCGTACCCTGCCGCAGGTTCGCAGCCTGGGCAATTTGCAGGAGGGCGGCACGCAGGCGAGCGGCGACAACGCGCAGCAGGGCAATGCGATCAATCTGCGCGGCCTCGGTGCTGCGGCAACTCTCGTGCTGGTCGACGGGCATCGCGTGGTCGCGACGGGCGCCGCCAACAGCTTCACCGAAGCCAACCAGGTTCCGCTGGCAGCGATTGAGCGCATCGAGGTGATCGCTGACGGCGCGTCTGCGATCTACGGTTCCGATGCTGTTGCGGGCGTCGTGAACTATGTGTTGCGCAAGGATTTCGACGGTGTCGAGACTTCGCTTCGCGCGAGCAATTCCACCGGAGGCTGGGAATATACGCCCAGCATCACCGCCGGCACCCACTGGGACCTGGGCGGACGGGCAGGCAATATCATCGTTTCCTACGAATACACGCACCGAGACCCGTATCTGCGCAGCGAGAGCCCCTGGACCCGCCAGGACCTGCGTTCGGTGGGCGGGCCCGACCTCCGCATCAACGGCGCCACCAATTCGGCTGGCAGCCCGGGAAATATCGTGGTCGGCACGCCGGGCGTTAACAACACCACGCTCCCGCTGGCCGGGGCCAATGTGTATTACGGCCTGCCCGCCAGCGAAACCGGGGTGGGGCTGACGGTCGATGATCTGCGGCTTAACGATCCGAATCTGATCGATACGTCCTACTACACCGACTATATCGGCAAGCTCGAACGTCACCACGTTTCGGCATTCTTCAATCAGGACGTCAATGACTGGCTGAGCGTGTTCGCCCAGGGGTCTTACAGCCACCGGCATACCTATTCACGCCAGATCAGTTCGGCCGCCGGTTCCATCATGAACGTGACCGTGCCGGCCTATTTCATCGATCCCGATACGATGGAGGCCGATCTTTCGCGGCCCAATCCCGCCTATATTTCGGACATCCCGGGCGTTGCTCCGGGCGACCCGATCACGGTCGGCTACAATTTCCTCGAGAGCACCGGGGTACAGAACTGGGACAACACCGTTAAGGACTACAACGTCACTGCCGGGTTCGAGGTTGACTTGCCGAGCAGCTGGAGCGGCGAGGGCTACTATACCCACGGCTATGACGCGTCCTGCAACTACTGCAATCTGGGCAACAATATCGACCTGGATGCATTGCAATATCTTATCAATACCGGGGAAATCAATCCGCTCAGCACTGCGCCGATCAGCCAGGCGAACCTCGCCAGAATCCAGGGCGATAACATCCAGCGGGGCTACAACACCTTCGACGACTGGGTGCTCAAGTTTGACGGGCCACTTTTCGAGCTGCCCGGCGGTACCGTGCGGGCGGCGTTCGGCGGCGAGATCGCCAAGATCGCCAACTGGAACGAAAACGGGGCCAATCGCGGGCCTTTCAACGAATTCGCGCTCGATACGGACAAGGAGCGCAGCATAGGCCGCCGCACGATCAAGTCGACCTTCGGCGAGCTCTATATCCCGCTGGTCAGCGCGGACATGGAAATCCCGGCGGTCCAGGAACTGACGCTGGATGGCGCGGTGCGGTACGACGATTATTCGGATGTCGGCTCGACCACGAATCCCAAGATCGGCGTAACCTGGATCGTGAACGACATCCTCACCCTGAGAGGTTCTTGGGGCACGTCGTTCCGTGCGCCGTCTCTGCCGGACGTGAACCCGAGCGCGATCTCGGCCGGATTCCCGCTCGATCCTTTCCCCAACAGTTGGCCCGACGGGATCGCGAGCGACTTCTGTCTCCCGCCCGCAGCCGGCGGAACCTGCTTCACGACCGCTGCGCTGTTCGTCCTCGCCAACCCGGATATCGGACCGGAGAAGGCGACCAACTGGTCGATCGGCGCGGATTTCGAGCCGGTCAACAACCTGCGGCTGTCGGGAACCTACTACAATATCTCCTATACGGACCGGATTGTCGGGCCTGACGTCACCACCGGCTTCCTCGCCGGTCCGCCCGATTTCGGCGGCTATGCTCCCTTCGTCATTCCCGTGAACAACACGGACGTGACAGGGCCGACAACCTGCACGCTCGATCCGACCTTGCAGGCATTCCTGAACCGCCCGATCCTCTATGGAGGCATCACCAATCCCTGCGGCGTCAACGTGATCCTGGATGGTCGCTACACCAATTTCGCGGCGACTAAGCAGGACGGGGTCGACGCTTCGATCGATTATCTCGTCCCGATCACCGAGGGCTCGGTGAACTTCAACCTCTCGGTCAACACCGTGCTGCACAACAAGCAGCAGGTGCTCGACGGCGGGCCGTTCATCGATGTAAAGAACCATCAGGATCAGCCGATCGAATGGCGTGCGCGCGGTTCGGTCAGCGGCAATTGGCGCGGGTTCAACGCCACATTGTTCGCCAACTATACGGGCTCCTATTACAACTATCAGGCGGTCAATCCGGTCGATAATTCGGTGATCGACCCGCAGAAGGTCGATTCCTGGACCACATTCGACCTGACATTGGGCTATACGGGACAGACCGAGGGTTTCCTCAAGGGCTATCGCCTGTCGGTCACCGCGCAGAACCTGTTCGACAAGGATCCGCCGCTGATGGTGACGGCGAACGGAGCGTTCAACTCCTCCTATTCGAACATGTACGGGCGGACCTTCACTCTGCAGGCTTCGACCACGTTCTGACGGTGCCGGCCCTGCCAGTTCGCGCCGCTCGAACCACCGTGTCGAGAGGCGTCTGGTAGGGCCAGCCTTCTTTCAGTCCAAGGCGTCGCACCGCTTCGCATGGACCGACATAGGAGCAGACTAGCATGACGTTCCGCAACACCATCGCCGCTTTACTCGGGATCGCCGGCCTGTTCGCCGCCACAGGGGCCGCGGCGCAGGCCCCGTCACAGCCGACCGAGCAGAGTTGCCGCAGCCAGGGCTTCTTTGCCGGACCGGCCAATTACAAGTCGGTAGAAAAGCTTCCGGACGGCCGCTTTACCTTCCGGCTATGCGCGCCGGACGCACAGGAGGTTAAAGTCACCAGCAGCGATCTGGGCGACATCATTCCCATGGGCTTCCCACCCGGGACGCCGCGCGGGCTTGCGATGACGAAGGACGATACCGGCCTCTGGAGCGTCACGACCGCCGCGCCCGTGCCGGCCGACACCTATCGCTTCAATTTCGAAGTGGATGGTGCGCGCGTGCCGGACCCGCAAGGCACCCGTTTTTCGGAAGAGCGCGTCGGCATCAATTCGGTGTTTGAGGCGCTCGGTCCCGAAGGGGCGTTCCAGACCTATGATCCGAATGTGCCCCACGGCACCGTGAGCACGATCGAATACTGGTCGAAATCGATCGGCGGCAAGCGCCGGGCGCATATCTATACGCCGCCGGGCTATATGAACGGCAGCGCGACCTACCCGGTCTTGTATCTGGTTCACGGCGCCGGCGACAGTGACGACAGTTGGACCAGTGTCGGCCACGCCCAGTATATTCTTGATAATCTGATGGCGGCCGGCAAGGCCAAGCCGATGATCGTGGTGATGCCGTTCGGGCATACGCCCGATCGCCCCGGTGCCGACATGCTCAACGATGCGCTGTTCGGCGAGGATCTCATCGAGGACCTCATACCGTTCATCGAAACGCATTTTCGCACGATCAACGATGCCGACCATCGGGCGATGGCGGGCCTTTCCATGGGCGGTGCGCACACGATACGTCAGGGCCTCACCCATCCCGATCTGTTCCACTATGTCGGCATATTCTCGATGGGGCTGGGCATGAATGGCGATCTTGCCCAGGTCACCCAGTACGAAGCGGCCAATGATGCAGCGCTGAAACGGGCATCGCAGGACATGAAGCTGGTCTATTACGCCATAGGCAAGGACGACATCCTTTATGGCACCTCGGCTCCTACCCGCGGGATGCTCGATAAATACGGCATAGACTACATCTATAATGAGAGCGGCGGCGGACACACCTGGATCAACTGGCGCCGTTATCTCAATGACTTTGCCCCTCGGCTGTTCGAGTAGCGGCAAGCGCAGCTATTGCGGCACTTTCCCGCGTGCGTCGTCGGTCCGGAGGCCGCCGGACGCGCCGATGGCGAGGTCTGCGTGCGGTGGCGACAGGCGGCTGGTTGGCGGGAGGTTTTTGCGTTAATCGGCGCAGTCCGGGATCGAAATGAAAACGATCTCTGCGGGAGGAGGTGGCGAAATTGGCAACGATAAAAGATGTCGCAGCCGTCGCCGGGGTTTCGATCAAGACTGTCTCACGGGTTCTCAACAACGAGCCGCATGTAAGGCCGCAACTGGTCCAAAAGGTTCGCGAGGCGGTCGATAAACTGAGCTACCTGCCAAACCAGTCGGCTCGCCGGCTGGCCGGCAGCCGATCGTTCCTGATCGCCTACATCTACGACAATCCACCGCCCGGCTACCTCGCGGGGATCCAGAAAGGCGCCAGCCTGCGTTGCCGCGAGCTGGGTTATCATCTGGTGGTGGAGCCGCTGGGATCGGGCTCGCAGGACCGTTTCGAAGCATTGAGGCGGCTTGTGGCGACCCTGCGTCCGGATGGCGCCTTCTTGATTCCTCCGGCCTCCGACGATCAGGACCTGTTGGAGATGCTCGAAAAGCTGAACGTCGCGACGGTGAGGATCGCCGGAACGGTGCAGGCCCATGGATCCAATTTGCCGACCCCAGAGCGCGAAAGCGCGGCAATGCTTACGCAGCATCTCCTCGATCTCGGGCATCGCAAGATCGCCATTATCGCTCCGCCAAGGAACCACGCTGCCGCCTTCGAGCGGTTGAAGGGTTTTCGCGACGCCATGCAGAAGGCGGGGGCCACGGTTCGCAAGGACTGGGTGGTGACGGGCAGGTTCGACTTCGATTCCGGCATGAAAGCCGCGGCGAAGATTCTCGCGAGCCCCGAGCTGCCCACCGCGATCGTGGCCACGAATGATGAAATGGCACTGGGAGCGATGGTGGCGGTCCGCGCAAAGGGACTCTCCGTGCCTGACGACATTTCGGTGGTGGGCTTCGACGATACGCCGGCGAGCGCTTCGGCGTGGCCGCCGCTCACGACGGTCCGGCAACCCCTTGAAACGATGGGGCGTGCGGTGATCGACAGGCTTGTCAGTACCGGCGAAGAACCGGACGACAGCTTCAAATTCAGCCTGGTGGTCCGGAGTTCGACGACATCGCCGAAGCCCTGAACGGCAAGCCGCCGAAATTCTCGCGACGATGTTGACAGCGCTGTCTTTTTGACAGACAAATCGCAGTTGAAGAGGCCTAAAAGGAGAAACTGGAGACGGCCCGGAGAGGATATGATTGTGTGCGGCGCGGGCGAAAACCGCTGGCGTAGCCGATGGCTTCCACAATCCTGTAGGAGCTGTCGGCGCCGAATGCCCATGCTGTCGCAAACGCATTCGAGATTTCGGGTCTCAGGCACCCCCAGCAGATGACGCAGAGAGACGCACGCGCGAGCGCTGCGTAGGCCTTCGTCTCTGCCCAATCTCACCCGATTTCACCGAGCACAGCAGGAACCGCATGGCCAAGGCTCAAATCCCCATATGTCTTCTCGGCGCGGCAATGGCAGCGAGCCTCGCCGGTTGCACGAGTTCGAGCGCAGGCATTGAACAGCCTGAACTCGGTTCGCGGTCCAAGCCGGAAATCCAGGTCGACGGATTTCAATTTCGCGATCTCGATGAAGATGGGCGCCTCTCGCCATTCGAGGATTGGCGGTTGGACGCGGAAACCCGCGCTGAGGATCTCGTCCAGCGGATGACGGTAGAGGAAAAGGTCGGGTCGATGATGCACGGCACATTGCCGGGCAAGGGAGCCGAGCTGGGTAGGGCCGATGCTTACGACCTCGATGCGACCGGCAAGATCGTGGCGGACAAGCACGTCACCAGCTTCATCACGCGGTTGACGCTTTCCCCGCAGGAATTGTCCGCCCAGAACAATGCCGTTCAAGAACTCGCCGAGAAGACCAGGCTGGGGATACCGCTGACCATCAGCACCGATCCCCGCAATCATTTCCAATACGTCCTGGGTGCGGCCGAGAGTGGGAACGGCACGACGCAGTGGCCGGAACTGCTTGGCTTCGCCGCCCTTCGCGATCCTGCTTTGGTCAGGCAATTCGGCGACATCGCCCGCCAGGAATATCGCGCGGTCGGGATACATATGGCCCTCTCGCCCCAGCTCGACTTGTTTACGGAACCGCGCTGGCCTCGCGGCACGGGGACATTCGGCAGCAAGGCCGAGCTGACGAGCGAGCTGGGCGCGGCCTATGTCACAGGCATGCAGGGTGGCGCGGACGGTCTCCAGCCCGATGGGGTCATGACGGTGGCCAAGCATTGGGTGGGTTACGGCGCAGAACCGAACGGCTGGGACGGCCATAACCACTACGGCCGATTTACCCATCTGGGCGGCAATCTGGACTATCATATTCAGGCGTTTACCGGGGCCATCAAGGCCGGCGTGGCGGGTGTGATGCCCGCCTATCCCATCCTCGAAGACGCCGTCGTTGACGGCAAACCTCTCGAAAAAGTTGCCCCCGGCTACAACAAGCAGCTGCTGACGGACGTCCTGCGCGACAAGCTCGGTTTCAAGGGCATCATATTGTCCGACTGGGCGATTACACGCGACTGCGACGAGCGCTGCAGCGCGCCGACAAAGGATACTCCGCAACGTCCGCAAGACATCGCCATGCCTTGGGGCGTGGAGAATCTCACGGTCGAGCAACGCTACATCAAGGGCATTGAGGCGGGGCTGGATCAGTTCGGCGGAACGGACGATGTCGAACCTCTGCTCGACGCGGTGAAGTCCGGAGCGGTCAGCGAAGCGCGCCTCGATCAGTCCCTCGAGCACATCATGGAAGCGAAGTTCGCGATGGGCCTCTTCGACAATCCCTATGTGGACGAGGCCGCTGCGCCCGGCATTGTCGGCGAGAAGCAGCATTTCGAATTGGCGGAGAAGACTCAGCGCGAGGCGCAGGTGTTGCTGCAGAACAAGGGGTCAACGCTGCCCCTGCCGCAGGGTGCGAAAGTCTGGCTTCACGGAATGGACCCGGCTGCTGCGAAGGCCGCGGGCCTGACCGTGGTGGACGATCTGGGCAGCGCGGATTTCGCCATCATACGCGCCAACACGCCGCATGAATTGGTGCATCCGGAATATTTCTTCGGCAGCCGCCAGTCCGAAGGGCGGCTGGACTTTCGCGATGGCGATCCCGCCTATGAAGCCATCGAGGCCGCCAGCAAACAGGTGCCGACCATCGTGTCGATATTCCTCGATCGGCCTGCGATCCTCACCAATGTGACAGGCAAGGCTTCGGCCATTCTGGCAAACTTCGGCGCGAGCGATACGGCCGTTCTCGACGTCCTGCTCGGCAAGGCCGAGGCCAAGGGGAAATTGCCGTTCGAACTGCCGCGCTCGATGGCCGCGGTCGAGAAACAGGATCCGGCGAAACCCGATGACACCGGAGATCCGCTGTTCCCTTACGGAGCGGGGATCGTAAGCAAGTAAACCAGCCAATCTAGAATTTTACGAAAGCAGAAGGGCTTGCAAGTGCGGTGAGAAGAGTGCGGAGCCTGCGGAAAACGTGCCCATTGGGGGGCGTTGTCGGCAGGTCCGGGAGGGCGCGGCGGTCTTCATTGTCGTGCCCATCCGCTCTGGAAGAACTGGCGAGCCGAGGGGAGAACCGATCATGAGCCTAGCACCTGACGCTGCGAGCAGCACCGACTCCCTGCCGATCGAGGACGATCGCCAGCAGCATGTCGACGCGCCGGGGCTGCAAGTCTTCGTGATGGCGTTGTTCTTCATCTTCGGCGGGATCACCTCCCTCAACGATGTGATCATTCCCAAGCTGAAGGAGTTGTTCACGCTCAACTACACCCAGGCGATGCTGGTGCAGTTCTGCTTTTTCACCGCTTATCTGCTGATCGGCATCCCCGGCGCGAAGCTCGTCAAGAAGATCGGCTATATGCGCGGCGCGGCGACGGGTCTCCTCACGATGATGGCGGGCTGCCTGCTGTTCATCCCGGCCAGCCGGACCGCAACCTACGAGTTGTTCTTGTTCGCGCTATTCGTGCTCGCCAGTGGCGTGGTGCTGGTTCAGGTGGTCGCCAATCCGCTGATCAGCGTGCTCGGCCCGGCAAAGACGGCGCATAGCAGGCTGACCTTTGCGCAGGCATTCAACTCGCTCGGCACCACCTTATTCCCCTATTTCGGTTCGATCGTGATCCTCGGCAGTCTCGCCACGGTAAGCGCGGTCGAACTCACCGGCCCGGCTCTCGATGCCTATCGCACGCAGGAAACCGGCGCGATCGTGCGCGCCTATGGCGGGTTGGCTATCGCGTTGGCGCTGGTCGCAGGGGTGGTGTGGCTGGCCCGCAATCGCCTCAAGGGCGAGAGCCACGAAGCCAGCGCCGGGCTTGCCGGGCTCGACCTGCTCAAGCGCCCGCGATTTGGCTACGGTGCCCTGTGCATCTTCCTTTATGTCGGGGCGGAAGTTTCGATCGGCTCGCTGATCGTCAACTATCTCGAGCAAGCCCATGTGCTGGACCTGGACCAACAGGCGGCGGGCAAGCTGGTGCCGCTCTATTGGGGCGGGGCGATGATCGGGCGGTTCATCGGCTCGGCGGTGCTGCGCGTGGTCAGCCCGGGCAAGATATTGGCCTTCAACGCCGCCGGTTCGATCGCGCTGATCCTGATCTCGACACAGACCAGCGGCGCCCTCTCGGGTTATTCGCTGCTGGCGATCGGGCTGATGAACTCGATCATGTTCCCGACGATCTTCGCGCTCGCCTGCGAAAAGCTCGGCGCCCGCGCCGCTGACGGTTCCGGTATCATCAACGTGGCGATCTTCGGCGGCGCGGTCGTCCCGCTGGCCACCGGCGCGATCGCCGACGTCAGCGGCAGCCTCGCAATCGCGCTCCTGCTGCCCGCCCTGTGCTACGCGATCATCGCCGGCTTCGGCGTGTTCGCGCGAAGACCGGCCTAGGTTTCGGTAACTTGAGGAAAGAGGCCGTGCTAGCCGTTAAGGCTTAATCTCAGATTATCCTCTTATCATATTGATAAATATGATATTAGTTAAGTTCGAACTCTGGGTCGACCGTCGATAAGGCGGACCGGCAAAGTGCGGACGAGCTCGTGCCGGATTGTCGGCACGCTGCTCTCATGTCAGCGGGCATTTGCCGCAAGACTTCCCATCTCCGGCCACTTCCAACGATATCAGGCGCTACTGGCGGAAATGGTGCCCAGGGACGGAATCGAACCGCCGACACTGCGATTTTCAGTCGCATGCTCTACCAACTGAGCTACCTGGGCGTCGCTTCTGCTACGGGCCTGTTAGGACCGGCGAGCGGTTGGAGTGGGGCGCTATGGCGAAGCGGGAAACGCTTTGCAAGGGTATTTGGACGCGAGGATTATTCCTCCCGCGCGATGTCTTCCGGATCGGCCGGCGGGCCGGGCACGGCGTAACCTTCGCCGAACCACTGCGCGAGGTCGCGGTCGCGGCAGCGGCTCGAACAGAAGGGCGAGAATTCCTCGCTGCGGGGCTTCTTGCAGATCGGGCAGGGGCGCTTGCTCATAGAGGGGCAAGCTGGGCATGCGGAGCCTCGATGGCAAGGGCGGGATCGGCGCGCCAGCGGATCGCGCGCCCCGTGCGACGGGTGAGTTCCTCCAGCCATTCGGGCTTCAGCTGGGCTTCGAGTGCGGGATGGCCGGTCAGTTCAATGGTGCCAGCGCCCTCCAGCCGTTCGGCGCGGCGCAGCAGCAGGCGAGTGGCCATGCCGGTCCGGCGATAGGTCGCGAGATGCAGCAGGGAAGGGCGGTCGAGCCGGGCGACGATCTGGACGAAGCCGAAGCCGTTCATCGCGGTGCGTTCGTGAGGCCAGCCCTGCAGGGCCAGGTCCAGCGCGGCATCCACCGCCCGGCGATCCGCCTTTGCAGGGAGTGTCGGGAAATCCACGCCGATCGGCCCGCCGATATCGAAGCGCCGCAAGGCGCGGGCCAGCGGCGTGATGGCGGCGAGGGCGAGTTCCTTGGGCTTGCCGGGGCCGTCGAGATCGATCAGCAGCATGGCCGGGGTAGGGCTGGACAGCAGCGAGCCACCGGCGAAGGGCACTTCGCGGTCGAACGCCTCGCCGATCAAGCCGTCCCACTCCGCGCCCGGAAAGCGATGGACGATGCGCGCCGCATGACCTTCCTCCGCCAGCCTTTCCGCCAGCGAGGGAGCAGGACGCGGCTCGGCTTCGGTCGGGCGAGACTGCGCGCGCTTAAGCCGTCCGCGCTCGCCGATCGCCGCGCGCGTCACTTCGAGCCGGATCGGCGCGCCTTCGCTCGCCGAAGGGGGCAGGCGGTCCACCAGTGCCTCCTCGCCGCTGGCGAAGCGCGCCGTGCCGCGAGAGGCCCCTGAAGCGCGCGAGACGAGCACGGCATCCTCGACCTGGCCCGCCGCCAGCGCGCCCGGCCAGTGGAGCCGTGCGGCGGCGATTTCCCCGTCTTCGAGCAGGATCGCGCGCTCTTCGCCGATCCCTTCTTCGACCAGCCATTCAGCCAATGGGAAAGCCTGCGGATTTCAGCAAAGCGCGCGTTTCGAACAGCGGCAGGCCGACCACGCCCGAATGGCTGCCGGAGATCCATGCGACCAGCCCCTCGGCGCTGCCCTGGATAGCGTAGCCGCCGGCCTTGCCGTGCCATTCGCCGCCGGCGAGATAGGCGACGATCTCCTCGTCCGAAAGCCGTTTGAAGCGCACCTGCGTCTCGCTCAGCCTTTCGCGAAGGGTGCCGTCAGGCGCGAGCAGGGCGATGGAGGAGAGGACCCGGTGGCGGCGGCCGGAAAGCAGCTCCAGGCATTGCCGCGCGGTTGCCTCGTCCTCGGCCTTGGGCAGGATGCGCCGGCCTACCGCGACCACCGTGTCCCCGGCGAGCACATGGGCTGCGGGATCGGCGGCGGCGCGGGCCTTCTCCCGCGCCATGCGCTGGGCATAATCGCGCGGAAGCTCGCCTTTGGCGGGCGTCTCGTCGATATCGGCGGGCGCGATCCGCGCTGGCTCAATCCCGAGCCGCGCGAGCAATTCGCGCCGCCGCGGGCTCGCCGAGGCTAGAGTGAGGGAGGGCGTAGCCACGCCCATCGGCTTTATTGCGGCCCCGGGCCGCCCCGGCCGGGCATGAAGCGATAGGTGATGCGGGCCTTAGTCAGGTCGTAAGGCGTCAGTTCGCACAGCACCTCGTCCCCCACCAGCACGCGGATGCGGTTCTTGCGCATACGCCCGGCCGTGTGGCCGAGCACTTCATGGCCGTTTTCGAGCTCTACCCGGAACATCGCGTTCGGCAGCAATTCCACCACCTTGCCGCGCATCTCGAGGAGTTCTTCTTTCGCCATTAAGTCTCGGTATCCGTAATCAGAGTTGCCACTGGGCGGGCGCTTTAACCCCGAGCAGGGAAAAAGGGAAGCCTGCCCGAAGGCGGCCTCACAGCCTTGTCAGCTGCGATACATTTGCGACACTTTATTACGCGACAAGCCTTGCGTCCTTTTCGCGCTGCAGCAATAGGCGCGGAGCGGGGCCAGAACGAATTTCCGAGGATACCAGATTGCGCCTGACCCCTAGTGCCAGCCTTTCCGCCCTTGCGCTTGCCATCTCCTTCGCGGCCAACCCCGCTGCCGCACAGGAGGCGACTGCGCAGGAGACGGTTCCGCCTGACAGCGGTCCGGCGACAGAGCCCGATTCCACCGAAGGCGAAATCCTCGTCATCGCCGAAAGCCTGCGCGGCGCGGTCGATGCGCCGCAACCGCCCATACTCGAGCTGAGTACGGAAGATATCGCCGCCTATGGCGTGGGCTCCGTGGAAGAGCTGATCTCCGCTCTCGGCCCGCAGACGTCCAGCGGGCGCGGGCGCGGCGGCGGGTTCCCGGCCATCCTCGTCAATGGCGTGCGTATTTCCAGCTTCCGTGAGATGCGTTCCTACCCGCCGGAGGCGATCCAGAAGATCGAGGTGTTCCCCGAGGAAGTGGCGCAGCGCTACGGCTTCTCGGCCGACCAGCGGGTGATCAACTTCATCCTGAAGGACAATTTCTCCAGCCGCGAGATCGAGGCCGAATACGGTCAGCCCTGGGATGGCGGTTATTCCACGCAGGAGGCCGAGGCGACCTACCTGATGATCAACGGTCCCTCGCGCCTCAATCTCAATCTCGACTGGACCAATTCGAGCCTGCTGACCGAGGCCGAGCGCGGCGTGGTGCAATCCGTCCTGCCGACCTATCCCAGCGATCCCGACCCGGCTGACTACCGCAGCCTAGTAAGCGATTCCGCCGGCCTGAGCCTCAACGGGACCTGGACCACGCGGCTGGCCGAAAACGGCACGTCGCTGAGCCTCAACGGCGCCTTCGAACGCAGCAACAATCTGCGCTATCAAGGCCTCGACACGGTGACGCTGACCGATCCGGACGGCAATACCGCCTTGCGCACCTTCAACGCGGATGATCCGCTCACCGTGGATTCGCGCACAGATACCTATTCGCTCGGCAGCACCTTCAATGCGCCGCTGGGCAACTGGCAGCTTACCGCTACACTGGATGGCAGCCATGCCAAGGCGCGCAGCCTGATCCAGCGCCGGGCCGATCCGGACGAGATCGGCGAGCTGAGCGCACTGGTGGCCGATGTGGCGGCGGGCACGCTGCCGCTCGATACGGATATCGGCACGATACCCGATGCCGGCTTCGACAGGGCGATCACCAAGACCGATTCCGCCAGCGGCCTGGCGACCGTCACCGGCAGCCCGTTCTACCTGCCCGGCGGCGATGTCAGCGTGACGATCGATTCCGGCTATAACTGGACGCGCATCCGCAGCGAGGACACGCGCAATCCCGGCCTGCAGACCTCGCTCAAGCGTGGCGATCTCTCCGGCGGCATCAATGTCGGCGTGCCGATCACCAGCGTGCGCGACGATTTCGGCGCCGCGATCGGCGATGTGAGCCTGCAGCTCAGCGGCGGCGTGGATCATCTTTCCGATTTCGGCACGCTGACCGACTGGTCGGTGGGCCTGACCTGGTCGCCAGTCGAGATCCTGACCTTCAATGGCAGCTATATCGCGCGCGATCAGGCGCCGTCGCTCAGCCAGCTCGGCGATCCGGAAATCGCCACGCCCAACGTACCGGTGTTCGACCTGGTCCGCAACGAGACCGTGCTGGTCACCGTCGTCACCGGCGGCAATCCCGGCCTGCCCAAGCAGAGCCAGGGCGATTGGAAGCTGAGCGCCAATCTCGAGCTGCCGATCTTCGATCGGTCCAACTTCTCGATCGATTATTTCGACAATCATTCGGACGATGTCGCGGCCTCCTTCCCGGTGCTGACGCCGACGATCGAGGCGGCCTTCCCGGACCGCGTGGTGCGCGATGCGTCGGGGCAGCTGGTCTCGGTCGATCAGCGACCGGTGACTTTCACCTCGCAGGATTCGCGGCGCATCCAGTTCGGCCTCAACATGTCCGGCTCGGTCGGCAGTCCGCGTCCGCAAAGCCAGGGCCAAGGCCAGGGCGGCGGTCCGGGTGGCCCCGGCGGCCCGCGTTTCGGTGGCGGTGCCGGCGGTCAGCGCAATGGCGCGCCCGGCGCGGGCGGCCCGCCCGCGGGCTTCGACCCCGCCAAGATTCAGGCCTTCCGCACCAAGTTCTGCGCGGATAGCCCGGATGGCACACAGCCCGAGCTGACCGAGGAAGATCTCGCCAATCTGCCGCCGATGCTGGTGGAACGCCTCAAGGGCGATAATGGCGAAGTGGATCCGGAACGCCTGGCGCAGTTCCGTTCGCGCTTCTGCAGCAATGACGGCCCGCGCTTCGGCGGCCAGGGACAGGGTCAGCGTCAGGGGCAACAGGCGCAGGGTGGCTCCGGCGGTCCTCCGCGCGGCGGCCCCGGTTTCATGCGCCCCGGCGGCGGCAACGGGCAGGGGCGCTGGTTCGCCAACATCACCTACGCATACGAGATCGAGAACAAGGTGCTGGTCGCGCCCGGCGGGCCGCTGCTGAACCTGCTCGATGGCGATGCCCTGACCGGCGGTGGCGGTGCGCGCCATTCGGCTACCGCGCGGGGCGGCATGTTCTATAGCGGCTTCGGCGGCCGGGTCAGTGCGACTTATACCGGCTCTTCGCGGATCAACGGCACCGGCCTGCCCGGCAGCACCGATTTGCGGTTCGACGATTTCGTCACTTTCGACATCCGCCTGTTCGCCGATCTCAACCAGCAGGAAAAGCTGATCGAGGCGATGCCCATTCTCAAGGGCACGCGCATTTCCTTCAACGTGGACAATGTCTTCGACGCGCGCCAGTACGTGGTCGATTCCAGCGGCACGACGCCGCTGCGCTATCAGCCCTATCTGATCGATCCGGTGGGCCGATTCTTCGAAGTGGAATTGCGCAAGCTGTTTTGAGCCTGCTTGTGGCGGCAGGCTACAGCGCCGTGCCGGCCGCCACCCCGCTCGCCCAGGCCCATTGGAAGTTGTAGCCGCCCAGCCAGCCGGTGACATCCACCGCTTCGCCGATCGCGTAAAGGCCGGGCAGCTTGCGGGCTTCCATGGTCTTCGATGAAAGCTCGGCGGTGGCGATGCCGCCGGCGGTGACTTCGGCCTTGGTGAATCCCTCCGAACCGTTGGAGCGAAATTCCCAGCGCGCCAGCCGCGCCTCCGCAGCGGTGAGGGCCTTGTCGGGCAGATTGCCGAGATCGCTCGACAAGTCGAGCCGCTCCGCCAGCACACCTGCAAGCCGTTCGGGCAAGGCATCGGCGAGCAGACCTTTCAGCGTTGCGCGCGGATTGCTGCGCTTTGCGTCGGTCAACCATCCCTTCGGCCGATCGGGCAGGAAGTCGATCAGCACAGGCTCGCCGTTCCGCCAATAGGACGAGACCTGCAGGATAGCCGGGCCGGACAGCCCCCGATGGGTGAACAGCGCGGCTTCGCGGAATGTAGCCTTGCCGGCGCTTGCCAGGACCTCCGCCGAAACACCTGAAAGCTCCCGGAAAAGCACATCATCTCCACCCAGCGTGAGCGGCACGAGGGCGGGGCGTGGTTCGACGATCTTCAATCCGAATTGCCGCGCGAGATCGTAAGCAAAACCCGTCGCGCCCATTTTCGGGATCGACGGGCCGCCAGTGGCGATCACCAGTGCCGGGGCTTCGTGAGAGCCGCTCTGCGTGGTGACGGTGAAGCGGGTATCAGCATGGCTGACCTCGGTAATGTCCTCGTTGCAGCGGATCGTGACGTCGCCCTTGGCGCATTCCGCCAGCAACAGGTCCACGATCTGCCGCGCGGAGCCGTCGCAGAATAGCTGGCCCAGCGTCTTCTCGTGCCAGGCGATTCCATGGCTTTCGACCAGCGCGAGGAAATCCTGCGCTGTGTAACGGCTCAGCGCCGATTTCACGAAATGCGGATTGGCCGAGAGGTAGCGGTCCGGCGCGGTATGGATATTGGTGAAATTGCAGCGGCCGCCGCCCGATATCAGGATCTTCTTGCCGACCTGCGCGGCGCGCTCCAGCACCAGCACGCGCTTTCTGCGCTGGCCGGCCGTGGCAGCGCACATCAGGCCCGCCGCCCCGCCGCCGAGGATGATCACGTCATGCTGCGCCATTATGCGCGCGGCCTAGGGGCTGGCGCGGTGAAGGCCAAGCGGCTTCGTGGCGGGGAAGGGCGAGCCGGACGCTACGCGCCCGGCTCGCCATCATGCGATCAGGGCTGGCCGACGGTCAGCAGCTTGCCGATCGAATCCCATTCCTCCCGCGGCGCCCAGTTCCGGTTCGCCCCGAGATAGGAATGATCGTCAAGCTCGAGCAGCCCGATAATGGTCTCCGCGACGATCGTCGCGCCGACCGGGCCGAGCGCCTCGCCTTCCGCGGTGCTGCCATCGGGCTCCAGCCGCCCGATCACTTCCGCTTCGGCAAGGATATACAGCCATAGCGGGATGCCTTCCGCGCCCAGATCGCCGCTAAGCTGGCCGATCTTCTGCACCACCTGGGCGATCTGCGCCGGATCGCAGCCGATCTTTTCCGCCACCTTCTCCCCGCCCGGAAGCAGGAAGGCATTGCCGCGCAGGAGGTTGCGGCTTGCCAGCGATTTTTCGTCACCGGCGGCGATGAAGGGCAGGGCGAGCAGATCACCGGCAAGTTTCGTATCCAGCTTCTGTGCCCGCTCGACCTGGCGGTTTTCCGGGGTGAACAGCAATTCGTGCCAGTCGACCACGCCTTTCGGGTCGGTGAGCGGTTCGAAGCCGTTCCCCAGGATCGTGCCGAACAGTTCGAGCGCGGGCTTTGACTTCTGGACCTGGATCTTCATCGGGATCATCGAATGCCCGAAGCGATAGGCGGCCACGGAGAATTCGATCGGGATATAGCCGGTCTTGCCGCAATAGAATTGCCGCCCGCAGCCGAGGATCTTCTCCACCACCGGCTTGCCGCACATTCCGCCGAGCAAGTCGTTCACCACGGCCCATTGATAGTGCCAGGTCGCCGTCCTCCGAGCGCGTTCGTAAAGCTCCGCGCCGGCATAACCCTCTTCGGCATTCAGCGTGTCGCACACGTGATTGTGGAAGCGGATCATGGCGAGTTGCAACTGGCTGACCACGCGGTTCTCGTCATTGCGCGGATCGCCGATCATTGCCCTGCCATTGGGAGAGCGCAGCAGATCGTCGCCATGCAAGCCGGCCTGGCCGGGATTGTCGGCGCCGGTGAGCAGCTTGGCCCCGGCGAAGGCGCCGGACTGATCGTAGAGATAGGGCTGGGCTTCCGGGCCCACGCCGTAAATGCAATCGAGGTCCAGCACCGGTGTGCGAACATTGGCGATCTCGCCCGGATCGTCGACCACGGTGTCGAAAGTGGTGGAGGCGTCCAGCGTGATGTCGTGATCGACGAACTGGCCGAAGAATACCAGGCCGACGGGTATGGTGTCCGTCCGGTCGCTCGCGGAACCGGCATCCATCGGCCCGCCCGCCTTGCCGATCGACTTCAGGACTTCGGACGATGTGTAAGCCGGGCTCAGATCCTTGAACAGCCGGCCGAAGCGGTCGTCTCGCTGTTCTTCGCTATAGTGGCTGCGCTTGCAGAAGGGGTTCATCCCTTCCAGCGGCTTCATTCCATGATGTTCGTGATTTGCCATGCCGATCTCCGATTAGTTAAGCGGTTAATGAGTTCGGCGACCATTTTTTCTTTCATTTCGCAGGCGAATATTTTGTTCGCTATCGCATTAACTGCATTTCAACCGAAAATTAGACCGGCTCGCGGGATTCTTTGCAGGTGAGCGCCGGCGCGACTATCTGACCGGCATGAGCCGCACTCCCGCCGGAACTCCCGACCATCCCAAGGGCGCCGAACGCTTCAACGAGGAGCGCGCGTCCTATACGCTGCGCGGGTCTTCGCAGCCGGACATCGAAGCCGGCGTGGCGGCGATCCGCGAAGTGGTGAAATCGTTGAAGCCCAAGCCGGGCGTCTATCGGATGACCGATGCGCGGGGCGACGTTCTCTATGTGGGCAAGGCGCGGGCGCTGAAGAACCGCGTGGCCAATTACACCCAGGTCGAACGCTTGCCGATCCGGCTGCAGCGCATGGTGAGCCAGACGCGCGGGATGGAGATCGTCACCACCAATAGCGAGGCAGAGGCGCTGCTGCTGGAAGCGCAGCTGATCAAGCGCTTCCGCCCGCCTTACAACGTGCTGCTGCGCGACGATAAAAGCTTCCCCTTCATCCTGCTGCGCGAAGGGCATGATTTCCCGCGGATCATGAAGCATCGCGGTGCGCGCAAGGCCAAGGGCAGCTATTACGGGCCCTTCGCCAGCGCGGGCTCAGTCAACACCACGATCAATGCGTTGCAGAAGCTGTTCCTGCTGAGATCCTGCACGGACAGCTTCTTCAGCCGCCGCGATAGGCCCTGCCTGCTCTACCAGATCAAGCGCTGTTCGGCGCCCTGTGTCGGCCGGATCGACAAGGAAGGCTATGGAGAGCTGATCCGCGAGGCGAAGGATTTCCTCGGCGGCCGGTCGGGCGCGGTGCAGAAGAAGATCGAGGAGCAGATGCGCCAAGCGGCCGAAGCGCTCGATTTCGAAAGCGCGGCCATGTTGCGCGATCGGCTGCGCGCGGCGACCTTCATCCAGGGCACGCAAGCGGTGAATGCCGGCGGCGTGGGCGATGCGGATGTCTTCGCGCTGGCGGCCAAGGGTGGGCAGATCGGCATACAGGGCTTCTTCGTGCGCGGCGGGCAGAATTGGGGCCACCGCGCCTTCTTCCCCAGCCACACGCAGGATATCGACAAGGACGAGGTGCTCGCCCGCGTGCTCGCGCAATTCTATGAGGAGGTGCCGCCGCCGCGCACGATCCTGGTGGATCGCGAGCTGCCGGAACGCGAATTGCTGGAGCAGGCGCTGGCCGAGCGCGCGGGGCACAGGATCGAGATCAGCGTGCCCCAACGTGGCGACCGGCGGCGGCTGATGGAACAGGCTAGCCGCAACGCCACCGAAGCGCTCGACCGCAGGCTGGCCGAAAGCGGCACGCAGGCGAAGATCATGCGCGAGCTCACCGAATTTCTCGAGCTGCCCGAAGTGCCGGCGCGGATCGAGATCTACGACAACAGCCATATCCAGGGCGCCAAGGCGGTGGGCGCGATGGTGGTGGCGGGGTCGGAAGGCTTCCTCAAGAACCAGTATCGCAAGTTCAACATCAAGAGCGCGCAGACCAATGACGATTTCGGCATGATGCGCGAGGTGATGAACCGCCGCTTCAGTCGCGCGATGGAGGAGGATCCCGATCGCGATGGCGGGTTATGGCCCGATCTCGTGCTGATCGACGGCGGCAAGGGGCAGATGTCCAGCGTGCGCGATACGCTGGAGGAATTGGGGATCGAGGACGTGCCGCTTGTCGGTGTCGCCAAGGGGCCGCATCACGGGCGGGAAGGGCGCGAAGTGTTCCATTTCCCCGACGGGCGGGAGAAGACGCTGCCGGTGAATTCGCCGGTGCTGTTCTATCTCCAGCGCTTGCGTGACGAGGCGCATCGCTATGCGATCGGTGCGCATCGGGCGAAGCGCAGCCGCGCTATTTCCGCCTCTCCGCTGGACGAGATTCCGGGCATCGGCCCCTCGCGCAAGCGGGCGCTGCTGCTGCATTTCGGCACGGCGGGGAAAGTGCGCGCCGCGGCACTGGAGGACCTGCAGCGCGCGCCCGGCATCAGCGAGGGCGTGGCGCAGAAGATCTACGATTTCTACCACGCGGGCGGTTGACAAGACGGCGACGGCCCGCAGCCCAGGAATTGGGGGCCCTGAGCCACGGACCGTCGCGGACGGAGTGATCGCTCGGGATTCCGATCGTTCCGCCCGGCTCCGGGAAAGTGCCGACGCCCGATTGTGCGCGAGAGCCGGCCTGTCCTCTCATTGTGTTCCGGCGGTGCCCGTTTGCGCCGGGGGAGGCTCATGCGGCACCGTTTGGTGGAGCGGAGAATGCCGGAGATGTCTGGCGGAAATGCTCACCGCCGCCTCCGTAGGATCACGGCCCCGGCTGGTGAAATGCGGGCAAGGACGGGTGATGGTTTCGGTATGGCAGTCGAGCTGGCCGGGCCGGGCGCAGACGTCAGTCCTGGCTTGCCACTTCGCGGATCATGCCCTCCTGGGCCACGCTGGCGACCAGCCGGCCGTCGCGCGTGAAGATCTGGCCGCGCCCGAAACCGCGCGCGAGGCCCGACCAGGGGCTTTCCGTGACATAAAGCAGCCAGTCATCGCTGCGGAACGGCCCGTGGAACCAGATCGCGTGATCGAGGCTGGCCGCCTTCACCTGCCCGAGGTGGAAGCTCAGCCCATGCGGCCTGATCGCCGTCCCCAGCAGCTGGAAATCGCTGGCATAGGCCAGCACGGCGCGATGCACCGGCGGATCGTCGGGCAGGGCCGAAACCGTGCGGAACCAGCAATGCGCCACAGGCGGCGCCTTCTGCGGGTTGAGCCAGTCGCGCGGTTCGATCGAGCGGATATCGATCGCGCGCGGCTGCAGCATGCGTTCGCGCATCAGCCCTTCGGGCAACTGCTCCGCCACGCGCTGACGGGCGAGAGCGTCGGGCTCCAGATCCTCCGGCTGCGGGACGTCGGGCATGTGCGGATATTGGTGCGTCGGCCCGGTCTGCGGCTCCTGGAAGGAGGTGATCAGGTTGAGGATCGGCTCGCCATTCTGGCTGGCGACGACGCGGCGATTGGAGAAGCTCTTGCCATCGAAATCGCGCTTCACGCGGAATTCGATTGGCAATTCGTCATTGCCGCCGCGCAGGAAATAGGCGTGCAGCGAATGGGTGTGGCGGCTGTGCGGAACGGTGCGGCGGGCCGCGCCGAGCGCTTGGGCAATCGCCTGCCCGCCGAATACGCGGCCGATGCCGTGCTTCTGCTTGCGGCCGATGAAACGATCGCCACCGCGCGGCTCAAGGTCGAGCAACAGAGTAAGCTCGGCCACCAGTTCTTCGGGCGTGGGCTTGTACGAGGACGTGGTCGCCATTGCACAAGCGCCATGCGCGGCTGTGCGCGTTCAGTCAACTAATGCCGGGAAGCCTGCGCAGTATTCGCCATACGATTGCCTTGCCCATGTTGCTCGCCGGCCACCGGCGCGGGGCGGCGGGTGAGAGGCCCCAGCGGCGCAGCATTTCGTTGAAGGCGCGCACATCCGCTTCGGCATAGCTCCATTCGCTGCGCCAGGTGATCGAGAGCGAGATCGAGGTGCCCGGTCCGTTCTTCACGTAATGCGGCGACATGACCGGCACATAGACCGCTTCGCCCGGCGCGAGGTGATAGGTGTTGCCGCCCGAGGCGAGGTCGTCGCTCCAGGTCAGTTCGCGCCCGCCGCCCGTGTGATAGGCTTCGTGCACCCTGTCGGGCGCATAACGCGCATCGCCGGCGGGGAAGATCGTCATCGCCTTCTCGCCGACCAGCTGCAGCAGGATGTTGTGTTCGGGGTCGAAGTGATAGGGCGTCACCGCGTTCGGGCTGGAGACGAAGATGAAGCCTTGCGGCGTCAGCATCCGCCCGGTCTTGGGCGTGATATCCGGCGCGATCTCCGCCAGCAGCTCGTTCAGCAGCGCGGCATAGGCCGGATTTTGCTCGATATTCTTGAGCACCGCCCAGCTATTGCTGGTGGCGATATTGCGGATCGTCTGGCCGATGGTGAGGCCGGTAGCGCCCGGCTTGCCGTCGATGCCGATCGGCAGGTCGCCGCGATTATATTCGATCGATTTTTCCGGCAGCGCTTCGCCGAGCTCGGCCAGCGCATCGAGCGCCAGCAGCGGATGCTCGGGGAGATTGTGCCGCAGCTTGTGCGGCCCCTCCGGGTAGGACGCGGCGAAACAGGCGCGCGAATCCGGCGGGAAGATGACCGCGCCGCCCAGCGCGGATGCCGGCGTCAGATCGCGATGTTCGGTCATGCTATGCCTCTTGGTAGTGATCCCGTTTCCTTCACGGCGATCAGGCGGAAGGCCATGCGCCGCATGGTGCCGCCAATGCCGAGATTGTGCCGGGTGACGGCGCGCTTCTCGCGCCAGAAATGGTCGATCATCGGGTGGTCTGCCGCGGCGCAGCTATCGGTCCATTTGATGCCGGGCCGGGTGAGCAGCTCCAGATTCTCGCGCTGCAGCAGCACGCCGGGCGAGAAGCGGGCGAAATCCTCGTCGAACGCGGTCTTGTAGGAGGAGGCGCCGGGCGGGGTAAGGAAATTGACCAGCATGGCCAGCGGCTTTCCGTCCAGCCGGATTGCCAGGCGTTCCAGCCGGCCATGCTCGGCCGCGCCGTGCAGGGCTGCGGTGAACAGGTCTCGTGTCCGCTCGTCGCAATCGAGCGCCGAGCCGGCCTCGCCTTTCCAGCCGGCGCGTTCGAGCCGGAGGAATTCTTCTGCCCATTCGCCAACGCCTTCGCTTCCGCTGGTGCGTTCGACCGTCAGCTCGCCTTCTTCTGCAAGGCGGCGATGCTGGCGGCGCAACTCCTTGCGTTTCTTCCCCGAGAGCGAAGCTTCGAGATAGTCATCCGGCGAAAGATCGGAGGCCAGCGCGGCGCGCTCCTCGCGCATGACGGTGGCGGCAGGGCGGCCGGTCTCGCGGGCGAATTGCGCGAGCGCCCGATTGAGCGGGCCGTCATCGGCAAGCTGTGCGGCATGGAAGAACAGGGCCGGCCCGGCATTTGCATCGCACCATGCCAGCACTTCGCGCCAGAACGCCGTCTCCAGCCCTTTCGCGACAAGCGGGGTGCCGAGAAAGGCGTTGGGATGCATCCAGTTGCGCCAGTGCGGCACCGGCAGATCGTAATAGCTTGTCTCGCGGCTGACGGGCAGCATTCCCGCCAATTGCCCGTCTGCCTCGAGGCAGAGCAGGCTGACCTTTCCCGCCGGATCGAGCGCCCGCAGCGCGGGCAGGAGATACCAGCTTTCGTGGAACGGATTAGGTTCGGCGGCGTGCCGCGCGAGCGCATCCCAGCGGGCCAGCTCTTCCACATCCTCGAAGCGGCGCCAGTCGGCCCGGAAAAGGCGGATGGCAGGCGCGGCGGCGGGCCGCGCCGGCAGCGGCGCCTGTGGCTGGACGGGAGCGGGCGCGTGGCTGGCCAAGCGTCTGGTAACCTTCGCAAGCTGCGGAGCGGGAATTTCTCTCCTGCCGCTTATCGCGATCGAGCGAAGGAATGCTTAATCCACTTGTAAAAAGACCCCGCCCGGCACGGCGCCGGGCGGGGTCCCGAAGTGGTTAAGCCCCTGTCAGGACGCGGCGGCGAGCGCGGCCAGCAGCAACAGGGCGACGATATTGGTGATCTTGATCATCGGGTTCACGGCGGGCCCCGCCGTGTCCTTGTAGGGATCACCCACCGTATCGCCTGTCACCGCGGCCTTGTGGGCTTCGCTGCCCTTGCCGCCGTGATGGCCGTCCTCGATATATTTCTTGGCATTGTCCCAAGCGCCGCCGCCGGACGTCATCGACAGGGCGACGAACAGGCCGCCCACGATCACGCCGAGCAGCAATGCGCCGAGCGCCGCGAAGCCATTTGCAGGCCCCGCCACCAGCGAAATCACGAAATAGACCACGATCGGCGCGAGCACCGGCAGCAGGCTGGGCAGGATCATTTCCTTGATCGCCGCCTTGGTTACCAGGTCCACCGTCTTGGCGTAGTTCGGGCGGCTAGTGCCGGCCATGATGCCGGGATCGGCCGCGAACTGGTCGCGCACATCCTTGACCACATCGCCCGCCGCGCGGCCGACTGCCGTCATGCCCATCGCGCCGAACAGGTAGGGCAGCAAGGCACCGAGCAGCAGGCCGACGATCACATATGGGTTCTCGAGGCTGAAATCGACGGTCAGCGTCGGGAAGAACTCCCTGAGATCGGTGGTATAGGCGGCAAACAGGACCAGCGCGGCGAGGCCGGCCGATCCGATCGCATAGCCCTTGGTCACGGCCTTGGTGGTGTTGCCCACCGCGTCCAGCAGGTCGGTCTTTTCGCGCACGCTGTCGTCCAGCCCGGCCATTTCGGCAATGCCGCCGGCATTGTCGGTGACGGGGCCATAGGCGTCGAGCGCCACGACCATGCCCGCCAGTGCCAGCATGGCGGTGGCCGCATAGGCGATGCCGATCAGCCCGGCGAGCTGGTAGGCCACGACGATGCCGGTCACGATCACCAGCGTGGGCAGGGCGGTCGCCTCGAGGCTGATCGCCAGGCCCTGGATCACATTGGTGCCGTGGCCCGTTTCCGATGCCTTGGCGATCGACCGCACGGGGCGGAATTCCGTGCCCGTGTAATATTCGGTGATCCAGATGATCAGCCCGGTGATGACCAGGCCGACCAGCGAGCAATAGAACAGTGTGCGGCCGGTGAAGCCCTGGTCGCCGATCGCGATCTCCATCCCGCCAAGGGCGTAGGAGATGGCGAACCATATCGCCGGTATCGAAAGCAGCGCGGTGACGAGGAAGCCCTTATACATTGCGCCCATGACATTGTTCGAACCGCCGAGGCGGACGAAGTAGGTGCCGATGATCGAGGTGACGATGCACACGCCGCCGATCAGCAGCGGCAGCGCCATCAGCGGCAGCAGCAGGTCGCCAATGCCCTTCACCAGCAGCGCGGTGAGCACCATGGTCGCGCCCACGGTGACGACATAGGTTTCGAACAGGTCCGCGGCCATGCCGGCGCAGTCGCCGACATTGTCGCCGACATTGTCGGCGATCACCGCCGGATTGCGCGGATCGTCCTCGGGAATGCCGGCCTCCACCTTGCCGACGAGATCGGCGCCGACATCGGCCGCCTTGGTGAAGATGCCGCCGCCGAGCCGGGCGAAGATCGAGATCAGCGACGCACCGAAGGCGAGGGCGGTCAGCGCCTCGATCACCTCGCGGTCATTCGCCGCATGGGCCATCGGGCCGATCAGCACGTAGAAGAACACGGAGATTGCGAGGAGGGCGAGGCCCGCCACCAGCATGCCGGTAATCGCGCCGGCGCGGAAAGCGAGGGTCAGGCCCTGTTGCAGCCCGACTTGCGCGGCAGCCGCCGTTCGCAGGTTCGACCGGACCGAAATATTCATGCCGATGAAGCCGGCCACGCCGGACAGGATCGCGCCGAGCACGAAGCCCACGGCGCTTACCGGGCCGAGGAACACGGCCACGATCACGGCTACGATCACGCCGACAATGCCGATGGTGGTATATTGGCGCTTGAGATAAGCCTGCGCACCCTCCTGGATGGCGCCGGCGATTTCCTGCATCTTGGCATTCCCGGCATCCGCGCCGAGCACTTGGCGGCTGGTGACAAAGCCGTAAATCACGGCAAGCAGCCCCAGGCCGATTGCAATCGTTACAAGGTCCATAGGTGACCTCCCCCTCTCTCCAGATACGTGGCCCGAACTTCCGCCGGGTCCACGAATTACCAAGGGCTATCGTTCGGCAGAGGGCGGCGCAAGCGCAATCGCTCGCTGCGGCCGGGGCGATGCCGGGCGCGGGCTAGCCGTGTTGCCAGCCGAGGCCTTCGGAATTGGCCAGCGGTTCGCCGTCGAGGAACAATGGGACGAAGCCTTTCGGCTCGGCCGTGCCAATGCGCGTGGCGGGTACGGGCGGCGCAGTGCCGGGGGGGAGGGTGAACAGCAATTCGTAATCGTCGCCCCAGCGCAACGCGTCGAGCCGGCGCTCCTCCGGGGCGGCGATGGGCACGGCCTTGCTGTCGAGCGCCAGCGTGACATCGCTTGCGCCGGCCAGCCGCCAGGCATCGAGCAGCAGCCCGTCGGAGATATCCATCATCGCCGTCACCAGCGGAGCGAGGGCCTGCCCTTCGTCCAGCCGCGCCAGCGGGCGGCGATAGGCGGTGTTGTCGGCTCCGCTTCCATCGCGCAGCGCTTCGAAGCCCATCATCGCCGCGCCGAGTTCGCCGGTGACATAGATGGCATCCCCCGGCCGTGCGCCGCTGCGCGAAGGGACCGGGCGGTGCGTCGCGCGGCCGATCGCGGTCAGGCCAAAGCTGCGCGGCGGGCCGCCGGAGACGGTGTCGCCGCCGAGCAATGGCATGCCGTAATGATCGAGAGCTTCTGAAAGCCCGCTCGCAAATCCCTGATTGTCTTCGCCCAGCATGGCCCCCAGCAAGGCGCCGAGCGGTTCCGCGCCCTTGGCCGCGAGATCCGAGACATTGCAGGCGACCAGCTTCCAGGCGACATCACCCATGTCCTGCCCCGGCAGGTAATGCACGCCTTCAACCATCATGTCGTGCGTCAGCACCAGCGCTTCGCCGCCGAGTTCCAGCACCGCCGCATCGTCGGCCAGGCCGCGCGCGCCGGGATGGCGCGCCAGCGCGCGCATCATGTCGATAAAGGCGGTTTCCCCTTCCATCATCCTGTCATTGCGATAGGCGAGGGGGAAAGCGCAACCGAAGGATCGTACGGGCATGAAAACTCTTCCTGCACTTACCGCCACCGCTGTCGCAGCCATGCTCGCTGCCAGTCCCGCTGGCGCATGGGGGCCGATCGGCCACCGCATCACCGCGCAGATCGCGCAGGACAATGTCAGCGGCCACACGCTCGCGCATATCAAGGAGATACTCGGCACCGAGGAATTGCCCGAAAGCTCGACCTGGCCCGACGAGCAGCGATCCAACCCCGCGCCCTTCTGGCAGAAGGAATCCTCGCCCTGGCACTATGTGACGCTTCCCGCGGGCACCAATGCCGAGAATTTCCCGCATCCGCCTGAAGGCGATGCGGAGACGGCGCTGGAGCGGTTCACCAAAGTGCTGCGCGATCCCGCTGCCAGCCGCGAGGACAAGGCGCTGGCGCTGCGCTTCGTGGTGCATATCGTGGGCGACCTGCACCAGCCGCTGCATGTCGGAAACGGCACGGATCGCGGGGCGAACGACGTGAAGGTCATGTGGTTCGATGCGCCGAACAATCTCCACTGGGTGTGGGATGAAGGCCTGATCCAGCGCCAGCAGCTCAGCTATAGCGAATATGCCAAGCGGCTGGAGCAGCGCACCACGCCCGAGGAAGTGATCGAATGGTGGAACATCGATCCCAAGGCCTGGATTGCCGAAAGCGCGGCGCTGCGCGCCAAGCTCTATCCGACGCCGGAAAACAGCCGGGGCGGCAGCGGGACGGCCGAGGATCCCTATGTCCTGTCATGGCAATATAATTACGACTGGACGCCGGCCGAGGAGCAGCGGCTGCAACAGGCGGGCATCCGGATCGCCGCCTATCTGGACTGGGTGTTCGGCGAGGAATGAAGGGCGGCGGCGGGCCGCCGCGAACCGCTGTTACTCGCGAACCGCCTTGGCCACGCCGTCCAGCACACCGTTCACGAATTTCGCTTCGCGCTCGTCGAAAAAGGCATGGGCGACATCGACATATTCGCTGATCGCCGTGCCCACCGGCACATCGGCGCGGGCGAGCAGTTCGTAGGTGCCGGCGCGCAGGATCTGCAGCATGGTCTTGTCCAGCCGCTTGAGGTTCCAGCCTTCGGCGAGCCGTTCGGTGAGTAGCGCGTCGATCTCTTCCTCGCGCGCATCCACGCCGCTCACCACGTCGTCGAAGAAGGCGACCTCGGCATCGGCATATTGCGCTTCCTCGATTTCCTTGCCCAGCCGGTGCTGGTGGAATTCATCGAGCAGGCGGGCAAGGGCGGTGCCTTCCATTTGCCGCTGATACAGCGCCTGCACCGCGGCGAGGCGGGCCGCGGAACGGGACTTGGAACGTGAGGGTGTCGTCATTTCAGGCGTAATTCCACGGATTTGGCATGGGCGGGCAGGCCTTCGACCTTGGCCAGCGCGACGGCCGCCGGGCCGATATCGGCCAGCGCGTCGGCACCCATCTGGATGAAGCTGGTGCGCTTCATGAAGTCGAGCACGGAAAGGCCGCTGGCGAAGCGCGCGCGGCGGCCGGTGGGAAGGACATGGTTCGGCCCGGCGACATAATCGCCGACGGCTTCCGGCGTGTGGCGGCCGAGGAACACGCTGCCGGCATGGCGCAACTCGGCGAACAGTGCTTCCGGATCGTCCACCGCCAGTTCGACATGCTCGGCGGCCAGCCGGTTGGCGAGGGCGGGGGCTTCGGACAGGTCCTCCACCACCAGCAGCACGCCATGTGCGTCCCAGCTCGCCCGCGCCGATTTCTCGGTCGAGAGCATCGAGCATTGCACGTCCACCGCATCCTCCACCTCATTGGCGAAAGTCGCATCGTCGGTGATGAGGATGGATTGCGAGGAAGGATCGTGTTCGGCCTGGCTGAGCAGGTCGGCGGCGATCCAATCCGGATCGTTCTTGCTGTCGGCGATCACCAGGATTTCGCTCGGCCCGGCGACCATGTCGATGCCGACCACGCCGAATAGCTGGCGCTTGGCTTCGGCCACGTAGTCATTGCCGGGTCCGGTAATGACATCGACCCGGGCGATCCGCTCGGTGCCGAAAGCCAAAGCGGCCACGGCCTGCGCGCCGCCGACCCGCCAGACTTCGTCCACGCCGGCGAGATGCGCGGCGGCCAGCACCAGCGGATTGGTCTCGCCGCGCGGGGTCGGCGTGGTGACAACGAGCCGTTCGACGCCGGCGACCTTGGCCGGAATGGCGTTCATCAACAGCGAGGAGGGATAGGCGGCGCGGCCGCCCGGCACGTAAAGCCCCGCCGCATCGACCGGCAGCCATTTGGCGCCGAGCCGCACGCCGGCCTCGTCCGTATAGTCGCGGTCCGCCGGCACTTGTTCGGCGTGATAGGCGCGGATGCGGTCCGCCGCGAGTTCCAGCGCCGCGCGCAATTCCGGATCCAGCGCATCGAAAGCCGCGGCGCAGGTCTCGGCGGAAATGCGCCAGTCATCCTCGCTGGCGAGCTGGTGGCGGTCGAAGCGCAGCGTATATTCGGAAAGCGCCGCATCGCCGCGCTGGCGCACGGCGGAGAGGATGTCGCTCACCGTATGGGCGATATCGGAGTCGCTTTCGCGCCGTTCATCGACGAGGCGGGCGAATTTCCGTTCGAAATCTGCATCGCTGGTGGAAAGGCGCTGCATTCAGGCTGCTTCCTGGCTGGAAAGCGCGCGGAAACGTTCGACCAGATCTGCCACGCGGGCATCGGTCTTCAGCGCGGCGCGGTTGACGATCAGCCGGGCGGAAACCGGCATGATCGTGTCGGTTTCGACCAGCCCGTTCTGCTGCAGCGTGAGGCCGGTGGAAACGAGGTCCACGATCCGCCGCGACAGGCCGAGCGAGGGGGCCAGTTCCATCGCGCCGTTCAGCTTGACGCATTCGGCCTGGATGCCCTGCTTTTCGAACCAGCGGCTGGTGATGTTCGGATATTTGGTGGCGATGCGCAGGTGGCTGGCATTGCCCGGCTCGTGCCCGCCTTCGTCCTTCGGGACGGCGACGGACAGGCGGCAATGGCCGATATCGAGATCGACCGGGGCATAAAGCTCCGAATAATCGAATTCCTCGATCACGTCGGACCCGACGATCCCGGCCTGCGCGGCGCCGAAGGCGACGAACGTGGCGACATCGAAGGCGCGCACGCGGATGATCTGCATGTCGCCGCTTTCGGTGGCGAAACTCAGCGCGCGGTTGCCCTTGTCGTGGAACGCGCTTTCCGGCACCACGCCTGCGCGGGCCATCACTGGCAGCGCCTCGTCGAGGATCCGCCCCTTGGGCACGGCGAAGGTGAGCTGCGTGTGTGTTGTCTCGCTCATGGCGCGCGCATGTAGGCGCGAGGAGGTGAAAGGGCAACGGCGATGGGCGCCAAATCCGATGGCGGTGCGATTATGGAAATTGCCGATGTGCGCGAGGCGATCGCGTGGCAGGCGGACCATGCCGAACGCGCCTTCGCGCCGAAGACGGCGCGGGTGATCCGCGCCGAGCTGGCCATTCTCGGCACCGATACCGGCATCGCCCGGCGGATGAACAACTGGCACGGGCTGAGCCTGGAAGACGCCATGCCCTTGCGCGTGGCGGGCGGGCTACATCACCTGTTCCTGTCGGGCGAGGACCGGCGGCTGGAGCCGGTCTATGCCGGGCTCACCACCGACCAGGCGGCGGTGGACGCCATCGTCGCCGATCTCGCCGTGCAATATGACGCGCGGCTGATGCCCTGGCTCGACAGCCCGCCGCAGACCAATGAGGCGGGCCGTTCGGCCAGCATCATGGCCGGCCTGCTCTGGCTTTCCGAAAGGCTCGGCCCCAAATTCGAGCTGAACGAGATCGGCGCCAGCGCCGGGGTCAACACGATGATGGGCCGCTATTTCTACGATCTGGGCGGGGTGAAGGTGGGGCCCAGCCTTTCGCGGATGAAGATTGTGCCCGAATGGCGCGGTGGCCCGCCGCCCGCGGCCAAGGTGGAGATCGCGGCGATTCGCGGCTGCGATATCGCCCCGGTCGATCTGGCCGACCCGGAACAGGCGCTGCGGCTCAAGGCCTATGTCTGGGCCGATGCGACCGAGCGGATGGCGCGGCTCGATACGGCGATCGCCATGGTCGAAACCGCGCCGCCCGAACTGGTGAAGCAGGATGCAGGCAGCTTCGTCGCTGAAATGCTCGGCCGGCCGCAGCAGGAGGGTGTCACCCGCGTGCTGTTCCATTCGGTGATGTGGCAATATCTGCCCACGGCCACGCGCGATGCGATCACTGCGGCGATGGAGGAGGCGGGCGCGCAGGCGACGGCGGAACAGCCGCTGGCCTGGATCCGGCTGGAAACAAACCGGCAGACCTTCCGCCACGAGCTTTCCGTCCGCTACTGGCCCGGCGGGGAAGAGCCGGTGAAGCTGGCAGAGGCGCATCCGCATGGGGCCTGGATCGAGTGGTCCGGCGGCTGATCGCGCGGCCGTTCCCGGCCTAAACCTTGCCCAATTGTATCAGGTGTAACCGTTTGAGGGCGCGCTGGGCGGGCTTTGCTGCGGTGCAACGCAGCTATTCCGCGGCTTTGCGGCGATTCCTCCCCTTGCGCGGCGATTTTACACAAAGAGACAATTTGCCGCAGTTGCGAGATATGGCTGCGACGAAGAGGGCCTAGCTAGCAATCAACGCGATGCAGCGTTCCAGAATTCTAGCAAAGGACGACCCCATGAAGACGATTGCTATCAAGGCGGCTGTTGCCGCGTCCCTTTCGGTCCTCGCCATCGCTCCGGCCGCGGCGCAGGAAGTCACCGCCACCGTGCAGTATGGCGATATCGACACCGCTTCTGCCGATGGTGTGCAGGAACTGACCCAGCGCCTCGAAACCGGCGTGAACACGGTTTGCGACCGCCCCGACATGCGCAATCTGAAGGCCATGTCCGACTGGCAGGCCTGCAAGTCTTCGGCCCTGTCCTCGGCGGTCGAGCAGCTCAACCGCAATGGCGTGACCGTTCTCGCCAACTGATCCGGCCCGGCATTTGCCGGCTTTCGAAACGGCCGCGTCGGATGGGCGCGGCCGTTTTCCTTTTGGTCAGGCCGATTTGCGGCGCCCGAAGCGCTCTTCCCAGCCGCCGTGGAAGGAGCCCCATTCCCAGATCGCCACCATCACCAGCACGCAGATGGCGAGCGTGGCGAACAGCAGGGCGGGCATGGGTTGTAGCGCGCCCCAGATCGCCATTGCCGCCAGCAGGCCCAGCCCGACCAGATGGGAGAGCGGGAAGTTGCGGAAGGTGTTGGCGAAGCGCTTGAAGAAGCCGACGCCCGCCAGATAGATGCCGAGCCCGCCGCAGAAGGACAGGATCAGGCCCGTGTCGGCCGGTCCTTCGGGATGGGCGAGCAGCAATTCGTCGGCCACGGCGGCACCGATCATGCCCACCACGATCGGCATGTGCAGATAGGTATAGGCGTTGCGCGCCAGCCGCCCCGGCTCGTCATGATGTTCGATCAGATCCGCGCCGCGCTTGGCGCCGACATCGAAATAGATCCACCACATCAGCACCGATCCGGAAAAGGCGAGCAGGAATGCGCCGGTATTGGCTGGGGGCATCGGCTCTCCGGCGAAGGTCGCGCCTGTGACGACGATCCCTTCGCCCAGCGCGATGATGATGAACAGCGCGCAGCGTTCCGCCATGTGATGGCCCGATATCGTCCATTCGCGGATGGAGGACCGGCCGAGCCCGGGCACGTAGAAGAAGAATAGCGGCCCGGCATATTCGATCGCCAGCGCCGCCAGCCACCACCACAGCCGCCCGACACCTTCGTCGAGGAAGGCGCCCGCGATCCAGAACACCGCAGATGCGGAAAACCAGATCGCCGCCCGCGCCATGTTCGCGCCGCTCGATCCCCGTGTGCGGCCCATGATGATGGACATGAAAACGGAGCGGCCGATCTGGATCGCGACATAGGCCGCGGCGAATACCGGGCCGCCATCGCCGAAGGCGCGGGGCAGGGTGACGGTCATGATCAGGCTGGCGAGCATCACCAGGATCAGCATGATCCGCACCGGCAGCCGTTCCGGATCGGCCCAGTTTGCGGCCCATGTCGTGTACATCCACGCCCACCACACGGCGGCGAAGGCGATGGCCGCCTCGGCGAGGCCGAGCGGGCTCATCTCCTCGAGGATCAGGTGCGAGATCTGCGTCAGCGCGAAGACATAGACGAGGTCGAAAAACAGCTCGAGGAAGCTGACCGCGGCCGGGCCGCTGTCCGGATCGCGCAGCAGCGATCCCTGCGTGCGCTCCTCTGGCGCTGGGCCCATATGCACCTGGTGCTGGAAGTCATCCAGCTCGCCGGGATCCTCGCCCTTCTTGCCGGTCTCGCTGATGGCCGCCTCCCTTGCCGGGCTTGTCAGGGATAGCTGACGGTCTTTGGCGTCTGGGGCAAGGGAATGAATTCGTGGTCGTCCCCCGGCACATCGGCGAAACGGCGGTTGATCCAGTCATCCTTGGCCTGCTCGATCCGCTCGCGGCTGGAGCTGACGAAGTTCCAGTAGACATGCCGGCGATTGGGAAAGGCCTCTCCGCCCATCAGGAACACCAGCCCGCCATGGGTGGAGGCCAGCTCCATCACTTCGCCGGGCTTCAGCACCACCAGGTCGAACAGCGCCATCGTCTCGCCGTCGATCGTCGCCTCGCCGCCGACAAGCATCAGCGCGCGCTCGTCCGCTTCGGCCTCGATCGGGATCATCCCGCCGGGCGAGAGGGCGATTTCGGCATTGATCGTTTCGGCATAGGTGGTCGTGGGCGCGGTCTCGCCCCACAGCGTGCCCATGATGATGCGCGCGCGGGCGCCGCCATCCTCGACCAGCGGCAGATCGCTGACGGATTCGAAGGCGGGCGCGATCTCTTCCTTGCCGTCGGGCAGGGCCAGCCAGGTCTGCATGCCGTAAAGCGCCGGGCCGTCCTTGCGCTCGGTTTCCGGGCTGCGTTCGGAATGGACGATGCCGCTGCCGGCGGTCATCAGGTTCACGGTGCCGGGCCGGATCGTCGCGAAGCTGCCGACGCTGTCGCGGTGGTCGATCGCGCCCTCGAACAGCCAGGTCACCGTGGCTAGGCCGATATGCGGGTGTGGGCGCACATCCATGCCCTGTCCCGGCTCCAGCCGTGCGGGACCGAACTGGTCCACGAACACGAAGGGGCCGACCATCCGGCAATGCAGGCTGGGAACGGCTCGGCGGACCTCGAAACTGCCGAGATCGTGGGTGACGGGGGTCACGGTCTTGAGAATGCTCATGTCGCGTCGAGCTCCGGATAGTGGCGGAAGATGCCGTCTTCGGTCAAGGGCAGGCGCCGCCCGGATGCGAGATAGGCGGCGATGCCGTCAATCTCCGCAATGGCTGCGCGCAGGGCGTGGAGGCGCGGATAGTCCTCGCGCAGGGCGGCCATGCAGCGCGGAAAGGCGTAATGCAGCCCCTCGAGCAGCTGGAACAACGACGTGTCGACATGCGTCCATTTGTCGCCCAGCGTGAATGCGCCCGGCTTCACGCCCAGCGCGGCTTCGAAATAGTCGCAATATTTGGGAATGCGGCTGTCGCGAAAATCCTGTGCCTTGCTCTTCGCCGCGTCCTTCTGGTCCTCGTAATAGAGATTGCCCGAGATCGGGTGATGCACGGAATGCACCTCCTCCACGATATCGGTCACGGTCAGCTGCAATTCGATCAGGTGCAGGTCCGTTTCCAGCTCGCCCGCGCCGAAGCCGTGGCGGTCGGCCAGCCAGGCGAGGATATGCGCGGTCTGCCCGATGGTGAAATCGCCATCGACCAGATAGGGCGGGGCGAAGGGCACGAAGCCGCTGCGCCGCTCCATGTCTTCCACCAGCGCGCCCGCGCCAAGCTCGTTCGCCATGTCGCGATAGGGCACGCCCGCCGCTTCCAGCGCGAGGCGGACGAATTCGCCCCGGCCGGGAATGCCGGGCCAGTACCAGAGCTGGTAGCTCAAGAGACGGTGGCTCCCGCTTCGCCCGGCGCGAAGGCGCGAATGGCCAGGGCGTGGACCCGGTCGCCGGGAATGTCGCCCAGCGCGCGGTTGACCATGCGCTGGCGTTCCAGCCGGCCCTTGCCTTGGAAGGCCGCGCTTTCGATCAGCACGGTGAAATGCGATTCGCCGCTGCCGTCGTCTCCGGTATGGCCGTGATGCTTCGCGCTATCATTGATTACCTCCAGCCGCGCGGGCGCGAAGGCCTCCTGCAGCAGGGTTTCCATTTCGCGCTGGAGCGGTCCGGCCATGATCTGTCCTCTCGATCGGATTTCGGGGGTTTTCTTCGGGGCGATGTATCACCATCCTTAAGCGAATGCGCAGAGAGAAGTTCCACGGCCGCCACGAAGAGGAAGGGCGCGAATGCGACGCGCCCAATTGCAACGAGCCCGGTGAGTTCCGCGCACCCGGCAATCGCGGGGCGAGCTTTGACGGGCCGGGCGACTGGCGCTGGTTCTGCCTCGACCATGTTCGCGAATTCAACGCCGGATACGACTGGTTCGAGGGCATGAGCGCGGAGGAAATCCTTGCCGCGCAATCGCCGCTGTCCGGCTGGGCGACGGAAACCCGCGCTTTCCGGGCCGATGCCGGGGCCGACGGGATGCCGCGCTGGGCCGATTTCGACGATCCGCTGGATGCGATCGGCGCGCGTGCGGGCGACATCAAGGCGCGCGCCGCCGGGCGGCAGGCCGAATTTACCCGTTTCACCCCGCGCGAGCGTGAAGCGATGAATGTGATGGGGCTGGGGCCGCAGACCGACCGGGCCGCCTTGCGCCGCCGCTATTCGCAGCTCGTGCGGCGTTACCACCCGGACCGCAATGGCGGCGATCGCAGCCATGAAGGCCGGTTGCAGCGCGTCGTCGAAGCCTATCAGCTGTTGCGCCGGGCCTCGGCTTTCGCCTGAGCGGCGCGGCTCAGCCGCCGATCGGATCGAACAAGGCGAGTTCAGGAATGCGGGGGCCGGACCCGTCCGGGCAGGAGCTGCCGTCCGAACAGGCGGTGAGCGCGATGATCGCCGAGAGCGAAGCGAAAATGATACGAATCCCCATCGCGCAGCCTCCCTCAGTGTGCGTGCACCGCAGCATTAAGCCGCCGCCTGTCTGAACGAGGCCTGTGCGAGCGTGGATCATGTGCCGCCGAGCAGCCATTCCCGTCGGTCTAGCCGCCGCGCAGCGCGCGCCAGCGGGCCGCGCCATCCTCGCCGAACAGATCGGCCACATCGTCGCGGCTGTAGAATATGTCATAGGCCGGCGCATCACCGGGCAGGGCGAGCCAGGCCTGCTTGCTGCGGGTGAAGATGTGCACATGCGGCGGGCATGTGTCCGGGTCTTCCAGCGTCCCGATGCGGACAAAGGCCGCGCGCTCGCCCATGCCGCCATAATGGCTCCACAGCGCCACCTTGCAGCTCGGGCAGCGCACCACTTTCTGGCCGCGCCCGCTTTCGGACGGTGTGTCGATGGTGACGGGCTCGCCTTCCAGCACTTCGACCAGCCCGGTCTCGATCAGCCCGTTGAGGACGAAGGCCGATCCGGTTTCGCGTTGGCAGCTTCGGCAATGGCAGCAATGCACGGCGAAGGGGCTGCCTTTGAGCCGGTAGCGGACTTCGCCGCAGCTACAGTGCCCCTCCTGCCCGGCCACCGTATCAGCCCTCCTGCTTCGCCTGCGCTTCGGCGATCAGCGCATTGTCGATCGCCTTGGCCGCCTGATAGGCTGGCCGCGCGCGGCAGCGTTCCGCATAGGCGGCGAAGGCCGGCGTTTCGGGAAAGGTCTTGAACAGCAGCCCCCAATCGACCTGGCTGCCGACATAGACATCGGCAATCGTGAAGCGATCGCCGCAGGTCCAGTCATTCTCGGTGAAATGCGCGTCGAGTATCGAGATTGCCACGTCGATATCGCCGAAGCCGACCGAAATCCGCTCACGCGCATTTTTCGGCTCATAGCCGAAGTGGCGGGCGGTGATGCCCTGTTCGATTGGCCCGGCCGTGAAGAACAGCCAGCGATAGAAATCGGCCTTCTCCTCCTCGGCCGGGGCGAGCCCGGCGGCGGGGAAAACATCGCCGAGATAGGCGCAGATCGCGGCGCATTCGGTAATCACCCGGTCGCCGGAAGGCGTGTGGTGGATCAGCGTGGGCACTTTGCCCAGCGGATTGGCCGCGAGCAGTTCGGGCGGCTTGCCCTCCCAACCGATCAGCACATGCTCGTAATCGGCGCCGACCTCATGCAGCGCCCAGCGTGCGATCTGGCCGCGGGACATCGGACTGGTGAAGAATGTGAATTCGGCCATCGGAACCCCTCTCTGTCCGAATCGAATGAATAGAACATTACAGGAACAATGACGGCCGTTCAATCGCCTTCACAAAGCGCTCTCAGTCCCGGTCGGGCGCGCCGGGCGGGAAATAGGGCCGGTAGGGCCGTGCATCCTCCACGCAGCGGCTGACCGCGGGAAGGGCGAGCAATTCGGCGCGCAGCGCAGCGAGGCGCGGGCGATGCTCTCCGATCGGCTCGATCCAGTCGGAATAGAACAGCGAAGGCGCGGCGGCGCAGCTCACCAGCGAGACATGCGCGGGCAGCGCGTTTTCGGACAGCCACGCTTCGAGCCAGTCATAGGCGCGCCGCAACCCGGCCTTGCCCGCTTCGACTTCCGCCGGGTCGGGATCGCCGACGACGGGCGTATTCCCGACTTCGGTGTTCGAAAGATAGGCCCCGACCACGCGCTGCATGTTGCTCATCACGTAATTGTCGAACACCCGGTCGAGCATGCGCGCCCGTGCGGCTTCGGCCGGATCGGCGGGGATCAACGGGGCCGGGCCGGGACGGGTGACGGCAAGATATTCGACGATCGCGGTCGCTTCGATCACGGTCGTCTCGCCGTCTGCCAGCACCGGGAACTTGCCCGCGGGATGCGCGGCGTGGACGAAGGCGTTGAACGCCTCGTCACCGGTCGGGCCGATCTCCCGGAATTCGAATTCGGTCCCGTTCGCATAGAGCGGGATCAGCGCCTTCCAGGTGTAGGACGAGAACAGGTGGCCATAGAGAGCGAGCATCGGTCAGGCTCCCGGGATCCGCATGCATTCCATGATCTCGACCGCTTCGCCGGGGAAAATGGCGAAGTGGGGATGCCCTTCGAACATGCGCGCCGCCTCTTCATGGCTCCCTGCCTCGACGATCACATAGCCGACCATGTGGTTCGAGATATCGGAGATGCCGTCCTTGTCGGCCCGCTTGGTCTTGCCTAGCGGGCCGCCGGTATCGACGATCGCCGGCTTGTGATCCTGCATCCACTGGCCCCAGGCCATCATGCCGGCCTGGATCGTGGCTTCGTCCACCGGCGGCGCGGCGCTTTCGGACGCCATGGGAGAACCCGTATAGATCGCCATGAATTTGCTCATTTTTCTCTCTGCTTACCAGGTTCCCGCCTGCACCTTTTCACGCCGCGCCATTTCCAGCTCGCTCGGCTCCTGCGTCGCGAACGTGCCGGTCCGGAGGTCCCCGGCGGGCTCGAGTTCCGAAACCACGCATCCGCCGGAGCCGATGCGCTGACTGACCGCCCTGAACGCACGGGCCGGCGTGCCTTCGCCGAACAGCCGCTTGCCGCTGCCGATCGTGACCGGGGCGACCATGGTGATCAGCCGGTCGAGCAGGCCGCGTTCGAGCAATTGCGGATAGAGCGTGGAACTGCCCTGGATCACCAGGTCTGGTCCATCGGTCTGTTTGAGCGCGGCAAGCGCATCCATGCCGGCCAGGCGCCGGCTGCCCTGCCAGTCGAGCGGTGCGTCCGAGCGGGTGAGCACGAACTTGCCGGCCGAGGCGAATGTCGCGGCGATCGGGTTTTCCATCGGCTGGAACGGCCAGTAGCTGGCGAAGATATCGTAGGTCCGGCGGCCGAGCAGCAGGTCGAACGGGCCGCCGAACAGCTTGCCGATCTGCTCCTCAATGGCTTCGTCGCTGGCATGGGCCAGCCAGCCGCCATATTGGAACCCTCCACTCATATCCTCCTCCGGCCCGCCGGGGCCCTGGATCACGCCGTCGAGCGAGAGGAAGGCGGCGCCGATGATGTTGCGTGCCATGGCTTCAGCCCGCCACCGCGGCTTCGATCGCGGCGATGTCGATCTTCTGCATCTGCATCATTGCATCGAAGGCGCGCTTGGCGGCGGCCTTGTCCGGATTGGCAATCGCGTCGGTCAGCATGCGCGGGGTGATCTGCCAGGAGATGCCCCATTTGTCCTTGCACCAGCCACAGGCGCTTTCCTGCCCGCCATTGCCGACGATGGCGTTCCACAGCCGGTCGGTCTCTTCCTGGTCCTCGGTATAGACCTGGAAGGAGAAGGCCTCGCTCGGCGTGAAGGCCGGGCCGCCATTGAGGCCGAGGCAGGGAATGCCGCAAACGGTGAATTCCACGGTCAGCGCCTGACCTTCCTGCCCGCCTGGAAAGTCGCCCGGCGCGCGGTGGACCGCGCCCATGGAACTGTCGGGGAAGGTGGCCGCGTAGAATTGCGCCGCTTCCTCCGCACCGTGATCGTACCAGATACAATTGGCTGCCTTATGCGCCATGTCACTCTCCCCTTGGGCCGACCAGGCCGAGCCGCGCCCCGGCCGGATCGATCGCCACGAATATGGAATCCCCGCTCGGAATTTCGTGAATCTGCTGGATGATCGTACCGCCGGCCTCGCTGGCCGCCGCGAAGGCGGCATCCACATCGGCGACGCGGAAGAAGGGCAGCCAGTTCGGTGGAACGTCCTCGGGCTTCATCGGGTTGAACGCGCCGATCTGGGTGCCGTCCATTTCGATGAAGCGGTAATCGCCCGCCGGGCCCATCGGCATCATCTGGTCGGTGTTCCAGTCGAACAGCGCGCGGTAGAAGCGCGAAGCGGCCGGCGCGTCGGACGTGTCGAGCTGGTTCCAGCCGCAGCGGCCCGGCACGCTGGTGGAGAATACGTCGGATTGCGCGTCCGGCTGGTCTTCGGGCGGCTGCGGATCGATCACGTAGAAATGCGCGCCTTGCGGATCGGCCATCATGGCCAGCCGCCCGGCCTGCGGCATGTCCATCGGCGGGAGGGGGACGGAGCCGCCCGCTTCCCACACTTTCTCCGCCACTTCGTCGACCGGCGCGGCGTGGAAATAGGGCAGCCAGCCCGGCGCCATGCCCATTTCGAGCATGTCCGGCGTAAGCGTCAGCAAGCCGCCGATCTGCCCGCCATCGGCGCGGCCGATCGCGCGGTATTCCGATCCGGTGGGCATCTGCATGCCTTCCGCCGGGATATCCCAGCCGAGCACCGCCTTGTAGAAGGGTGCGACGCCTTGCGGTTCGGCGCTCATCAGCTCGTACCAGACGGGCCAGCCCGTGCTCTTGGCCATGGTCAGGCTTCCTTCCAGACGAGCGGTTCGAAGCCGCCAATGACCATGCGCTTGCCGTCGAAGGGCATTTCGGTGCCGAAATCCGCCATCCGCTCGTCCGCCATCAGCTTCTTGTTGCTGGCATCGGCGGTCGCCTTGTCCGGCCAGGTCACCCAGGCGAAGACGATCTTCTCGCCTTCTTCGGCCTTCACCGCGCGGCGGAAATCGGTGGTCTTGCCGTCCTGCACGTCCACTTCCCAGCATTCGACTTGGGATTTGGCGCCGTAATCCTTGACGATGTCCCAGAACTTCTCGGCAATATCCTTGTAAGCCGCCTTGCTGCCTTCGGGCACGGGGACGATGTATCCATTCACATACATATCAGGCTCCTCGCTTTGTTCGGGCCGGCGGCGTCAGTCGCGCCGCAGGGTCAGGATCGGTTCGAAACTGCCGAAGATCATCCGCCGTCCATCGAAGGGGATGTCGGTCATGGCCTTGAAGCGCTCGTCATCATGGATGCGGTCATGCGCGGTTTCGGCGGTCGCCTTGTCCGGCCAGATGATCCAGGAAACGAGGATCTTCTCGCTTTGCTCGGCCAGCACCGCCTTGCGGAAATCGGTGCGCTTGCCGTCCGGCACATCCGTTTCCCAGCATTCGACCACCTCGATCGCGCCGAACCGGATCATCTCGGCATCGAACCACTCGGCCATTTCGAGATAGGCCTGCTTGCGATCCTCGCTGACGGGGATGATGTGGCAATCGATATGCACGGCTCAGCCTCCTTCCGCTGCGCGCGGCGGTTCGGCGTGGAAATCGTCGAGTTGCGCCTGCAAGGCCCGCTTATAAGCGGGGCGGGCATGGGCGCGATCACGATAGGCGACGAGGCTGGGCTGTTCTTCCACCAGCTCGCTCCCGTCGGTCAGGAAAGAGGTGACCATCGCGATGTCGGCGATGGAGAATTCGCCCGCGATCCAGTCCTTCCCGCCCAGTGCATCGGCAAGGCGCTGCAGGCGGCGGCGGGCGAAAGGCTTCATGCCTTCGGCCGCATCGGCGGCCCATGGCTTGTCCGCATGGAAGAAGGTCAGGAAGCTGACCTGCGCGACCGCCGGCTCGACGCTGTTCAGCGCTGCGACCAGCCAGCTGATCGCGGTCCAGCGCGCCTGCTCCTCCACGGGGAGAAGCTGTTCGTCCTGCTCCCCGATGCGCAGCAGGATCGCGCCGCTCTCGAACATTTCGATATCGCCGTCGCGCAGCGCGGGGACCTGATCGAAAGGCTGCCAGCGGACATATTCCTCGCCGCGCGGTTCGCCGGCATTGAGCAGGAGCGTCTCGTAGGGGCGGCCGATTTCCTCATAGGCCCAGCGCACGCGCAGGTCGCGCACGCGGCCCTTGGCGAAATCGGGGACCCAGTTGAACGCGGAGACCAGCGGTGTCGTCGCAGTGCCAGCCATCGTCCCGGCCTCCTCAGTCCGCCATTTGCTTCGGCGGTTCGATCTCGCCAGTTGCCATTTTCGGGTCCATCCACATCGGCTCCCACACATGGCCATCCGGGTCTTCGAAGCTGCGCCCGTACATGAAGCCATAATCCTGCGACGGGTTTGGGTCGGCCGTGCCGCCGGCTTTGGCCGCGGCTTCGGTGATTGCGTCCACCGCATCGCGGCTTTCCATGCTTACGCAGAGCGCGACCTGGGCGCTTTCCTTCGCATTCGGGATCGCCTTGCTGGTGAAGCTCTTCCACTTCTCGTGGGTCAGGATCATCACCACGATCGTGTCGCTCCACTGCATCGCGGCGGCGGTCTCGTCGGTGAAACGGGGCTCGTTCGTGAAGCCCACGGCTTCATAGAAGGCCTTTGAACGGGGCAGGTCGGTGACCGGCAGGTTCACGAAAATCATCTTATCCATCAGCCACTTCCTCTCCGCATGGTCTGCGAGCAGCGACTCGCGACTTGCGATTCCTGCCCCATGAGGTTACTAAAAGCAACTATGGAGTTACAAAAAGAAACCAAGCAGCACGGCAAGTGGTATCAGGATGCTTGCGGTGCCGCCTTTGCCTTTGAATTGCTTGGTGAAAGATGGTCGCTGCTGATTGTTCGCGAGCTGCTGATCGGGCCGCGGCGCTTCTCGGAATTGCGCGCGAGCCTGCCCGGCATCAGCGCGAAGGTGCTGACCGAAAGGCTCACCAGCCTGCAATGTTCGGGGCTGGTCCTGCATCGCAAGCTGCCGCCGCCGGCATCGGTGCAGGTTTACGAACTTACCGAATGGGGGCAGGCGGCGGAGCCGGCCATGCTCGAACTGTGCCGCTGGGCGGTGCGTTCGCCCGCGCATGATCCCACGCTTTACCTGTCACCCACCGCGCTTTTGCTGTCGCTGAAGGCGATGTTCGACCCGGCGGCGGCGCAGGGCGTCTCGATGGCGATCGGCTTCGACGTTGGCGGCAGCGAGTTCGTGATCGGCGTGGAAGGCGGGCGGCTGGATATCCGGCGCGGCGAGGTGGAGCAGGCGGATGTGATCTTCCGCGCCGATGTCCCGCTGCCGCTGCTGCAGGTCTTCTTCGGCAAGGCGCCGCCCGAACTGATCGAGGCGGCGGGCGACCTTCAGATTGAAGGCGCGCGGGAACGGGCGGCCGAGGCCGCCGGACTGTTCACCTTTCCGGCCAAGATCGCGCCGCCGCCCGGCGGCTGAGCCTCAGTGGCTGAAGGAAGCGAAAATCGCCGCCTCGCGTTCGGCCACCTGCTTCCAGGCAGGGCGCTCGCCCAGCCGGGCATACCATGCGGCCATTTTCGGATAGCGTTCGGCGTCGATCGACCAGCCCGTGTAGCTCAGCGTCTTGGCCGAGCAGCCCAGGGCGATATCGCCGACCGAGAATTCGCCATCGAGCCAGCCATCCTCGCCAAGCGCGCTTTCGATATAGTCGAGCGGCCGCTCGATCGTCTGTTCCGCCGCCTGCGCTTCGCTTTCGATGCAGTCCATGCCGAAGATATTGGGCCGCAGGAACCGGTTGAGCACGATCGGCGCGCCGCCCGGGATCAACACCGTATCGGCCACTTCCTCGAACCACACGGCCCGCCCGCGCGCCTTCGGATCGGCGGGCAGCAGGGCGGGCTCGGGATGGCTCGCCTCGAGATAGGTGATGATGGCGGTGGAATCGGCCAGCAGGAAATCGCCATCGGCAATGGCCGGGATCTTGCCCAGCGGGCTCGCTTTCAGGAATTCCTCGTCCGGCTGGCCCGGATTGCTCGGCGCCCAGTCGAACTCGATGCCCTTTTCCTGCAGCGCGACAGCCGCCTTGCGCACGAAGGGAGACAGGGGAAATCCGTAAAGCTTCATGGCCAATTCCTCTCTGGATAAGCCGAGTTGGCCTTTGCTTGTTGCAGCCCCAAGTCAGCCCGTCTAGGCACCTTGCGCGATGAATGAACTGACCAAAGCCCAAGGCGAATCCGGCACGGTGCTGACCGCGCCCGATATCGAAGTCGACGTCCGCCAGACCTTCGGGATCGATACCGACATGAAGGTGCCGGCCTTTTCCAAGGCCGATGAACGCGTGCCCGATCTGGACGAGACCTATGTGTTCGATCCGGACACGACGCTGGCGATCCTCGCCGGCTTCGCCTTCAATCGCCGCGTGATGGTGCAGGGCTATCACGGCACCGGCAAATCGACCCATATCGAACAGGTTGCGGCGCGGCTGAACTGGCCTTGCGTACGCATCAATCTGGACGCGCATATCAGCCGTATCGACCTTGTCGGGCGTGATGCCATCGTGCTGCGCGACGGCTTGCAGGTCACCGAATTCCGCGAAGGCCTGCTGCCCTGGACGCTGCAGCACCCGGTGGCGCTGGTGTTCGACGAATATGATGCCGGCCGGCCGGACGTGATGTTCGTGATCCAGCGCGTGCTGGAGACGGAAGGCAAGCTGACCCTGCTCGACCAGAACCGCGTCATCCGCCCGAATCCCTATTTCCGCCTCTTCGCCACCGCCAACACGGTCGGCCTTGGCGATACGAGCGGGCTCTATCACGGCACGCAGGCGATCAACCAGGGCCAGATGGACCGCTGGAACATCGTCGTCGGCCTGAACTATTTGCCGGAAGAGACCGAGCGCGAGATCGTCGGCGCCAAGACGAAGCTGGGCGAGAAGGTCGTGGCGGACATGATCCGCGTCGCCGAACTATCGCGCCAGGGCTTCATCAATGGCGACATCTCCACGGTGATGAGCCCGCGCACGGTGATCACCTGGGCGCAGAACACCGAGATCTTCGGCGATGTCGGCTTCGCCTTCCGCCTGAGCTTCCTCAACAAATGCGACGAATCCGAACGGATGCTGGTGGCCGAATACTACCAGCGCGTGTTCGGCGAGGAACTGCCGGAAAGCGTGGTCGGGAAGGCCTGAGGTGCGGGGAGAGATCGAGACTCTCGAAGAACGCATCGTTTACCAGAATGACTATGCCACTGTATGGGATGATCGAGTCCGTTTTCCGGACGGTCACGAAGGGAGTTACTTTCGCTGGAGTTGGAACGCGCCGCATGGTGTTGGGATACTTCCGGTTTTTGATGGCAAGGTCCTGCTGATCCGGGCGTTCCGGTATCAGGAGCGTGGCTTCATCGTGGAGATGCCGCAGGGATTCGGAGAACCCGGCCAGACACCGGAGGATGATGCCAGGCGGGAGTTGCATGAAGAAACCGGTCTTCGGGCTGTCTCGCTGGAGCCGTTGATCAAGCTGGGCGACAACATTGTGACTCATGTCTTCGTCGCGCAGGTGGAGCCGGGCGTGGAACGGCGCACGAATTTGGCGGAGTCGACGGAAAGTATCATCGACTTCGTGGAATGCCCGATAGCCGAGATATCACCGGCCTATCTCTCCACCATTGGCATTACGGGAGCGTCCACGATGGCGGCTCTGCTTGCACTTCGGCTTGTTACTGAACAATGATCTCACGGTCGAAGCTATCAGCGTCGTGCATTTCCGCCTCGAAGGAAAGCTCGTCCGCCTTTCCGTGCTTTCTCAGATAAGTTTCGAGCCGCCGGCGCTCGAGATCGTGCCTGGCTGCCTCTATGTGGCGCCGCTCCGGGTCGACCTTCTTGCGAACGGTGTCGACCAGAAAGTTCACGCCCCACCCGAGCACGACGCCGGCTACTGGGCTGGCGACATTGGCGATCGAAAGGACATCCATCAGGCGGGCCACGCCCATCTCTATCCAGCTACCATATTGCCGCTTGAGCTTGCGCGGATCGGGTGCCGGGCTGTGATTGAGCAGCCCTCGGAAGCGAGTGATGATCCGGTCCTCGATCACCCTGTTTAATTCTCCGTAGACCACGAAAAGCTGATCGAAATCGCGCACTGGGTTTGCTGAGGCGGACAGCCGGGCGAAATCCCGATAAGCGTCGCTCGAGTGCACGAGGGCGATATCCTCCATGTCGAGCATGTTCAGCCCTTGGGTGAAATGCTTCGCGGGAAGACGGGGCTTCAGATCCAAATCGTCGCCATAATCCTTTAGCTCATATTGACCGCCCCGAAGGAGTTTGAATGACTCCTTGTGCTCATTGGCATAAATTGGATTGAGCCCGATCGTCTTGGGAAGGTTGGATAAATAGACTGCGTCCGTGCACCGGGTCAGAAAGCGGAATGCTTCGCCGCGCGTCATGATGCCCCGGTGCTCGAGCATTCCCGGCAAGTGATCCTGGAGAAAGACACGCCCAAGCCCGTTGTTTTGTTCGGCCTCTTCGCGAACGGCATCGCGCAGAAAGTCGAAATTGGTATCGGAGAGGACGATCCGGCTTTGTTCGAGCACGATCCTTTCACAATCCGTGGTGAAGTTTCCGCGTACACTGCCATAGTCCCAGCCGATTTTTCGGCTGTGTTCCTCCATGAAGGTGATTTCCGGGCTATCGTCGAGATTCCCGTAGCCTTCCGGAATCTTGCCCTCGGCGCGGAACGCCTCGAACACTTCACGCAGATCGTTAATGCCTTGGCCGGGATCACGCACGGCCACATCGATCTGCCCGCTCTCGACTAGCTTTCTGATGACCCCATCGCGTCGAATCAGTTTTCTCAGATTGGGCGACGCGATGATCTGGTTGTCAGAAAAGGTCAGACTGCCATTTGTAAGGACATTGAACACGATATGTGCCTTGAAGGCAGCGAGCAGGTTCTCGGCCTTCGAGAAATTGCAGTTCTCATCGGCCAAAAGCGTATAATTACCCAAGATTGTGCACCCCCGAACCGTTCCCTCGAACGGTTTCACGCTATAGCGCGCAGAAGGGAATGCAATGCTCCATGCCACCCGACCTGTAGGTGGCGATCGGGGGCGATGTAGTTGCTAAATGCCCTTGGTCAGCACCGGCACCTTGTAGATAGACATCGCCACGTTGCGTAGGCCTTCGGGCGTTTCCCACAATGCGCCAGCCGGCGTCGCCGCGCCCATCGCGCCGATATGCAGCATGCGGCGATCCGGCCCGGCAAAGGCGAGGGTGATCGCCCGGCGCGGCGTGGGGATGACGCCCAGCTCCGTGCCGCCTGCATCGAACACGTAAATGCCCGCATCGCCAGTGACATAGACGCGCCCGGCGGCGTCCACCGCCATGCCGTCGCCGCCGAAACCGGCCGTGTCCTTGGAGAGCGTGGCGAAATTGCGCTGGTTGGATGTCGATCCGTCCGCAGCCACGTCGAAGGCGAGGATATTGCGCATGTCGGTGACATAGAGCGTCTTGCCGTCGGGGCTGAGCACCAGGCCGTTGGTGAAGGCCTGCGCATCGGCCACCTTGGTCACCGTGCCGTCCGCGGTCGTGTGCCACAGCGCGCCTTGCGTGAAGAAGGCGCCGCCATGCCCGTCAACGATCAGGTCGTTGAGCCGGCCCAGCGTGCTGCCATCGGCGAAGCTCTTGGCGATCACCTTGCGTTCGGGCGTCAGCTGCATGACGGCGGAAGGCTGGCTGCATTCGAGCTTGTTCAGCCCCGGATCGGTGCAGGCGCGCTCGACCGCATAGATATTGCCCGCCTTGTCGACCGATGCCGCGCCGGCGCCGAGTACATAGGGCACTTCGGCAAAGGCCTGCCCATCGGGCCACAGCTTCCAGATCGCATTGCTCTGCTCCTGCGCGAACAGCAGCGAACCGTCGGCCGCGACGGTCATGCCGTCGGCGGTCATCGGGCCGGACCAGGCGAGTTCCCACTCGGCATCGCCGGCGATCACGCCCTCAATCGGCTGGATATCGGCTGCCGTCTCGCCGGCGAGAAGCTGCGCATGGGCGGGCGTGGCGAAGGCCAGGGCGGCGGCCAGGACCGGAGCGATTTTCTTCATTCTCATTTCCCCTCATCCGGCGGTTCGATCGTGTTGAAATCGCCGTCATAACCGGTGCGATCATTGTCCCAGTCTATCTGCACCATCCGGTCGAAACCCTCGTCGCGGATCCAGCTCACGGTGGTGTGCCAGGTCTCCGAGAGGGTGGTGGGATCGTCTATCGTCACGTCCGACACCAGCCGGTCTCCATCGAGATGGATACGCTCGACATAATGCGCGTCTTCGGAAAGCGGCGGCGCGCCGTGGAAATAGTCGGACGGCGTCTTCACCATCACCGTTTCGATCACCAGCGTATCGCCTTCCCAATGACCGATCGACGTGCCGGTTACGGTCGGCCACAGATCGACCATGTCGGGCATGGGGCGGCCATCGGTATAGACGTGGCGGACCTCGTTATAGGAATTGACGATCAGCACTTCTTCCGGGGTGATGAGGAATTGCAGCGGGGTGGCCGCGTTCATCATCATCGGGAAGCCCCAGCCGGCGGCCTTGCGGCCCTTGGCGATCTCCCGCACCTTCGCGACCCGGCGGCGGCCTTCCTCGTTCCACGGGGCCTGTCCGCCATTGAGCGACATGAAATTGGTCAGCGGCGTACCGTTCTCGCGCGCTTCGAGGATGGAGGGAGCGATGCCGCCGATCGTGGTGCCGGCCTGGTATTCGCTGACCCAATAGCCGGGCCAGTAAGGCAGTTCGGCGAATTTCTCGGTGCGCGTCTCGCTTTGCGTGTCCTGCGCCAGGACCGGGCAGGCGCCGGCGGCGAGCGCCAGCGCGGCAATGGCCAGCCTCACAGTTTCTTGCCGATCGTCTGGCCGTTGGCATCGGTGACGCCGAGCACGACGCCGCCCGGATGGCCGTTGCGCAGCGGATAGATGGTGACGTTGACCTTGCTTCCCGGCTTCAGCGAGGAGGGGCGCCAGCCGCGCGCATAGAGATACATGGGGGAGCCCATCTCCATGCTCCATTCGACATCCTTGCCCTGATCGTCCTTGGAGACGACCTGGATATAGGCATGCGGGTTGGACCACTGGAACTCGCGCACCGTGCCCGAGACGGTCATCTCGTGCTGCTGGTCGAACATGGCCATGCTGTGATGTGCTTGCGCCGGCGGCGCGACGCAGACCAAGACAAGGGCAAGAGCCCAAGCTGGACGAATAATCATTTTCCTCTCCCGGCCGTTATCGGCTCTGGAGACATAGTGACATCTCGATCCGCGTTCGTCACCACTGAAATCAGGCGGGCTTCCAATCACCCGTGCAGTCCGGAGGCGCAGCCGCTTGAGGGCTGCCGACGGAAAACACTCGTAATCGCTGTGTTGTTTCGTTAATACAGTGGGCGATGGATATACCGTCCCGTCAATCCTATCCGAAACGCCGCCTGCTTCGCTGGCCCTGGCCGCGCCGGCGGCGCGCCTCCCGCGCGATCTTCGACGATGACGAGGACGAACGGCCGCTCTCGCCGCTTTACGATCCTGTGCCGGGCGATCCGGAGCGCTTCCGCCTGCATGACTGGCCCTATCCCGAGGCCGAACCGCTCGAACCGCTGCGCAAGAAGCGCGGCCGCTGGTGGTGGATCAGCCGCGGCTTCGCGGCGGTGCTGTTCCTGTTCATCCTGCTGGTGGGCTGGCTGGCTTTCACCGCGCCGCTTTCCAAGTCGCTCGAACCGATCGCCCCGCCGCAGATCACACTGCTTGCCGCCGACGGCACGCCGATCGCGCGCAATGGCGCGGTGGTGGACCAGCCGGTGAAAGTGGCCGACCTGCCGCCGCATGTGGTGCAGGCCTTTATCGCGATCGAGGACCGGCGCTTCTACAGCCATTGGGGCGTCGATCCGCGCGGCATCGCCCGCGCGGCCTGGAGCAATCTCACCACCGGGCGCACGCAGGGCGGCAGCACGATCACCCAGCAGCTCGCCAAGTTCACCTTCCTGACCCCGGAGCAGAGCCTGACGCGCAAGGCGCGCGAGGCGCTGATCGCCTTCTGGCTGGAGGCCTGGCTGACCAAGGACGAGATTCTCGAACGCTATCTCTCCAACGCCTATTTCGGCGACAACACTTATGGCTTGCGCGCCGCCTCGCTGCATTATTTCTACCGCCAGCCGGAAAAGCTGCGGCCCGAACAGGCGGCGATGCTGGCGGGGCTGTTGCAGGCCCCGTCGCGCTATGCGCCGACGCGCAATTTCGAACTTGCGCGGGAGCGGACGCGCACGGTGATCGGGGCGATGGTCGATGCCGGATATCTGACGCCGGAGCAGGGCAGGGCTATGCCCACGCCGCGGCTCGATGTGCGCGACGGCAGCGACCTGCCGACGGGCACCTATTTCGCCGACTGGGCCCTGCCCGAAGCGCGCAAGCTCAGCGATATCGGCTATTCGCGCGAAACGATCACCACCACGCTCGATTCCCGCCTGCAGGCCGCCGCCCGGCGCGCCGTGGCGCGGGCTTCGCTCGGCAAGGCGCAGGTCGCGCTAGTGGCGATGCGCCCCAATGGCGAGGTGGTGGCGATGATCGGCGGCAAGGATTACGCGCAATCGCCCTTCAACCGCGCGACCCAGGCGCACCGCCAGCCGGGCTCCACCTTCAAGCTGTTCGTCTATCTCGCCGCGCTGGAAGCGGGGATGAGCCCGAGCGACACGATCGACAATAGCGAGTTCGAACAGGGCTCCTACCGCCCGCGCAATGCCGGCGGGCATTATTCGGACAGCATCACGCTGGAGGATGCCTTCGCGCGCTCGAGCAATGTCGCGGCGGTGCGGCTGTTCAACACCGTTGGCAGCGAGGCGGTGATCGGCGTTGCGCGCGATCTCGGCGTGACCTCGCCTTTGGCGGAGGGCGATCCCAGCCTCGCGCTCGGCACCTCGACCATGACGCTGCTCGAACTGACATCCGCCTATGCCGGGGTGGCCGGCAATGAATATCCGGTGGTGCCGCGCGCCTTCAAGGCGGATGAGCGGGGCTGGTTCGACTGGATATGGGAGCCGCGCCACAGCCTGTCTTCCCGCGAACATGCCGATATCGAGAAGATGCTGCGTGCCGCCGTCAATCGCGGCACGGGCCGCGCGGCGATGCTGCAGGCGCCCAATTTCGGCAAGACCGGCACCAGCCAGGACAATCGCGACGCGCTGTTCATCGGCTATGCGGGCGATCTCGTGGTCGGCGTGTGGGTCGGCAATGACGACAATTCGCCGCTGGCCGGCGTGCATGGCGGCGGGGTGCCGGCGCGGATCTGGCGCGATTTCATGAAACAGGCGCTGGGCGAGCAGTCCGCACCCGCGCGCGAAACGCCGCGCCCCGATCCGAGCGGCCCGGTCCAGCCGCTCGACGTGCCCAATTTGCGCGATATCCCGCTCGGCGATGACGGGTCGCGGCTCCGGCTGGAAGATGGCGCGGCGACGATCTCGACCCGGATAGAGGGCATCCCGGTCGATATCCGGCTGGACGATGACGGCGTACGGGTGGAGCAGCGGGCCGACTAGCCGGGCAGGGCGAAACCGCTCTTTGGCGCCCTCCGAAGCGGTTCGTCGCACGGTAAGCTCGTATTAACCACGCTATCCCCCGTTTTACGGGAACGTTCACGCGCCAGAAGGATTGGGCCAACCACCGAGGAAACGCACGCCATTTTGCGCGGCAGATATGCTGCGCGTCTTAGACAATCATGAAGGGGCCAAACTGCCGGATACGCCATCACGTGGTCGGTCGGACGAAAAGCCGCGATCGAGAGGGCCCGGTGGCCGTAGTTTGAAGGAGTAGCGCAATGAGTGTCATTTCAAGAAAATCAGGAGTTCTTTTGCTGGCCGGGATGCTTGCCCTGCCGCTTTCGAGCAGCGTGTTCGCGCAGGAATTGCAGCCGACCGATGGCGATTCCGGCGAAGTGCTGACGACGGTTCGCGGTGCGGTGACGCCGCCGACCGATTTTTCCGATCTCACCGCAGGGCCGGAGATCGAGGGCATCATCTCCGCGCGCGGCGCTGACGGGATGCAGATCACGGCCGATGATGGCACCAGCACCATGGTCGCCATCAGCGAGGCGACCGAGATCAAGTCCAAGGGCGGTTTCCTCGGTCTCGAGCGCGACAAGCTCGCGTCGGACGCACTGCTTAACGGCCTACCGGTGACGGTGGAGACCATGCAGTGGGGCGATCGCCTCCTGGCGAGCAAGATCGACCTCAAGAGCAAGGATCTGAAGACCGCGGCCATGATCCGCAACGGCACCGCCCAGCGTTTCGGCGAGCATGATGCGGCCATCGGCGAAAATGTCGCGGCGATCGAAAAGAACGCTGCGGCGACGGACGCCCTGCGCGGTCGCATGGGCGATATCGACAAGTACAATATCGTCGGCACGACCAATGTGTATTTCGACACCGGCAAGTCGGCGCTTTCCAAGCAGGCCGAAGGCGATCTCTGCGCCGCGGCGAGCCAGGCCGATTCGACCGAGAACGCCCTGCTTCTCGTGGTGGGCTATACCGATTCGGTCGGCAGCCAGGATTTCAACCAGACGCTCAGCGAGAAGCGCGCCGGCCGTGTGGTGAACTACCTGCAGCAGCAGTGCGGCTGGAAGCCGTGGCGCATGCTGACCCCGACGGGCATGGCCGAGGCCGACCCGGCGGCGAGCAACGACACGCCGCAGGGCAAGGCGCAGAATCGCCGCGTTTCGGTGAATATCCTGGTCAGCAAGACGCTGGCCGGCCTTTAAGGCAGATATGCGGGGGGCGGGCTTAGGCCTGCCCCCCGTATTTTCGGCGGGACGCCTCGCGCCCGCCTATTCCGCCGGATAGATCGCTTCGACGAAATAGAGCCCGTCCGGCGGGGCATTGAGGCCCAGTTGCTGCCGGTCGCGCGCCGCCAGCGCCTCTACCACCTGTTCCTCGCGCCACTGGCCGAGCCCGACCAGCGCCAGCGTGCCGACCATGCTGCGCACCTGGTGATGCAGGAAACTGCGCGCGTCCGCTTCCACCAGCACCACTTCGCCCTCGCGCCGGACATCCAGCCGGTCCAGCGTCTTCACCGGGTCCTTCGCCTGGCAGTGGGCGGAGCGGAAGGTGGTGAAATCGTGCCGCCCGACCAGCGCCTGCGCCGCGCTGTGCATGGCCGCTTCGTCCAGCGGGCGAGTGACCAGCCATTCGCGCCCCCGGGTCAGCGTCAGCGGCGCGCGGCGGTTGCGGATGCGGTATTGATAGCGCCGGCCAATGCAGGAAAAGCGCGCATGCCAGTCGCCCGGCACTTCCTCGCAGGCGATCACCGCGACAGGTTCGGGGCGCAGCAGGGCGTTAAGCGCTTCCATCAGGCGAAAGGCCTCGAACGGCTTTTCGATATCGAGATGGCTGCGCATGGCCAGCGCATGCACGCCGCTATCGGTGCGCCCGGCCGAATGCATGATCGCGTTCTCGCCCGTCACGGCGAATACCGCGTCCTCCACGGCCTGCTGCACGCTGGGGCCATGCTCCTGCCGCTGCAGGCCCATGAACGGGCCGCCATCGAATTCCAGCGTGAGGGCGAAACGGGTCACGCCAGGACCGTTCCCTTCGCCACCGCCCGGCCGCGCAGGAAGTCCGCCCGGTCCATCGCGGGCTTGCCCGCGCGCTGCACGATAAGCGGGCGGATCGCGCCATCGCCGCAGGCAATGGTCAGCGCATCATCGATCACGGTCCCAGCCGCTCCCTGCACATCGATCACCTCGGCGCCGAGCAGCTTGATCCGCTCGCCATCGAGTTCGAACCATGCGCCGGGCGCGGGGTTGAAGGCGCGGACCTGCCGGTCGACCGTTTCGGCGGATTGCGCGAAGTCGATATGCGCCTCCGCCTTGTCGATCTTGCGGGCATAGGTCACGCCGTCTTCGGGCTGCGGGCTGGGCGCGAAGGCGGGCAGGTCGGCCAGCACGCGAACCATCAGTTCGGCGCCGATAAAAGCGAGCTGGTCGGTCAATATGCCGGCATTGTCCTGCGCGCCGATCGGGACCTGCTCGCGCGCCAGCATCGGGCCCGTATCGAGCCCGGCTTCCATCTGCATGATCGTCACCCCGGTCACGCTGTCGCCCGCGAGGATGGCGCGCTGCACCGGCGCCGCGCCGCGCCAGCGCGGCAGCAGCGAGGCATGGACGTTGAGGCAGCCGTGCTTCGGCCCGTCGAGCACGATCTGCGGCAGCAGCAGGCCATAGGCGGCCACCACGGCCGCATCCGCTTCCAGCGCAAGGAAATCGGCCTGTGCCTCGGCATCCTTCAGCGAATGCGGTGTGCGCACGGCGATTCCCAGTTCTTCCGCCGCGAGATGGACGGGGGAGGGGCGTTCCTTCTTGCCCCGGCCCGCGCGGCGCGGCGGCTGGCTGTAGGCGGCGACGATCTCGTGCCCGGCCTCATGCAGCGCGCGGAGCGTCGGCACGGAAAAATCGGGCGTGCCCATGAAGATGATGCGCATGTGCCGGCCCTTCCTATCCCTGCCGCTTGGCCCTATCTGCCACACCATGGCATCGCAAGAGATCGAGGCGCTGAGTTCTGCACTGGCGCGGCTTCCGGGGCTGGGCCCGCGTTCGGCGCGGCGCGCGGTGCTGTGGCTGGTCAAACGGCGCGAGACGGCGCTGCCGCAATTGCTGGAGGCGCTGGCGGGCGTGCGCGAGACGCTGGTCGAGTGTTCGACCTGCGGCAATGTCGATACGCGTGACCCCTGCGGCATCTGCGCCGATCCGCGCCGCGACCAGCGCCAGCTCTGCGTGGTGGAAGACGTCGCGGATTTGTGGGCGCTCGACCGGGCCAAGCTGTTCACCGGGCGTTATCACGTCCTTGGCGGGCGGCTTTCCGCGCTGGATGGCGTGAGGCCGGAGGATCTCAGCATCGGCAAATTGCTCGAACGCGTGGCGGAAGGCGGGATCGACGAAGTGGTGCTGGCGATGAACGCCACGCTCGAAGGCCAGACCACCGCGCATTATATCGCCGAGCGGCTGGAGGACTTCCCGGTCCGCATCACCCAGCTCGCGCATGGCCTGCCCGTGGGCGGGGAGCTGGACTATCTCGACGAGGGTACGCTGGCGCAGGCGCTGCGGGCGCGGCGGCCTGTGGGGTGATATCGAGCCTGTCGAAGGACGCGCGCCAACCTTGCCGCTAGCGCTGAGACGCACTATCTTCCAGCCATGGCCATTCGCGAAATCATAGAGGTGCCGGATCCCCGGCTGAAGACCGTATCCAAGCCCGTCGAGACTTTCGACGCGGAGCTGAAGACGCTTGTCGAGGACATGTTCGAGACGATGTATGCCGCCAACGGCATCGGTCTCGCCGCGATCCAGGTCGCCGTTCCGCTGCGCGTGCTGGTGATCGACCTGCAGGAACCCGATCCCGATGCGGAACCGGAAGATCACGGCCACGGCCCCGATTGCGGCCACGATCACCGCCCGATCAAGAACGATCCGCGCGTGTTCATCAATCCGGAAATCCTCGATCCGAGCGAGGAGCAGACCACCTATCAGGAAGGCTGCCTTTCCGTGCCGGACATCTATGCCGATGTGGACCGCCCGAGCACCTGCCGGGTGCGCTGGCACGATCTGGACGGCAATGTCCATGAAGAGGAAATGGAGGGGCTGCTCGCCACCTGCATCCAGCACGAGATGGACCATCTCGAAGGCATTCTGTTCATCGACCACCTCAGCCGCCTCAAGCGCAACATGGCGCTGAAGAAGCTGGAGAAGCTGCGCAAGGCGGCCTGACGAACTGGTCTGCGAAGCGCTGCGGCGCTCCGCATCGACGCCATTGCTTTTACAGAACGGCAAGAAGTTGTGAGCAATTACTTGGCTCATGGCGAGATGCGACGAAAATTGCAGCCATCTCTATCCGGCTCCGGATTTTGTCCGGGCGGAAGAGGTTACGTGCGAACGGTATCGCAAATGGTTGGACCGGCAGGCGCAAAGCTGTCGCCGGCGCGATCCGCGCGCGAATAAGCCCGAGATCGATGAATATCTTAGGCGTATTCACAAGGCGGTGCAGGATTGCCGTGGAGAAGATTTCTACACAGGCGAGCGCTTGGAGTGGAATCGGCTGAATCATGCGCTGTCGCTCGACGGTGGGCGCAAGAGGCATAAACAGCGTGGTCATTATCCGAGTGTCGATCACTATACCGGAACGGCCAGTCTCGATTTTCGGATTTGTTCGGCCAACGTGAACCATGCGAAAGGGCCGCTAAGCCACGACCAGTTTCTTAAGCTTTGCCAGAAAGTGGTCAGTCAAAAACAACGCCGCGATAGCAAATCTAGGTCGTGTTCGGATCGAAGCGGACCGACTGCGGCGAGGCCGTGAACTCAACAATCTTCGCAGACATATGCAAAAAGGGCCGCCCTGGTGGAGCGGCCCTTTTTCTTTGGCTCGCAAGACTCAGCCGGCGACGGCTTCGGCCTCCTGCTTTCCCTGTGCCTGCATCGCATGGATATCGGCCGCGTGGAGCGGCTTGCCGCCGATCGCCCACTGGCCGCCGGCGATCTCGACGATGCGGACCCAGGTGACGCCGCGCATCACTTCGCCTTCGATTGCGACCATCGTGTCGGTCACGTCCTCGATCATCTGCTGCTTCTGTTCGGCGTTGAACACACCCTCGATCAGGTGAATATCAACCATCGGCATTTTCAGTTTCCTTTTCCAAACCAGCCGCTCATCCGGCCGTGCAGCCTCTTTAGGGCGGGCCGGAAACCGCTGCTTGGAGAAGGCGTGGAGATTGTCTGGAGATTTCTGCAGGCTGGGCGCGGCCACGCCGTGGCTCGACCTGCGGTGACATTCACCCTATTCAGGCGCCGGGGGATCACGGACGGGCGGACCGCATATTGGGCGTCTTTGCTTTCGACGAATTCGAACTGGATACGGAGCGGTTCGAGCTGCGCCGGAGCGGGCAGCCGGT
>Ga0207828_100169_pt1 | contig 56804 bp, 56 predicted proteins | sample TtaePargueraPR_11_FD_187276 | JGI IMG/M metagenome (GOLD analysis project Ga0207828, IMG submission 187276) | Aerobic enrichment media microbial communities from Bioluminiscent Bay, La Parguera, Puerto Rico - Tt and P2 (3) (SPAdes) | ecosystem: Environmental > Aquatic > Marine > Unclassified ...
CCCGCGTCCCCCACCACTTCTGGCAGTGAGCCGCCCGTGGTTGCAATCACGGGCGCGCCGCAGGACATGGCCTCGCCCGCGGGAAAGCCGAAGCCTTCATAGACGGAGGGGGAAATGGCGATGGTCGCCTTGGCGTATTCTTCGGTGATGTCGTCGTCACTGAGGCCGGTGATGAAATGCACCTTGTCCATGATGCCGAGCTTGCGCAGCTCAACGGCGGTGGGGCCTTCGCGCAGCTTGCCGATCACGTAAAGCTCAAGGCCGGGGCGCGTTTTCAGAAGTTCCGCATAGGCGCGGATGAGATAGATCAGGCCCTTGAGCGGCACATCGGCGCTGGCGCAGACGATGAGACGGTTTTTCTGACGCTCGATGTCCGGGCGTGGGCGGAACTGAATGTGATCGATGCCGTGGTAAACGAGGCGCATCTTTTTCGGATCGACCTTGAAGTCCTTCACCACGTCGCGCTTGGTGCTTTCGGACACCACGATCACGGGGTCGAGCTGGCGGGCCACCTTCATCTGCATGTTGAGGAAGGAATACCAGCGCCATTTAAGAAATTTCATCCAGGGGTTCGGCATGTGCGCAATATCGATGCGCTTGTCCATGGTGATGGGGTGGTGGATGGTGCCGGCCACGGGAAGGCCCATGTCACGGACTTTCAGCATGCCCCAGCAGAGCGTCTGGTTGTCGTGCATCACGTCATATTCGTGGGTGCGGCCCTTCATGTAGCGGGCCATGCGCTCGCCGAATGTGTAGGGCTCGGAGAAGCCGCCCCAATTGTGGCTCCACCATTCGAAAAGATCGATGCGGGAGGTGAGCATCCAGGGCCGGAAAGCGCGGATGGGATGGGGGGTCGCATAAAGGTCGAGCGAAGGCAGTTTGATGAGGCCGACGCGGGGGTCGAGTTCTGGATAAGGCGGGCCGGAGATCACATCGACCTGGTGGCCGAGTTCGGCCAGCGCCTTGGAGATGTGGCGCATGTAAACGCCCTGGCCGCCTGTCGTCGGGTTGGAGCGGTAGCTGGGCAGGAGAATGCGCAAGGGCCGGTCGCCGTTGAGGGCGGCAATGACGTCATCCGGTGTGCCGGGTGAGAGAGTTGCCGGTTTGGCAGGCGTTTCTTCAAACGCATCCTGCCGGTCCAACGCCTGCGACATCCGCCTCTCCTCTGACTTTACATTTCAACAGCGCTCACGCGGGCCCCGTCCGGCCCCTTTGCCCGAGGGCCGTTATGCCCGCGGGCGCGCTTCGCTGCCACTCTTTATTATGAGGGGCCCCGTGGTTAGGAGGGACCCCGCGCGATCGCCCGGCGTTGCTGCCGCTTCGGCGCGCGGATCATAGCGAAGCGGCCTTGCCGCCTCAAGGTTTGGTAACAGCTTTGTCAGTCAGAATGGCGAATTTGTCTCGTTATGGTGAGTTCTTGGTTTCTTTAAATGCCTTCAAGCCGGGTCGAGCCGCCAGCCGCCTTTGCCGGTAAGCGCGCGCAGCACCAGATAGAGCAGAAGACCCACGGGCCCTGCCAGGAAGGTGAGCAACAAGCAGGGCAGCACCAGAAAGAGGCTCATGCCGCGCCGCTGCGCATCGCGCACTTCCCAGGCGCCGACGAAAAGATCGAAGACCAGATAGTGGACCCAGCCGGCCAGCGCGGCCTCCGGCATCTGGAAGAAGATCATGAGGGCGGCAAGGGAAGAGAAGCCCGCCCCGTCGGGCCGGGCCTCCATGAAGGTCGCGGCGGCGATGTAGAAGGTGTAAACGCAGCCGATGACGAGCGGGACGAGCGCGGAATGCACGAGAAGCTGCGTGAACCGCGCATAAGGAAAAATGGCAAGCAAAAGCCAGAACGGCACAACGCCATACGTCGCAATCAGATAAACCGCATCGGGTGTCATCGGTTCCCCTCCCCATTTGCCCAGCGCTTCGTGCGGCAAGAGCGTAGCAGGCCGGTTATTGGCCGCAAGGGCGATGTTCCTAGTTCATCGCCTCGGGCGTTTGCGGCGCGGGGTTCTCTTCGGGCGGGCCTTCGACGGGGCCGGACTGGTGATGCAGCAGCAGCCAGACGGAGCCGTGCCGGATGAAGACGTTGGAGGCGATGAGGTAATCCTCGCCGATCTTTTCGTAACAAAGGACGATGCCGGTCTTGCCGGTCACGAAGCCCTTGGCGGCAAGATATTGAATGGGCGGGGGAGACGGGCCGTTGAAGATGGCCTGCCAGCTCTCGAGAATTTCCTCCCGGCCTTCAAGCGGCGGCCAGCCGGGATGAAGGCAGGTGCAGGGAGCATCGGGCGCCCAAATCTCCGCCATCGCCTTCATGTTGCGGTCCGCAAAGGCGCGGTAGAAGACTTCATTGGCGAAGAGCAGGGCGTCCGTGTCCGACATTCAGCCTCAGGCGTAGCGGCGTTTCAGCCAATCAACCATCAAGGTGTTCAGTTCATCCGGCTTTTCGGACTGAGTCCAGTGTCCGCAATCCTGAATGATGTGTTTTTCGACATCCGGCACATATTTTTCCATGCCTTCGGTCATGGCGGGGGAGAGCACCACGTCATCGGCGGCCGAAATCATGAGCGCCGGGACGTTCACTTTCTGCTCCACGCCTTCCGTTTCGCGCCAGTTGCGGGAGAAGTTGCGGTACCAGTTGATGCCGCCTTCCCAGCCGGTTTCCTCGAAGGCCTTGGCGTAGACGGCATATTCCTCGTCCGTCAGCAGGCGTTCGCCCGGCCAGGTTTCTTCCGGCGCCTTGAGGCCGTCCATGAAGGAGAAGTTCTTCATTTCCGGGGGGAGCTTTTCCCACTCGCTCATGGTGATGCCGCGCTTGCGGTAGAAGAAGCGCATGGAGCGGGCGGTGTTTTCGCCCAGCAGTTTTTCCGCGACGCCGAATTTCTGGAAGAAGACGATATACATGTCATCGCCATAAGCGGCGCGCATGGCCTCGATCGGGTCCATCTCAAGGCGCGGGATGAAAGGCGTGTTGACGCCGATGACGCCGGAGACGCGCTCCGGGTGCAGTAGCGACATCTGCCAGACCACCATGCCGCCCCAGTCATGGCCGCAGAAGATGGCCTTATCGAGACCCAGCGCATCGAGCAGGCCCGCCATGTCGTTGGTCAGGTTCTTGATCGAATAGGCGGGAATGTTGTCTTCGCCCTTGGGGCCGCCGGTCTTGCCATAACCGCGCTGGTCCGGCGCGATGGCGCGGAAGCCTGCCTTGGCGAGGGCGGGAAGCTGGTGGCGCCAGGAATAGGCGAGTTCCGGCCAGCCGTGAGAGAGAATGACGGGCACCCCGTCTTTCGGACCCATTTCATAAACGGCCATGTTGATGCCGTTGGTTTCAACGAAATAAGGCTCCGGAAACTGATTTGTTTCGGTCATTGGACGTTTCCCTGTTTTTAAGCGGCGATTTTTTCGATCCGGTCTGCGTCTTTCGGCAGATCCAGTATTTGGAACAGCTCGTTGCGCTTCGGGCCGATGCGGGGCGGATAGTATTTCGCGTTGCGCTTGCGCCCGCGGGCCCAGATCCAAAGCACTTTCAGGAGGTTCTTTTTGTCTTTCAAGAGCCAATCGGTCGGGTGGGCCAGCATGTGGAAGCCCAGCATGAAGGACCGATAGAGATCCATATCCGAGCGCAGGGCGATGTTGATGCCATCTTCGGTGAAGCGTTTGGCCATGCGCGCCTTGAAGCCCGGTTTGTAGCCGACGGTCAGTTCGTTTTCCGCGCGTTTGATGGCGCCGAGGTCCTGTTTGACCATGTTGTCATAATAGGGGCGCATCTCGCGGGTGACTTCCGCGTGATAGGCGAGCGCGCGCTTGTCGGGATCGTTTTCGCTGCGCAGCACATCGCGCAGGACATGCGCCTGAATGGCGGCAAAAGAACAGCCGCGCCCGTAAAGCGGGTTGGTGCGGATGTGGCTGTCGCCGAGCGGGAAGAAACCCCGGGTGAGCGGCTTTCCGTCTTCGATCATGTAGCGCCAATGGCTCTGCAGGTTGGCCATGAGGAAAACCTTGGAGCGCGGTTCGGTGCGGTCTTCTTCAAGCCAGGGCGCAAGGCCCGGCAGGGAGCGGCAGATGGCGTCGAACACGTCGTCGCGCATCGTTGCCTTGCGCAGAGTCTTTTCTGCATCCGGCACGGAAAGCGTGATGGAGAAGCAGCCATTGTCGCCCGGAAAGACGCCGAATTTCAGATAGCCGAGATCTGCGGCGGCGGGCACGTCCCCGCGTTCGGGTTCGCTCTGGCCCGGCTTCAGGCGGTAATGACGCGTGAAATAAACAATGCCGGCGGGCTCTTCTTCCTGACGGATTTCCGTGCCCATTTCCTTCAGCCAGGCGGGGCAGTCGCTCGCGCGGCCCATGGCATCGACCACCAGATCGGCCTTGATCTCTTCGCCGCCGGCGAGCTTTACGCCGGAGACATCGATCTGGCCGCCATCGGTGCGTGCGGCGATCAGGCCTTCCACGCGGCAATCGGTGCGGAAGGTGACATCGGGCCGGCGGGCCGCATAGCGGCGCATGATGAGCTCAAGCGTGGTGCGGCGGCTGGTGAGAATGGTCAGCCGTTCGTCGCCGGGCTGCGGGTCATAATCGTCGCGCAGTGCCGGGGGCACGGTGTCCGCGAAGGTCAGTTCGCGGCACCCAGCTTCCAACAGTTCTTCGAGCAGCGCGGGGTGGTTGTCGTGAATGAGTTGATAGAGCCGCGCCAGAAAGGCATGGCTGTGACGGAGCTGGCCGACGCCGAGGCGCTGCCAGTCGTCAAATGCTGCATCGGCAGAAATGTCCGGCGGGGGCGGGTCCCGGTCGAGGACGAGAACCTCATGGCCTTCGCCTGACAACGCAATGGCCGCGGACAGGCCGCCAATGCCCGCTCCAAGAACTACGATCCGGCTCATTTTTCCTCCCTGAACCCCTGCTGACACGACCCGGTCTTATTTCTAGACCGCGGTCCAGTGAATGTAGGGTGAGAGGCAGCGGGAGTCCAGCTTTTCCGTTCAGCGGGCGGGCGAAATTCCCCATGCCGCAACGGCAATCAGGGCCCAGCCTGCCAAAAACGCCACGCCGCCAACGGGTGTGACCATGACGAGAGCCCGTGAACCGGTGATTCCAAGATAGTAGAGCGAGCCGGAGAAGAGGATCATGCCCGCGAGGAAGGCCCAGCCTGCGGCGGCGGCCATGCTGGAGGCGGTTTGCTGGACCAGCCAGGCGACGGCGAGAAGGGCGAGGGCGTGATACATGTGATAGCGCGCGCCGGTTTCGAAGGCGGCGAGTTCGTTCTCACCCACCCGGTTTGCCAGGCCGTGAGCGGCAAAGGCGCCAAGAGCGACGGAGAGAAAGCCGTTTACCGCGCCGAGAATGAGCCAGAGTTTCATGGGGTTTCCTTCCTTGCCTTGAGTCTGCCGCAGCTTACAGCCTGGGGCAGACCAAAAGCGCCGCTCTTCTTTCTTGGCGACGCGACGTCAATTTTCTTGCCGCGGGGGTCAAGTTGACCGGTCCGGGTGCAGGGGTCATTCTGCAAAGCATAACCTATAAAGAGAGCCTGCCTCGGTGAAGTGCGGGCCATACAGGGAGACCCTCAATGCTGACCAAAGGTGACGAATATCCGATTCACCAGACGGCGGAGCCGATTGCCTATGCAGGCACCGACCGGAATTTTTATGACCGCTATTTCTTCAATGGCTATACGTGGGATGGCAGTTCCTTTTTCGGCGCCGCCTTCGGCGTCTATCCCCATCTCAATATCATGGACGCCTCTTTCTCCGTCGTGATCGACGGGGTGCAGCACAATATTCATGCCTCACGCGTTCTGCACATGGAACGCCTCGATCTGCAGGTGGGCCCGATCTCCATCGAGATCATCGAACCGCTCACCAGCCTGCGCATCCGGGTGGACAGCCCCGAGCATGACTTCAAGGCGGATGTGACCTTCCACAAGCGCGCCAAGGCACTGGAAGAGCCGCGCTTTACCTACCGGCAGGGACCGCGCTCGTTCATGGACTATACGCGCATGACCCAGAACGGCACTTATGAAGGCTGGATCGAGGTGAAGGGCAAGCGCATCGAGATCACGCGCGACAAGTTTGTCGGCACGCGCGACCGCTCCTGGGGCGTGCGGCCCGTGGGCATGGCGGACCCGCAGCCGCTGGCCCCGGCGCGCGATCCGCAGTTCTACTGGATCTGGTCGCCGCTCAACTTCGAGAACGCGATCACGCTTTACCACAACAATGCGGATGCGGACGGCAAGTCCTGGAACACGGCGGCAGTGCTTTGCCCGACGGGCGACGGCGAGCCGACCAAGATGAAGAGCTGCCGGTCGGAAATCGACTTCATGTCCGGCTCGCGCCATGCGAAAGGCGCTAAGCTTTTCTTTGAAAAGCCGAATGGCGGACAGATCGAAATCAAGGTCACGCCGAAATGGCATTTCTACATGGTGGGCCTCGGCTATGGCAGCCCGGACTGGAACCATGGCGGCTACAAGGGCGAGCTCGAAGTTGGCTATGATTGTTTCCGAACGGATGAAATCACGAGCTGTGCGCCGCCGCATCTTCACATCCAGGCTTTCTCGGAAGTCGAGATGGTGGATGAAGGCGGCCCCGTGCAGAAGGGGGCAGGCGTGCTCGAACAAATGATCATCGGGCCGCATGCGCCTTCGGGCTTCAAAGACCTGCTCGACATGGCGCCTTGAGGACGCATTGATGGAAGACATAGCGACAAAGTTCGCCGCCTATCTGGCACATAAAATGCCAGGGGCGGCAAATGTAACCGTGTCCGGTCTTTCGCGCATTCATGGCGGGGCGAGCCGGGAGACTTACCGGCTCACCGCGTCCTGGGAAGAGGAGGGGGCGCCGCGCGCGCGGCCCCTCATCCTCCGGCGCGATCCGGTGGCGAGCCTGATCGACACGGAGCGTGATCTGGAGTTCAACGCCTACCGCGCCTTTCATCCGACGGGCGTGCCGGTGCCCGAGCCGCTTTATCTGGAAACGGATGCAAAGTGGCTGGACCGCTCCTTCTTCGTGATGGAGCAGATTGAAGGCTGCCAGGCGGCAAGTCCGTTCTCGCCCGACCCTTATGGGGAACTTGCGCCGAAGCTCGGGCCACAGTTCTTTTCCATTCTCGGCCAGATCGCCGCGCAGGACCCGGAGAAGATTGGCCTTGCGGCGACGATGGAAGCACCCGCCCTTGATAAATGCTGGGAGCGGGAGCTTGATTACTGGGAAGGGGAGATCGACAAGGACACGCTGATCGCCCAGCCCATTGCCAAGGGTGCGGTCCGCTGGCTGCGGCGCAATCCGCCGCCGCCGCCGAAACGGCTCACCGTCGTGCATGGGGATTACCGGACGGGGAATTTCCTTTTCAACGATCAGGGTGAGATCAAATCCATTCTCGATTGGGAGATGTGTCATCTCGGTGATCCTTTGGAGGATCTGGCCTGGGCGTGCGACCCGCTTTGGGCGTTCGAGAATGAGGAAAAGCCGGGCGGGCTTTTGCCGCGCGAGGAAGCCTTGAGCCTTTGGGAAAAGGCGAGCGGGATCACCATTGACCGCAAGGCTTTTGCCTGGTGGGAAATTTTCGCCATGGTGAAGGGACTTGCGATCTGGATTTCGGCGGGCAAGGAATATCAGGCCGGGGCCAACACCGACCCGGTGATGGCGTTTTCGAGCTGGTATTGCACGGATGTTCACAACCGTCTGCTGGCGAAGCGCATGAAGGCGATTGCCGAAGGAGAAGCCGCATGAAACCCGATATTCCTGTCGTGCTGCAGCATTCTTTCGGCAAGCTGCTGCTTGAGGTCGCGCCGCACATCACCGCGGAATATGCGGTGGGAAACACAAGCGTGATCGGCCTGATGATGTTCATGTCGGCAACCGAGTTCGAGCGGGGGGCGGAAGTGCGCGCCTCGGAAAACCGGACCATGCGCGCGATCTTCGATGAGGCGGAAGGGCTGGTCGAGGATGCGGGGCTGCAAGCGAAACTTGCCGAGGCGGCGAAAGGGCAGGAAACCTCGCTGCTCCTTTCCGATCTCGACGCCTCGAATGACGCGCTCAAGGAACTGCTTATCGAGCTACAATCCGTGATCGAGGAAACGGACAGCCCGCAGGCCCGCGCGCTGGGTGCGCGGATCTGGGCATTTCTCTCCGACGCGGCGGACGCGCGCAAGCTGCCTTATCCCTCGCTGGGGTGAGGGCTTTCTTTTCTTATTCGTCATGCTCGGATCAGGCCGGGCATGACGCCTGGAGAGAATGGCACTGCGCGGCGTCATACTCAGCCTGTCACCCCCGGACTTGTTCCGGGGGTCCAGGGGCGGCAAGCGCGGGCTTTACCGTGTTGCCCCTGGATTGCTGGGACAAGCCCGGCAATGCCAAGTTAGGGTGAGTAGATACACTGTCTCCGGGGAAGCCAATCTTGCCAATCTCAACGCGCCTTGCGCTTTTTTATGGCGCCGTTTTCATTTTTCCCGGCGTGCACCTGCCGTTCTTTCCGGTTTGGCTGGAGGCGCAGGCGCTTTCTCCCATTCAGATTTCGCTGGCGCTGGCGGGCGCCATGGTCTTGCGCATTCTGGCAGGGCCTTTGTTCGCCTTTGCCGCTGACCGGGCGGAGAACCGGCGGGCAATGATGCTGATGCTCGCCGCCATTTCCTTCGTCATCGCCTGGGGCTTTTTCTTCGCTGACAGTTTTCTGCTGATCTTTCTTATCAGCCTGGTGCTCATGACGCTTTACCCCTCCATCATTCCGATGACGGAGAGCCTTGCCATGCGTGCGGTGCGCGATGAGGGCATGGATTACGGACGCGTCAGGCTTTGGGGGTCGATCAGTTTTGTCGGCGCTTCTTATTTGATGGGGCTCTGGCTGATGCCGGGCCGGGAGAACCATATTCTCTATGCGATGATCTTCGGGATTGCGCTCACCTTCTTTGCGGCGATGCTTTTGCCAGCCGAAGGGCGGCGGGCGGAGAGCGGGCCGCGGCTCCGTCTACGCGATGCGGCGCGGGTCATCCGCCATCCGGTTTTCATTCTCTTCGTGCTGGCGGCAAGCCTGACGCAGGCGAGCCACTCTCTGCTTTATGCCTTCGGCTCCATCGACTGGCAGCGGCAGGGTATTAGCGAAACCATGATCGGCGCGCTTTGGGCGATGGGCGTGGCGGCGGAGATTGCGCTTTTCATGGCGTCCGGATTTCTGGCGCGGGTCTTCGGGCCTGCGGGGCTTGTTGTTCTGGCGGCGGGGGCGGGGATCTTGCGCTGGCTTATCACGGCGCAGGAGCCGGCGCTCGGTGTTCTTTTCTTTGCGCAGGCGCTGCATGGGCTCTCCTTCGGGGCGGCGCATCTGGGGGCGATGCATTTCATCGGCCGGGCGGTGGAACCCGAACTTGCAGCAACCGCGCAGAGCCTTTATGCGGCGGCCTCCGGCGGGGTGATGATGGGCAGCTTCATGATGCTGTCCGGCCCGCTTTATGAGATGGCGGGCAGCGACGGCTTTTATGTGATGGCGGGGGCGGCGCTGGCCGGGGCGGGCTTTGCGCTCATGGTTCTCCGGCGCTGGGATGGCGGATTGCTCGCTCGCGCCTAGTGCTCGAAGAAGGCCGCGATTTCCGGGTCGGCGGGCGGGGGCGCGGTGTCGATGCCGCCGCCCAGGGTTTTCAGGATGGCTTCAAAGGCGGCGAGGCGGGCTTCGCGTTTTGAATTGGCGTCGATGCGGACCCAGGGTGCGCAGCCTGCGGAGGTTTTTTCGAGCATCTGCTCATAAGCATCTTCATATTCTTGCCAGCGGCCCCGGTTGCGCAAATCATCGCGGGTCAGCTTCCATTGCTTTTGCGGGGTCTCAAAGCGCTTCTTGAAGCGGCGGTATTGGGTTTCCGGTGTGATGTCGAGAAAGAGTTTGACCATGGCGATGCCTTCATCGGTCAGCATGTTCTCGAATTCCATGATCTCTTTATAGGCGCGGTTCGCATCGCTCTTGCTGGTGAAGCCTTCGATCGGTTCCACCAGCACGCGGCCATACCAGGACCTGTCGAAGACGGCGATTTCGCCGCTGTCGGGCACACGCTGCCAGAAGCGTTTCAGCCAGTGCTGACGGCGTTCCTCCGGTGAGGGGGCGCCGATGGACCAGACCTTGAGATGGCGCGGATCGAGGCACCAGGCCAGCCGCCGGATGATGCCGCCTTTGCCCGCTGCGTCCCAGCCTTCCAGGACAACAATGCCGCTTTTGCCCTGGCGGCACATGGCGAGCTGCAAAAGGTTGAGTTCCTTCTGCAATTCCTTGAGGCGGGCTTTGTAGTCGGCTTTTTCCATGAATGCTTCCGGGGCTTTCGCTAAAACGGGCCTGGGCGCTATGATGCCGCCGAGTTTAATGGAGCAGTGCCAAATGACAATCGAGGTTCATCCCACAGGCGCGGCGCTTGGCGCGGAAGTGAAAGGCATCGATCTTTCGCAGACCTTGCAGGACGCGGATGTGGAAGCGGTCACGGAAGCCTGGTTCGATCATCAGGTTCTGCTTTTCCGCGGCCAGCGGATTTCGGACGATGATCTCATCCGTTTTTCGCGGCATTTCGGGGAGCTTGATCTCAGCCCGGCAAGCGCGACGGACATGGCGGGCGGGCAGGCGGCCTCACGGCCCGAAATCTGGATCATCTCCAACGTGCGTGAAAACGGAAAGCCGATCGGCGCGCTGGGGGACAAGGAAGCCGATTGGCACACGGACATGTCTTATGTGGCGGAGCCGCCCAAGGGGAGCGTGCTTTACTCACTCGAAATTCCGCCAGCCGGGGGTGATACGAGTTTTGCGAATATGTACCGGGCTCTTGAAACGCTGCCTGATGATCTGCGCCGCTTTGTGGAGGCGCATTCGTGCCATCATGATTCCAGCACCACGAGTGTGGGGGAAACGCGGGCCGGGTTTGCGGCGGCGATGGATGTGCGGGAGATGCCGGGAGAAATTCATCCCATGGTGCGCACGCACCCTCACACCGGCGGGAAGGCGCTTTATCTTGGACGGCGGCGCAATGCTTATGTGCCCGGTCTCCCGCTGGAAGAGAGCGAGGCGGTGCTCGACCGGCTTTGGGCGCATTGCGAGAAACCGGAATTTGCCTGGAGCCATCAATGGGCGGTGGGCGACCTTCTGATCTGGGACAACCGTTGCACGATTCACCGGCGGGATGCGTTCGATCCTGCAAGCCGGCGGGTCATGCACCGGACCCAGATCAAGGGCGGCAAGGTTTTTTAGAGCGGGCTTTAATTTTTCTTCCTGCCTGACGCTACGGCAGGTGAAAGACGCGCTTGAAATATGCGCCGCTCCCGTCACATTGCGTTCAATGGGCATTTAACGCCACTCGTCAAACAACACATGGGAGGGAAGCATGCGCGCAGCGGTTATTTCCGGCAGCTACGGGCTCGATAATCTGAAACTCGAAGAACGGGATGTGCCGAAGCCCGGGCCGCATCAAATTCTCGTCAAGATGAAGGCGGCGTCGCTCAATTACCGCGATCTGGCGATCACCTCCGGCTTTGGCGGCGATTATCCGCTTCCGCTTGTGCCGCTTTCCGATGGCTGCGGCGAAGTGGTGGAAACGGGTGAAGGCGTTTCCCGCGTGAAGAAGGGCGATCTTGTTTGCCCGTCTTTCTTTCAGGGCTGGATTTCCGGCGTGCCGACGCCGATGAAGCAGGCAACTTCTTTCGGCGGGCCGATCGATGGCTGCGCGGAAGAGTATGTCTGCGTTTCCGAGGAAGGCGTTTCCAAGGCACCGAAGAATCTGACGCCGGCGGAAGCGGCCTGCCTTCCCTGCGCGGGGCTGACGGCCTGGCGCGGGCTGATGGTCGAAGGCAAGCTGAAAGCAGGTGATACGGTTCTCGTTCAGGGCACGGGCGGCGTTTCCATTTTCGCGCTGCAATTTGCCAAGGCGGCAGGCGCGCGCGTCATCGTCACCTCTTCGTCGGATGAAAAGCTCGAGCGGGCGAAAGCTCTGGGCGCGGATGATTTCATCAACTACAAGAAGACGCCGGACTGGGCGACGGAAGCGCGCAAGCTGACGGGCGGCCGGGGCGTCGATCATGTGGTTGAAGTGGGCGGGGCGGAAACCTTCCCGCAGTCCATCATGGCGATCCGCACGGGCGGGCACATTGCCGTGATCGGCATTCTCTCCGGCCTCGTGAAGGACATGAATGTGGCGGCGATCTTCGGCCAGAACGCGAAAATCTCCGGCATCACCGTCGGCAGCCGTGAACAGTTCGAGGAAATGGCGCGCGCGGTTGCGCAGAACGACATCAAGCCCGTGATCGACCAGCATTTTCCGCTGGAAGAGATCGTGCCCGCGCTCAAGACGATGCAGGGCGCGAGCCATTTCGGGAAGATCGTTCTCGATATCTAAGTGATGAATGGCCGCTTCACCCCCAGAGCTGCGGCTCTGGCGGGTGGAGCAGTGATCCCTCGTAATGAAGGCCGGGCGCGCGGTCCTTTGCGAGGAGAAGGGGGCCGTCGAGGTCCACGAAGTCCGCGCCCTGAGCGAGAAGCACGGCCGGGGCCATGGCGAGCGATGTCCCGAGCATGCAGCCGACCATGATACCAAGATCGAAGGCGCGGGCACGTTTGACGGCGCGCAGGGCCTCGGTGAGGCCGCCGGTCTTGTCGAGCTTGATATTCACCACATCGTAAAGTTCCGCCAGCCGTTCCATGTCTTTTGTCATGCGGAAGGATTCATCCGCACAAAGAGGAATGGGGCTTTGCAGGCCTTTCAGGCCGCCGTCTTCTTTGGCTGGAACCGGCTGCTCGATCAGCGAGAGGTGGAAGGGGAGAAGGTCGCTCAGGAAGGTTTCGAGTGTCTTGGGGTTCCAGCCTTCATTGGCGTCGGCGATGAGCTTTGGCTCGGGCGCGGCCTCGCGGATGGCGGCGAGGCGTTCAAGGTCGCCGTCCAGGCCGAGCTTCACCTTGAGAAGCGGACGGTGGGCGGCTTTCTTCGCGGCCTCGAACATGGCTTCCGGCGTTCCAAGGCTGAGCGTGTAGGCGGTGGTGACAGGTGCAGGCGCTTTTGCAAACCCGGCAAGTTGCCAGACCGGTGTGTCTCCCCATTTCGCTTCCAGATCCCAGATCGCGCAGTCAATGGCGTTGCGCGCGGCGCCGGCAGGCAAGAGGTCCAGAAGTTCGTTCCGGCTGAGACCTTCCTGAACCGCGTCGGCGACGGCGCCGATCTGCCGGGTCACGCTTTCCAGGGTTTCGCCGTAATGGCGGTAAGGCACGCATTCGCCGCGGCCCTGACGCGCGCCGTCTTTCAAGATGACGGTGACGACATCGGCAGCGGTTTTCGTGCCGCGCGAGATGGTGAAGCTGCCCGTGATGGGCCAGGACTCGATTTCTACTGAAAGGTCAGGCATGGGCGCATCATGGCGCGGGAAAGAGGACGAGGCTACGAAATATTTTGCGCGGCTCCTTGACAGCGTGACGGTGCTTTCCCATTTGGGGTTTAAGTGGATGAGTGTGTTTGAAGGCGGGCCTGCCAGGCGCCGCCTTTTTTGTTGTGTTGTCCAAAAGGCGAACAGGGGCAAGGCGGCACTGTCACATTAGGCCGTCATCCCGGCATTCATTGCCGGGATCCAAGCGGCGCTGCGGCAAGTTGAGCCGCGAGTGGGTCCCGGGAACAAGTCCCGGGACGACAGGGTTTAGTTAAATCCGGCCCGCATACCACACGCCGTTCCAGCTTGCGCCGGGCGGGTTGGCTTCGAAATGCGTGATGCGCTGCTCGTAGAGATCGTAAAGCGTTTCGATGGCGCCGTTCAGTTTGCGGGCTTCGCGCAGCACGGCGCGCGCCTCGGCCCAGCGCTGGCCGCGATACGCTTCGAAGAGGGCGGCATGGGCTTCTTTGAGGGCGCGGAATTTGGGGCTGGCGCGGACGATGCTGTCGCCGAGCAGCGCATAGGCCCGCCAGCCGCCGGCATGACGGGGCGTTGCGATGAGATCAACTTCAAGCAGCGCATAGCGCTCACCCAGAATGCGGGCTGTGCCTTCGCCGACAATGATGGCCGGGCCGTAATGGCGGGCATGGCGCTGCAGATAGGCGGCGAAGGTGACGGGCTCGCCGGAGACGCCATAGTCAAAATTGTGGAAGGCGCCGAGATTGCCTTCGATGGCGGGGCCTGAATCGATGCCGATGGAAACGGAGAGCGGCACATAGGGCATGTTGAGACGGCTGGCGTCTTCCAGGAGGAAGTCGTTCAACGCGTCGAGCTGTTCGGTCATGCGCAGTGCCGCATCGCAGGCGCGGGCTGCATGGTCCGCTTCTGCGAAGGGGGTGTTCCAGATGGCGTGGACGGTTTCGCCCATATAGCGCTCGATCATGCCGTTCCGGTCATGCACCAGCTTGGTGGCGGAGGTGAAGAAGCGGTTGAGAATGTCCGCATAAGCCTCCGGGTCCGCCAGATAGCGGTCGGCGATGATGTTGAAGCCGCGCAGACCGCCGGTGAGCGAGGTCACTTCCACGCCGGTGCCTTTGCGGCGGATGCGGCGGGGCTGCACGATGAGGCGGCGCAGGCGCGATTTCGGCAAGCGGTGCGTGAACTGGTTTTCGATGAAGCGGGTTTCCTCATCGATGCGCAGCCGGTTGAGCGCGGCGGTGATGATGTAAACCAGCGCAAAGGTGAGCACGGGCAGCATAGGATGGAATAGCCAGAGCCGTTCGGTGAAGGCATACCAGGTGCCGTAAAGCGCGCCGCCGATGAGGAGCGCGGCGAAAAGAAACGGCCAGACCCGGCGGCGGGAGGCGAGCACCAGCAGCAGGATGGCGAGCGAGCCAAGCGCAAGGGACAGCATTTCAGCGCCCTGGGCCCATTCGGGCCGGGCGATGACGACGCCGGACAGGATCTGATCGAGCGCTTCGGCTGCAATGGCGCCGGCAGGCAGCGGGCCGATGGGCGTCATGTGGAACTTGTCGATGCCGTTCTTGGAGACGCCAATAACGGCGGTGCGGCCCGTGAGGTCCACTTCTGTGCCGTTCTTTTCAAGGAAGCGCCAGGCGGAGACGGAGGCGCCTTCGCGCTCGGCGCGGAAGTAAAGGCGCAGTTCGCCCCCCGGCGTGACGGGCACGGTGCGGCCTGCCACGGCGATGGAGCGGATGCCGGGCGTCTTGGAAATGTCGAAGCGGTTTTCCGGCGTGTGCATCTTGATGCCATAGCGGCTTTCGCCGGCATCGAGGCGGATCGCTTCAAGGACTGCGGCGGGAAGAAGGCCGCCATCCAGATTGACGAAGAGCGGCAGGCGGCGAACCGTTTCGGTGCGCGCATGGGCGGGCAGATGCGCGCCGGTTGCCGTGGCCGCGCGCTCAAAGGCAGGCAGGTTCTGCGCCCACTGCCTGTAACGGGGCAGGAAGGCAAAGGGATCGCCGCCTTCGGCTTCCAGGAACCAGCCGGACGCGGGCAGGCTTGCGCCTTCCGCCTTTGTGGCGCCTTTGCCGGGGGTGAGGCTGAGGACGGTCGGGCCTTTGCGCAGATTGGACGCGAAGACCATGTCATGGCGGGGCAGGGACTTCAGCGCCTCGGTAAAGGCGGCTGCGTCCGTTCCCGTGGCGAGAGGCGGCCAAAGGGCGACGGCCTGCTCCGGCGAGGTCGGGTCCGGGCCTTCCATGGTTTCATCGATGAGGACGGCGCGGGCGCCTGCTTCATGCACGGCTTCGATCAGCTTGCCGAAGAGCGGGCGCGGCCAGGGCCAATGACCGAGGCGGTTCACGGTTTCCGTGTCGATGTCGATGTAAATGGCTTCCGGGTGGGCGGCCGGGCGCGGCTCGAAACGCTGGAGAAGGTCGAAGGAGAAATCGGCCAGACGCTGACGCGTGCCCAGTGGATCATTTAAGGACACGGCAAGTGCCCCGGCCACTATCAGGACCGGGAGAAACCAGGCTAGACGCCGGAACAAGGCCGCGGGTTGCATGTCATCCACTCGAATTGGGGCACGATTGCCCGGTACACACGAAAAGTTGTTTCGTTCCGGAACAGGGAACGGGTCTTCGGTAAGGAGCTGTGCAGCAATCGTTCCAGCCGGGCCGGGCGGCAAGAATGGCGGGAAAAAGGGCCCGGAAAGGGAGGGGGAAGAGGCGGGCGGCGGTTGCGCTCGCGGGGATGGGCTGCCATCAATATGTGTCGCGATCAGAGAAAACACAGACAGGGAGTGGGAAATGCTGCGGATGCTTGCCGGATTTTTGGGGTTAACCGTTTTTGCTGCGGGGCTTGCCGGCGCGCAGGCGGATGAACGGGAATTCGTGACCATCGGCACGGCGAGTGTGACCGGCGTTTACTATCAGGCGGGCGGGGCGATCTGCTCGCTGGTGCGCCGGGAGCAGGAAAACCACAATCTGCGCTGCACGGTGGAAAGCACGGGCGGCTCGATCTTCAACCTCAATGCGCTGCGCCAGGGTGAGCTGCAGCTTGGGGTGGCGCAGTCGGACTGGCATTTCCACGCCTACAAGGGCAGCGCCTCTTTCGAGGATGAGGGGCCGATGGAAAACCTGCGCTCCGTCTTTTCGCTGCATGGGGAGCCTTTCACGGTGCTTGCCCGGGCGGATGCGGAGATCGAGAGCTTTGAAGATTTGAAAGGCAAGCGGGTGAATATCGGCAATCCGGGCTCGGGCCAGCGGGCGACCATGGAAGTGCTGATGGAGGCTTATGGCTGGAAGGTCACGGATTTTGCTCTCGCCTCCGAACTTGTTTCGACGGAACAGGCGATGGCGCTGTGCGACAACAAGGTGGATGCGATCGTCTTTGCGGTGGGGCATCCCAGCGGCTCCATCCAGGAGGCGACGACGACGTGCGAGTCCAAGCTGGTGGATGTGGACGGCGAGGTTGCCGGGAAGCTGATTGCGGATAATTCCTTCTATGCGCCGTCGGTCATTCCGGGCGGCATGTATCCGGGCAATGAGGAAGACACCAAGACCTTCGGCGTGAAGGCGACGCTGGTGACGACGGAAGAAACGGATGCGGAGACGGTTTATCAGGTGACGAAGGCCACGCTGACGCATCTGAAGGATCTGCGCCGCGTGCATCCGGCTTTCGAGCAGCTCACTGCGGAAGGCATGGCAAGCGAAGCGCTGACCGCGCCGCTGCATGAAGGCGCTGCGCGGGCGTTCCGCGAGGCGGGGGGGATTGAGTGACGGGGCGCTTCTTTCGTTCGTCCTGATGTTTGACTTAAAAGAAAGTATGTCACCCCCGGACTTGTTCCGGGGGTCCAGGGCAGGGAACTGAGGGCATTACCTGCAGCCCCTGGATTGCCGGGACAAGCCCGGCAATGACATTTGAGTTTTGAAAGAGGCAATATGGACAAGCCGCGTGAGAGTGGGCCGGGCGAAGATGTCTTGCGCGAGCTTGAGGGGGAGCGGGCGGTTTTCGGGGTGGCGGGGAAGGTTGTGGCCGGGCTCGCCATTCTCTGGTCGCTGCTGCAGCTCTGGTATGCCTCGCCGCTTCCCTTTCTGACGGCCAATATCGTTCCCGTGCCGAATGACACGGATGCGCGTTCGCTGCATCTGGCATTCGGGATGCTGCTTGCCTTTCTTTGTTATCCGGCAGTGAAGGGAAGGGGCGGGCACGCCATTCCCGTTTATGACTGGGTGCTGGCGGGGCTTGGCGCTTTTGCGGCGGCTTATCTTTTTCTTTTCAATGATGCGCTGGCGGAGAGGCCGGGACTGCCGACAACGCCCGACCTTGTGGTGGCGGGCGCGGGGCTTCTGCTTTTGCTGGAAGCGGCGCGGCGGGCGCTCGGGCTGCCCATCGTCATCGTGGCGCTGGTTTTTATCGCTTACATCTTTTTCGGGGATATGGCGCCCGACATCGTGGCCTGGCGGGGGGCGTCTTTCCCGCGGGCGATGAGCCATCTCTGGCTGGGGACGGAGGGTGTTTTCGGGATCGCCATCGGCGTTTCGACAAGCGTGATCTTTCTTTTCGTGCTGTTCGGCGCGCTGCTCGAAAAAGGCGGGGCGGGGGATTATTTCATCCGGCTTGCCTTTTCGCTTGTCGGACACATGCGGGGCGGCCCGGCGAAAGCGGCGGTGCTCGCCTCTGGCATGACGGGGCTTGTTTCCGGTTCTTCCATCGCCAACACGGTGACGACGGGGACGTTCACCATTCCGCTGATGCGGCGGGCCGGCTTTTCGAAAGAGCAGGCCGGGGCGGTGGAAGTCGCTTCTTCCGTCAATGGACAGATCATGCCGCCGGTGATGGGGGCCGCGGCCTTTCTGATGGTCGAGTATGTGGGCATTTCCTATGTGGAAGTCATCAAGCATGCCTTTCTGCCTGCGGTCATTTCCTATATCGCGCTTGTCTATCTGGTGCATCTTGAGGCGCTGAAGACAAATGCGCCGCTTCTGGAGCGGGCGGACCCGATGCCTGCCTGGCATGCGCGGCTTCTGCGGGCGGGGCTTGCCTGGACGGGCATCGTGCTTTTTCTGGGTGGGGCTTATTACCTTGTCGAGTTTGTGAGCGCGGTGGCGGGCAGCGCGGCGCTGCCACTTCTGCTTGGCGGGCTCTTTGCGCTTTATGTGGCGGCGATCTTCGTGGCTGCGCGCCAGCGCAGCGATGAGACGGCGTCCGACTTTGGAAAAGAAGGCGCGCCTTTGCCGCGCTTTGCAGAGACGGTGGGGCAGGGGCTGCATTTTCTGCTGCCCGTGGCACTGCTTGTCTGGTGCCTTGTGGTGGAGCGGCTCTCGCCCGGGCTTTCCGCTTTCTGGGCAGTGATGGCGCTGCTCTTCATTCTGGCGACACAGAAACTCATGACCGCGCTTTTGAGCGGCAAGGGCACGGGCCCGGCGCTTTTAAGCGAAGTGCGGGTGATCCTGTCCGGGCTCGAGGCAGGCGCGCGCAACATGGTCGTGATTTCGGTAGCGACGGCGGCGGCGGGCATTATTGTCGGCACGGTGTCGCTCACGGGCATCGGTCTCATGCTCACCGATCTCGTACAGCTTCTTTCGGGCGGCAGTCTCATTTTGATGCTGATTTATGTGGCGGCGCTTTGTCTGGTGCTGGGGCTCGGTCTGCCGACGACGGCAAATTATATCGTCGTTTCTTCGCTGCTGGCAGGCGTCATCGTGCAGCTTGGGGCGGAGAGCGGGCTGGTGGTGCCGCTCATTGCGGTTCATCTCTTCGTCTTCTATTTCGGCATCATGGCGGATGTGACGCCGCCGGTGGGGCTTGCCTCCTTCGCGGCGGCGGCGGTCTCAGGCGGTGATCCGATCCGCACCGGCGTGACGGCGTTCCGCTATTCGCTGCGCACCGTGATCCTGCCGTTCTTCTTCATCTTCAACACCAAACTGCTTCTAATCGGCGTTGAGGGGCCGCTCGATCTCGTGCTTACCGTGGCAGGTGCGCTGACGGGCGTGCTTCTTTTTGCGGCGATCACGCAGGGCTGGATGCTGACGCGGTTGAAGCTCTGGGAAGGGGCGGCGCTTTTGCTGGCGGCCTTCACGCTGCTCCGGCCTGGCTATTTCGTCGATCAGGTGATGCCGCCTGTTGCGCAGGTGTCTTATGAGGAGGCGCGGGACTATATCGCGGCGGCGGAAGAGGGCGGCCATGTGGCGGTGCTTGTGGAAGGTGTGACCTTTGAAGGGGAGGAGGTGCGGCGCACGGTGCGGCTGCCGCTTGGTGAGCGGGGAACCGCAGAAGAGCGGCTTTCGGCGGCGGGGCTTGAGCTGCGCGAAGAGGAGGGACGGGCGCTCGTTTCTTCCGTGCGCTTTGGTTCGCCTGCGGGGGAGGCCGGTATTTCTTTCGACTGGGAAGTGCTGGGCGCAAAGCTGCCGCAAGAGCAGGTCAATGCTTATTGGCTTTACCTGCCCGCCTTTGCGCTTGCCGGGCTGGTGGTGATGACGCAGAGGCGGCGGGTGCGGGAGGGCGCGGACCCCGGCACAAGGCCGGGGTGACACGCGGAGCTAGAATATAAGCACTGCCTATGAACTTGGCGGCGAGGCTTACTCCGCGCCTGTCGCTTCTTTCAGATAAGCGATGAGGTTGGCGCGGTCGCTTTCCTTGCGCAGGCCCGCGAAGGCCATGTTGGTGCCGGGCACGTAGTCGCGCGGGCGGGTGAGATAGGCGTCGAGAGATTCTTCGTCCCAGGTGCCGATTTCGCCTGCTTTTTCCTGCATGGCCTGGGAATAGCGGAAATCTTCAACACTGGCGACGGGGCGGGAGAACATGCCCCAGAGATTGGGGCCGATGCGGTTGCCGGCGTCCTTTTCGAGGGTGTGGCACATGGCGCAGCGTTTGAAGACCCTTTCCCCTTTTTCGAGATCGCCTTCGGCGTGAGCGGCGGTGCTGGCGACAACCGCGGCGGTGGCCAGAGCGGCCATCGAAATCCGTTTCATTTTATTCTTCCCTTCTTGCTCGCGTTTCCGGTTCAAACCGGGCCCCTGCGGCATGCTTTGTTATACCCTGTGCGGCGGGTGACAGCATTGCAAGCTCCCAAATTAAGGCAGAGTTCCGCCATTTCCATGCGGCCCGGTGACGCGGGCAAGAAGTGACGGCGGCGCTTTTTAAGGGTAATACTGGTGCCGCCATTTTTGGCCGGTCAGCGGCAGGCATTTCGGGGGAATCACGAGGCAGGATGAGCGACGCGGCCAGTTTCATAACGGAGGAGCGCGCAGGGCGCTTTACCTTCCGGGCGATGGGGGATTGGACTATCCGCCATGCAGCTGCTGTGGACGCGGCGCTTGCCGCCGTTTCCGTGCGCAAAGCGCGGGGGCGGGAGGTGACGTTCGATCTTTCCCGGATCGGACGGCTCGACACGGCAGGCGCCTTTTTGCTCGAGCGTACGGCGCAGCAATTTGCCGATCAGGGGCTTGCGGCGGAATTTGAAGGACTGCCGGACGAGTTTGCGGCGCTGTTCAAAACGGTGCGGGAAAGCGCCGCCACGCCGCCGGAAGAGATGCACGACCGCCGGTCCTTTCCCGTTCAGATCGCCGCGAAGGTGGGCGATACGCTGATGGCCGCGGGCAGCGAGGCGCGGGGCATTACCGGTTATCTGGGGCTTTTTCTCGAAGCGATGTGGCGCGCGGTGAAAGCACCGTCCCGGCTGCGGCTGGTGCCGCTTGTGCATCACATGGAAAAAGTGGGCTTCGATGCGCTGCCCATTGTCTGCCTGATCAATTTTCTGATCGGCGCGGTGGTGGCGCAGCAGGGGGCAGCGCAGCTCCGGCAGTTCGGCGCGGATGTTTATACGGTCAATCTTGTCGCCATCATCTTTCTGCGCGAGGTGGGCATTCTCCTGACCGCCATCATTGTTGCCGGCCGCTCGGGCAGCGCGTTCACGGCGGAAATCGGCTCGATGAAGATGCGCGAGGAAATCGACGCGATCCGCACGCTGGGGCTCGATCCGGTGGATATGCTGATCGTGCCGCGCGTGCTGGCGCTGGTTCTGACGCTGCCCATCCTCACCTTCATTGCCGACATTATGGGGCTTCTGGGCGGCATGGTGGCGGTGATGGCGCTGCTCGATACATCGCCCGGGGTGTTTATCGTCAGGCTCAAAGAGGCGGCGGATTTCTGGACGTTCGGGGTCGGCATTCTCAAGGCGCCGTTCATGGCGCTGATCATTGCACTGATCGGCTGTTATGGCGGCATGAAGGTGACGGGCAGCGCAGAGTCCGTGGGCCGGGAAACCACGCAATCGGTGGTCAAGGCGATTTTCATGGTCATCATTCTCGATGCCTTTTTTGCCATGTTCTTCACGGCTGTGGGGATCTGAGGCATGGCAGAAGAATTTGCGATTGATGTTGAGGGCCTGCGCACGCAATTCGGCACGCAGGTGGTGCATGACGATCTTTCGCTCAAGGTGCGCAAGGGTGAAGTGATCGGCATTGTGGGCGGCTCGGGCACCGGCAAGTCGGTGCTGCTGCGCACGATTGTCGGGCTCAACCGGCCCGCGGCAGGGCGGATCAAGGTGCTTGGCAAAGAACTGGCGCAGCAGGATGAGGCGGCGCGCCGGGAAACGGAGCAGCGCTGGGGCATTCTCTTTCAGGACGGGGCGCTTTTTTCGTCCCTCACCGTGGCGGAGAATGTGCAGGTGCCTTACCGCGAACATCTGGAGATGCCGAAACATCTGATGGATGAACTGGCGGTGCTGAAAGTGCGCCTGGCGGGGCTGCCGGTGGAAGCGGCGGCGAAATACCCCTCCGAGCTTTCAGGCGGCATGCGCAAGCGGGCGGGGCTGGCGCGGGCGCTGGCGCTCGACCCGGATCTGCTTTTTCTCGATGAGCCGACGGCGGGCCTCGACCCGATTGGCGCGGCGGCTTTCGACACGCTGGTGCGCGAGCTGCAGCAGGCGCTGGGACTGACGGTCTTTCTCGTGACGCATGATCTCGACACGCTTTATGCGACCTGTGACAGGATCGCCGTGCTGGCGGATAAGCATGTTATCCTCACCGGCACGATCGAAGACATGATGGCGAGCGACCATCCGTGGATTACGGAATATTTCAAAGGGCCGCGGGGGCGCTCGGCGCGCGCGGCACAGGGAAAAGGTTAGGGCGGAAAGGACGCGCGGAGGCAGATCATGGAGATCAAATCAAACAACGTGCTGATCGGCACGTTTGCGCTTGCAGGGCTGTTTGCGATTTTCCTCTTTGCGCTGTGGATCGGCCGGTTTCAGGTGGACCGGACCTATTCCTATTACGAGATCGTGTTCGAGGGGTCGGTGTCGGGCCTGACCAAGGGGGGCACGGTGCAATATAATGGCATTCAGGTGGGCCGGGTGATGGATCTCCGGCTTGCGAAAAACGACCCCAGCAAGGTGATTGCGCTGGTGGAGCTGGATGCCCGCGCGCCGGTGAAAGAAGACACGCGGGCGATCCTGCAGCTTTCCGGCCTGACGGGCGTGGCCTTGATCGAACTTTCCGGCGGCACGCCTTCCTCGCCGCCGCTCCGGCCGAAAGACGGGCGGGCTTATGCGGTGATCAAGGCAGACAAGTCCACCATTCAGCAGATTGCGACGACGGCGCCTAAAGTGATCGACAATACGAACGAGCTGCTGGCTGATTTGCGCAAGCTGGTCGCGCAGAACGAGACACATGTGTCGAATGTGATCGGCAATCTGGACACGGTGTCGAAGGAGTTGGCGGACAGCACGGCGGAGCTTGACCAGACCTTGCAGCATGTCACGAAAATTTCCGCCAATCTGGACCGGATCACGGCGAATGCGGACCAAATTCTGGCGACGGATGGCCGGGCGCTGGTCAAGGAAGCACGGGAGGCGGCAGCCTCCTACCGGCGGATCGGGGAAGAGTTCGAAGGCATCGTCGCCGGGAACCGGGACTCCATCAACCGCTTCACGCGGGAAGGGCTGGGCGAGGTGCCGCAGCTTGTGGCGGAAATGCGCGAGCTGGTGCGCAATATCGACCGGCTGACGCTGAAGGTTGAAGACAATCCGGGCAATTTCCTGCTGGGGCGGGATGTGCCGGAGTATCAAGGCGCGGAATGAGGGAGGAAAGACAGATGAGCTTTTTGCAGGTCGCAGGACGGGCGCGTGTTTTTCTTCTCGCCGGGTTTCTTCTCGCCGGGCTTTCGGGGTGCGCTTTGGTCGGGAACGGGCCGGCGCCCAACATCTATACGCTGACGGCGCCGGATATCGAGGCGGCAGGCGGCACGGAAGGCGCGCAGCTCGGGCTGGCGGATATCATGACCTCCGCCGCTTATGACACGAACCGCATCGTTTATAAGCCCAATGCCAATGAGATTCAGTATTTTGCGAATGCGCGCTGGGCAGACCGGGCGCCGCGCATGCTGCAGGGATTGCTCATCGATGCGCTTGACCGTTCGGGCGGGTTCGCCGCGGTGAGCCGGAAAGGCCGCGGCATCAGCCCGGATTATGAACTCCGGCTCGATCTGCGCAATTTTGGCGTGGAGGACACGGGCGAGGGCAAGACGGTGCATATCAGCTTTGCCGCGCGGCTTGCCGATTATGAAGCCGATGAGGTGATTGCTTCGCGCAGTTTTGAAACGGTGAGCCGGACGGAGGCGCAGGGCGCGGCTGCGCTTGTCAAAGTGTTCGATAGCTCTTTTGCCGACATGGCGCGCGCACTGAATGATTGGGCGCAGAGCGAGATTGCCGCGCGGCAGACGGGCGGGTGAGCGCTGTTGACGGGAGCGCCGTCTTTCAAAGCATAAAAGCGTGTCACCGAGAGCTTGTCCCGGGGGCCAAACAGCGTCTCCACTTGTTACGGCGCTGCAGCGGACCCCGGCACGGGGGCCGGGGTGACAGCCTGAGTAAAAGGCACTGAATTGCGGCAAACTCAAAGTGTCACCCCGGGCCTGTCCCGGGGTCCGCGCTGAATTTGCAGTAAGTTGAGAGGCGAGTGGGCCCCGGCAACGAGTGCCGGGGTGACCGGGGTTACGAAAGCCGCCCGCTCGCCTGAGCCAGCATGAGATAGACCTTGCCGGTGTCCGAGGTGAGGTAGGTGTCGGCCAGGATGTTGTCCCGGTCCTGGGCCGAGGCGGTGTCCAGTAAATCTTCGAACAGAGAAATGAAGCGGTCCACATCTTCGCGGAATTCGGCGTCGCTGTCATAACGCTCGGTGATGCGGTCATGCAGGTTGCGGCCCTGCAGGTTGTAGAGCCGCCTTGTGAAGACGTTGCGCTCGCCCGCCTGGTAGCGGCGCCAGAGATCCGGCGGGGGGCTTTGTTCGAGCGCGCGGTCGAGATCGATGGCAAGCGACTGCAGCGCCTCGACGATGTGGAGCGAGGCGCGGGTGAGATCACTGCCCTGGCGCTGTTCCTTTGCAGGTTCGCGCGTTTCGGAGCGGCGGGCGGCGGAGAGCAGGTCCGACAGGTTCCAGCGTCCTGCGGGATGGGCGGCTTTCGCCTCGTCCCGGTGCGGGGCGAGGGAGGCGGGTGCGGGGCGGCGGGGCGCCGCCTGCTGCGGCGCCGGGCCTTGTGAGGTGGCCGGGGACTTGTCGAAGACGCGGGCATGGCGCACCACAATCTCGGCGATGGAGGCGAGCACCTCGATCTGCTCTTCCAGCACCTCGCGCAGGGCTTTTGCGCCTTCGAGCGCTTCTTCCGGCAAGTCGCCGATGCGTTTTTCGAGATCTTCCGTCGCTTCGCCCAGCGCCCGGCCGGCATCGCGCGCGGCGCCGCCCACGCGGAACATGGAAGAGGAAAGCTGGTCGGAGAGCTTTTCCATGCTCGCGGCGGTGTCGTGCAGGGTTTCGCGGGCGTCCTTCGTCTTTTCCTCAATGTCGGTGCGGATCATGGACATGGTGTCCGCGCCCGCCTTGCGCAAGCCTTCGGTCTCTTCGCCCAGGCGTGCGGAAAGAGCGGTGAGGGCGGCATCGAGGTTTTCGCGCAGGGCTGCGGTGTCGCCCTGCACCTGAGCGCCGAGACCTTCTAGGTCCGTGCGCAGGGCGCTGTAGGTTTCGGCAATGGCGCCGCTGGTGCCCTGCAGCTTTTCTTCAAGGGCCGCGACGGAGGCGGTGATGCTGGCGGTTTCACCGCGGAAGGTCCGGGTCAGTTCTTCCGTGCGAGTACCGGCCTTGCCGAGCGCGTCTTCCAGGCCCGAGGCGAGGCGCGAGACGCTGTCATTGATGTCCTTCGTGCGCTCCGCCAGGGCGGCGGCGGTGGTTTCGATCGTCTCGCGCTGGCGGGAGAAGGCGGTGTCGAGGGCGGTGCGTTCCTTCTCGAGCGCGTCCACGGCCTCGCGCATCGTTTCGCGCTGGCCGTCATAGCGCTTGGAGAGTTCTTCCGCCTTGCCGAGCGCGGTTTCGGCCACGACTTCAAGGCGGGAGGATTGCCGGTCGAGCATCTGCGTCGTCGCATCGGCATTGGTGGTGGCCGCTTCGCTGACGCGGGAGAGAGTTTCGGTTTCGCTGCGCAGGCGCTTTGCCGCCTCGCTCATCGTCTCTTCGGCCTTGCCGGTGAGAGTGCGGACTTCGCCGGTTTGCTCGCTCAGCGTCTTGCGCAGCGTGTCTGTCTCACTGCCAAGGGCGCGGGAGACGGTTTCAAGCCTCGTGCGCGCTTCGCCCAAAGCTTTGACGAGATCGGCGCTGCGCAGTTCCGCGCGGGTGGCGCTGCGGTCGATGGCATCGAGGTTCGTGGCCAGCCCTTCATCGAAGGTGCCTGCGCGGGCAAGCAACGCATCCAGCCCTTCTTCGAGGTTTTTCAGCTCGCCGCGTACATGATCGGCAAGGGAGGCGGCTCTAGCGCGGGCGGTTTCGTCCGGCTCGGTGATGCGCATGGCAGTGCGGGCCAGGGCCTCGGCCATGAGGCGCATTTCCTGGCCGCGCCAGATGAGCCAGGCGAACAGCCAGATGATGAGCACGGGCGCGAGCACGGCGGCGAGAAGCGGCGCGGCCTCGGCCGCACTTTGCGGCAGCGCGCCCCCGGTGAACCGGCCGCTCAGATAAGCGGCGACGGCGCCCGCGGCCAGAAGGCTGAGCAGGCTCGCGGTCCAGAGGATGGAGCGGGAGGGGCGGCGGGTGATGAGCCGGTAAAGCTGCCCGGCCTCGGGCGAGTCTTCATTGGCGGGCGCAGGCGCGCTGCCTGCTTTTGCGGCGGCGGCTTTACGCGCGGATGTCGGCTTCATCATGAGCGGCGGTCCCCAGATTTCCCCGGATTTAACTGGCGTTCAGACTCGCCCATGGCGCGGGGGGCGTCAATGGCGGGGTTAAGGTGAAATGGGGTGGTTTTCGGGATGCGGTTGGGGCAAACGACCAGAAACGAAAGGGAAGCCGCGAAAGAAGCCGCCGCGCCGGAGAAGAACAAACCGTCCGGCCCTAAATACATGCGCCTCGATGACTCACTGCGAGCCGGGAAACTCGGTGCGCACCGCCCGCCGGCCAAGCTTGGCGGGAAGAGGTAGGGGGCGATGGGGCGTCATTTCAGAGAGTGTCGGGCTTGCCCTTTTCTATCAGGGCAGGCCCAGGACAACGGGCTGATGGCGAGGGCGAGGGATAGGTTTTGAGGGGCAGGTGTCACTTAATGCGTGGGAGCTATCTTGAGTTGTCCTGGCGCAAATTTTTCAACAACACTCAACGCGATTTCCGCCGCTAGAATCAACTCTTCTTCTCTGTGGGGAGGATCGCTGAACTTTCCTCCGTGACACAGATCATTGATCAGTATGCTTTTGATTTCGATGCCATGCTCCTTATTGATGAAGCCTATAAAAGCCTCGAAGTCATTTATATCTGGATTACAGAACTTCCACATGCCCTCAATTACCGCGCGGATAGAGTTCGCGGTCGTATGATTAGGTGATTTTACTCGCTGAGCTACTTCATAAACGTCTTTCAAGTGCAATAGGTGAGGGGCTGCAAATGCTTTCTGATTTTTTAGGCGATGTTCGTCTTGTCCCTGTGTTAGCTGAAAGAAGGCTTGGGGCTTCATGACATTGTTGCTGCTCAGAACGTTATAGAAATAGTCATTGTGGGTCAGAACAAGCATTGGTGGCCTCGTGTAATTGCCCACTGTCGTCATGACAATGCTGCCATCATTTGAAAGCCTTAGGTGCTTTAGGCATTGAGCTATTCCGTAGATATAATCGAAAGAAAGAGACGAGACTGGATCGTCAATTATGAGGAAGACCTTCTTGTAGTCTGCTAACGTCTTCACCCTCAAATGAATGCGGGCAATATAGTAACAGAAGGCAATGATAGATTTTTCGCCATCGCTAAGGGTTCTGTCTGGGCCTCTAGGTATTTCGCTGTTTTTGCGGCGGATAGAGAACGCACTTTCATCGAAAGTATATAGATCTTGGAAGAACCGTTTTAATAAGAACTGGAATGTTTCAACGACTTTTTCTCGGGCGGATGCGGTTTTTCCTTGTAGTTTCTTAAGTGCCTCTATCTCTTTTTCAGCTGCGGTGATGTCCGCCCATAGCTTTCGAATTTCTCTGATGTCCCCTTCGTTCTTCTGGAAGAAATCGTCGATCAGCGAAGAGCAGGCAGAATTCTGTATCTTTAATCGCTCGGATTTTGTGTCGGCTACAAAGCCAGAAATCAGTTCATATTTTTTTCTGTTGGAGCTAGCGGCTTCGCCTAAGTTCTCGCTAAGCGAGGGATTTGATAGCTTGGGTGTGGTGACAGGTTTCGATAGGTTGCTCAGCTTCTCGTCGATACCTTCTTGAAGGTTGTTTATGTGAGATTCAATTTCGTCGAGAAAATGCGACAGGCTGATTGTCTGTTCGTTACGCAACGATGGAAAATAAGTCTTGAGTTGGTCGAATTGTGCTTTTGCCTCTAGCGTTTCTGCGCGCTTTCTGTCTATTTGAGTTTTCTTTTGCGAAAGTTCGTTCTTGGCAGATTCTAAGCGTTTCCTATGTTTTGCTTCCTCGTCTGCAAAAAAGCTCGTGTACGCCTCAATTGTGTCTTTTGCGATGCCTTGGATGGTTTGAGTGCAAAAGGGGCACTTGTTGGTGTCTAAGGAAACAAGAGCAAGCCCGCGTTCGATGAAGCTCGGGTCTCGCTGAATTAGTTCTTTGAAGTTGTTGGCTACGGCTGAGGGGGATGTCGTGACTTGTAAATCTGCGGCAAGACTGGACGTGTCCGGAAGAAGACCAGAGACGTCTATCTCAATGGGCATTTCTGCGTCATTCGGTAGTGATTTAAAATGATCATACTGTGCGAGCAGTTCTTTGAGGGCTGAAACATCGGTTGGAGTTACGTACGGATCGTTTGAAAAGTACGTGTTTATGGACAGACTTTTATAAGAGCCTAGTGATCCTGCGATGTTGAAATTTTTCTTTAGGTTTTGTCGTTCTACGTCGAACGTCACCTCCAGTTTCAACAACTTTGTCTCATATTGACCTTTCAACTCGTGAAGAGCTGACGTTTTTGTGTCAATTTCGTCGTTTTCTTCGCCAACTATAATTTCATGTGTGATGTTGCCGTCGAGTTCATGCAGTCGATTGCGGATATGAGCTTCTACAAAATCTTCTGAAAAGACATGAAATATGTAACTTGATGGTGCTCTGATTACAGTCCTGCTTTTGGCGTCAAGTTTAAATCCACCGATGCATTTTTGCGCTTCAAGTAGATTGAATGACCCTTTGCCGTTTCTCGATTCCTCGGACACAAGGAGGTCCGGTATTTCTTCGTCGTTTAAATTGTGATTTTCGGACATGTCGAGTAAGCGCAATGCTCGGGCAATGAATGATTTTCCAGTGCCATTGCGAGCGAAAATGAGGTTTTGCTTATGATCTGATAAGTCCGACTGAAGTTTCATTATCGGACCTATGTGTTCAGCGGTTACCTTAAGCATATCTTTCTAACGCCTGTTTTTCGGATCGGCCTATAATCGTGCTATTTCAGTGACATCGTCGAACCTTACTATGTAAAATTGTACGTTTCATCTCGTTTCGTGCTTTGTGTGCATTTTGATCGTGACTGCCTTGCTTCTGGACGTTGACCGCTCAAAATCAGAGCTCAGGAGCCTCAGCAGGTCGACATGGAGGGTGAGTGGTAGCGCTTAAAATTTTTCTGTCCCGAAAGATGCGCGTGATACCGAAATTCCTTGCGCGTCAGGCTATCGCCGGAAAACTCAGTCCTTATCCCCTGCATCCACGTTCAACAGTGCTTCGCGTTTTTCGCCGGAGCCGGCTTCTGCCCACATCAGGAGACTGTCCAAAGCGGGGCAGAGGGACTGGCCCCATTCGGTGAGGCGGTATTCCACGCGGGGCGGGACTTCGGGGTGGACGGTGCGGGTGACGACCTCGTCTTTTTCCAGCTGGCGCAATTGCTGGATGAGCATTTTTTGCGAGATGCCGGGGATGGCGCGTTCGAGTTCGGAAAAGCGCAGGGTCTTGCCGCCGAAGAGCTGGAAGAGGATGACGAGTTTCCATCTTCCGCCGATGACCTGCAGCACGTTTTCAATGCCTGACGCTGCAAGCTCCGCGGTGTAATCGGGGCGCTTACCTGGAGGTCTGTCAGTTACCTTTTCGTGCGTTCTTGTCATGTTCCAAGCCTAGCGGCATGTATGAGGCCCGGCAATCTTTCACGCCGCGCTTGAGAAAAGGAAGGCATGTCATGACGATTACGCTCCCCAAACCCGTTGCCGATTATATGGAGGCCAGCGCCCGGCTGGATGCGGAGGCCATTCTTGCGCCCTTCGCGCCGGATGCGGAGGTTTTCGACGAGAACCGGACGCATCGCGGGCGTGAAGAAATCAAGGCCTGGATCCTCAGCGCGGCGATTGACGCCAAGGCGGTGCCGCTGCCCCGGGCTGTCGTTGATGCCGAAGATAGTGATTGCCGCGTGCGGGCGGAGGTGGCGGGCGATTTTCCCGGCACGCCGATCATGCTGACTTTCGATTTCGGGCTAAGGGATGAGCGCATCCAATCCTTGCGTATTACGCCCTAGCAGGACGCTTGCCTCGCCGCCCTTAAGGACCCACACTATTCTCCCAACACGCCTTGAGAGGTTGGCCGGGGAGGCTGATATGGCAGGTGAGCGGCAGCGCTTTGGGGCCGTGCCGGTTGCGAATGATGATGACGCAATCGGGGAAGAAGCCGGTGAAGAAGAGACTGGAAACTCTGGTTCAGTTTCCGGGACGTTGCATCCCCAGCATTCCCATTCCCACAAACCAGCTTTTTCCCACAAACCAACCTGGGCGCAGACGCGCTATCTCATTCGCGGGTTGAAGCAGCCGGGCGGCAAGCTGCCGCTTTTCGATGAAGAGGGGCAGGAGATCGATGTGCGCACCATCCGCTCCTGTATCGAGCGGGGCTGGGCGGAGCCCTGGTTCAAGAACCCCATCAAGAAGGACTGGCTGGTCTGCAAGCTGACGGCGGAAGGTTTCCGTGTGCTTGGGGGCGAGAAGCCGAAGGGGTGAGGGGCAGGCTTTTCGGGCGCCTGCATGCGTGCGCCTTTGATTTCTTCCAGATTGTCATCCCCGGACTTGTTCCGGGGATCCAGGGCAAGGAACTGGGGCTTTGACTTGCAGCCCCTGGATTGCCGGAACAAGTCCGGCAATGACAAGTTTGGGCTGGGTAAAGAGGCATACCCCAGCCCGGCCCTTTTATTTCCGCGTCTTTCAAGAATTTGACATTTCAATGAACGTCTTTGGGAACATCTTCAGGCCGCGGCGGGCACCCGCGCAGGGGTTCGCGCAACGAAAAGCCCCCGGTGTGGGGGGGCACCGGGGGCACTACGAGGGGTTCTTGACGATTCACGAGGCTGTTGCGGCCCCGTAGGTTTTTTTTACCAAGGCTTAACCCATCTTGCAAGAAAAAAATGCGCGGCCATTAATATTCGTTAAGAGTCGCAAAATAGTAATCAGTAGCTTTATTGACGAGATAGAGATTTGTTTAGTTAAAGTTTAATTAGTTTTAAGCGATTGTTAACCTGTCCCAAAATGAGAGCGGATAAGTATTTGGAAGGCTTTGCCTGATAAAAGCAAAGACGGGATTGTTTTTCCCGCTCGGGTTTGAAGCGCGAAAGGGCATGGGAATGAGTGTTTTGACTGGCGCAATGGAAGGGGCGGCTTTGACTTCGGCGGCCTCCGGTGTTTCAGAGAGCGCGGGCCGCGCGCCGGACCGGCCTGTCGATCTGGTGCATTTGTCCCGTTACACGATGGGCGACCGGGGCCTTGAGACGGAGCTGCTTGAGCTTTTCCGCCAGCAGGCGCGGGTTTATCTCGCCCGGATGGAAAATGCAGCGGGGCCGGAAGACTGGCAGAACGCGGCGCATAGCCTGAAAGGGTCCGCCAAGGCGGTGGGTGCCTGGGCGGTGGCGGCGGCGGCGGAAGCGGCCGAGGCGATGCGTTCGGCGGATATTGCTTCGCTCCGTTCACAGATTGCCGTGATCGATGCGAAGATTTCCGCGGCGAGCGCCTATATTGACGATCTCTTGAGCGTTTAAGCCTTCTTCTGAAGGTTCAGGGCTTGGAGCGCCTCGTCCGCCAGGGCGAGGGAGGCGGTGAGGCCGGGGCTTTCGATGCCGAAGAAGTTGATGAGGCCTTCGAGGCCATGCGTCTCGGGCCCCTGCACGAGGAAGTCTGCTGCCGGCTCGCCCGGGCCTGAAATCTTGGGCCGGATGCCCGCATAGGCAGGCGCAAGGGTGCCGTCTTTCAGGCCGGGCCAATAGGTGCGGATGGCGGCGTAGAAACTTTCGCCGCGCGCTTCCTTTACTTCGTAATCCGGCTTTTCAATCCACTCCACATCCGGGCCGAAACGGGCCTGGCCGCCCATGTCGAGGGTGAGGTGTATGCCGAGGCCTGCGGCTTCCGGCACGGGATAGATGAGGCGGGAGAAGGGCGCGCGGCCTGAGAGGGTGAAGTAATTGCCGCGGGCATAGTAAGCGGTGGGCACATGGGCCGCGGGCATGCCTTCGATCAGACTTGCGACATGGGGCGCGGCGAGGCCTGCGGCATTGACGATCACTTTCGCGGAAAGGCGCATGGGGCTGGCGCCGCCGGTTTCGATCTCGAAGTTGCCTTGCGGCTTCGCTTCCGCGCGGATGAGGGGGGTGTTGAAGGCGATCATGCCGCCTGCATCTTCAATGTCGCCTTGGAGCGCGAGCATATAGGCATGGGCATCCAGAATGCCGGTGGAGGGGGAGAGGAGCGCTGCCTCACATTGCAGGACGGGCTCGAGGGCCATGGCCTGGCGCGCGCCCATGAGTTCAAGATCCGTGACGCCATTGGCGGCGGCTTTGGCACGGATGGCCTCAAGCTCGCCGAGCTGATCCTTCTTCGTGGCGGCGATGAGCTTGCCGCAGCGCTTGTGGGGGAGGCCGCGTTCTTCCAGATAGGCATAAAGGCGGGATTTGCCGTCCACGCAGGTGCGGGCCTTGAGGCTGCCTTGCGGGTAATAGATGCCGGCATGGATGACTTCGGAATTGCGCGAGGAGGTGCCGGTGCCGATGGCGCCTTCCGCCTCCAGGAGAATGACCTCACGGCCCATAAGGGCAAGGGTACGGGCGGCGGCAAGGCCGATGACCCCCGCGCCGATGACAACGCAGTCCGCTTCTGCCGTTTCTGCCGGTCCTGTCATTTTTCTCCCGCCGTTTTGTGCGGGCGGCACTATGGCCGGGCCGGGGGAGCGGCGCAATATGGCGCTTCGGGCAGGCCAGGCTGCGGCCAAAAAGCGGCTGGACGCTTGCCAAAGAGACGTGTTAAGCCCCATTTCGCGGAATTCAGGGTGCTGCCGGGCTCTTCTCTTGAAAGGGGAAGCGGGGCGCCCTTATGTATCGTTTGTCCGGGCCCTTCGCCCGGTGCGCAAGGGAGGCAGCGGGCGTTTACGACACGGCCCCGAGATCAGAACAATGGCAAAAATTACCTTTATCGAGCATGACGGAACGGAACACGCGGTTGACGCCGAAAACGGAATGACCGTGATGGAAGTGGCGATCAAGAATTCGGTGCCGGGCATCGACGCCGATTGCGGCGGCGCCTGCGCCTGCGCGACCTGCCATGTCTATGTGGAGCCGGACTGGACCGACAAGACGGGTGAGGCCGAGCAGATGGAAGAAGACATGCTCGATTTCGCCTTTGACGTTCGTGACAACAGCCGCCTTTCCTGCCAGATCAAGGTGACCGATGAGATCGACGGCCTTGTGGTGAAGCTGCCTGAAAAGCAGTTCTGAGGGTTTTGCTCCGCCGTGCCCGCCGGCCAGGGGTTGTGCCTGGGCGGGCTGGAGGACGGCAAGATTTTGTTAACCCTCGAAAGCGGGCTATTCCTTGGCGAATGGCCGCCGGTTAGGTGCTTCTTAACCTTGTTCGATTGTAGTGGGGCGGTCCCGATCACTCAGGTGAAGACCGCTGCCCATGACCGCTTCCAAAACCATTCTCGTGACCGGCGCCGACGGTTTTATCGGCTCGCATCTTGTTGAAGATCTGGTGCGGGCGGGGCATGAGGTGCGCGCTTTCGTGCTCTACAACTCGCTGGGAAGCTGGGGCTGGCTCGACCGGGCCGCGCCCGACGTCAAAGGCCAGTTCGAGGTGATTGCGGGGGATGTGCGTGATCCCTTCATGGTGCATGAGGCGATGAAAGGGTGCAGCCATGTGGCGCATCTCGCCGCGCTGATCGCCATTCCCTATTCATACGTGGCACCTTCCTCTTATGTGGAAACCAATATCACCGGCACGCTCAATGTGATGCAGGCGGCGCGGGCGCATGGCACCGAGCGGGTGGTGCAGACATCGACCTCAGAAGTTTATGGCACGGCGCAGAGCGTTCCGATTACGGAAGAGCATCCGCTTGTCGGCCAGTCGCCTTACGCGGCCTCGAAGATCGGCGCGGATCAGATGGCGCTTTCCTATTACCGTTCTTTCGGGACGCCGGTGGCGGTGATCCGGCCTTTCAACACATACGGCCCGCGCCAGTCCGCGCGGGCGGTCATTCCGTCCATCATCACGCAGCTTGCGGCGGGAAAGCGGCACATCGAGCTTGGCGCGCTTTCACCGACGCGGGATTTCTGTTTCGTGGCGGATACGGCGCGCGGCTTCCGCGCAATGCTGGACAGCGACAAGGCGCTTGGGGAAGTGGTGAATGTGGGCACGGGGCATGAAATTTCCATTGGCGAGACGGCGCATCTGATTGCCGGGCTGATGGGCGTGGAACTTGAAATCGTGACGGATGAGCAGCGGCTGCGCCCGGAGGCGAGCGAAGTGGAGCGGCTTTGCGCGAGCAACACGAAGGCGGCGAACCTGATCGGCTGGCAGCCGGAATTTGGCGGGCGGGACGGTTTGCGGCGCGGGCTTCAAGAGACAATCGAATGGTTTTCCGATCCTGCAAATCTGGAAGCCTATAAGCATGAGCGCTACAACATTTAAAGCGGGCGCATGAGGATTGGCGATGGCCGGACACCTCGACATACGCGGATACGCGCCGGGCGATGAAGCGGCGATCCTGGCGCTGTTTGAAGCCTCCTTCGGGCGGCCGATGCGCGGCGATTACTGGCACTGGCGCTATCTGGACAATCCTGCGGGCGGGCCAGCCATCGAGCTGGCCTGGGACGGGGCCACGCTTGCCGCGCATTATGCGGTGTCGCCCGTGATGCTGGAGGCGGATGGGCAGCCGCTCAAGGCCGCGCTTTCCATGACGACCATGACGCACCCGGATTACCGGGGGATGGGGCTTTTTCCCAAACTTGCGGAAAAGCTTTATGCGCGGCTGGCGGAAGAGGGCTATGGGCTGGTTTTCGGCTTTCCGAATGTGCAGAGCCACCGGATTTTTGCGCGCGATCTTGGCTGGCGGGATCTTGCGCCTGTGCCGATGATGCGGCTCAATCTTGTCGCGGCGCGTCTCAAGGAAGACGCGGTGGCTGTGGAGGCGGGAGCAGGCGATTTCGCGCCGTTTTCGGGCGGGGCGGGGATCACGCTTCAGCGCAGCGCGGCCTTCCTCCGCTGGCGCTTCGGGCAGGAGCCGGAGCGGGACTACAGTTTTTTCAAATCGGAAGATGGCGCGGCCTATATCGCCGTCAAACGCTTCGGTGACGAGGCGGATATTGTGGACTATGCCGGTTCGGGCGAGGCAGTGGCCGAGCTTGTTTCCGCCTTCGGCGCGCGCGCGAAGGAAGAGGGCGTTCAAGCGCTCAACACCTGGATGCCGGTTTTCGATGCACGGTTCAGGACACTTGAAAAGCTGGGCTTCGTGCCCGGCGCGCCGGTCACTTATATGGGCGGGCGTGTGCTGGACGGCGCAGATGATCTTATGAAAGCGGAACGCTGGCATGTGACGATGGGGATGTCCGATGTCTTCTGACGCCCCCCGCCGCGAAGTGCTTTTCGTCACCGGCTCGCGGGCGGAATATGACATTCTTTTTCCCGTGATCGAGGCGGTGGCGGCTTCGGAGACGCTTGCCCCCGCCATAGCCGTGACGGGCAGCCATCTTGCGCCGCAATTCGGGCTGACCGTGCGGGAGGTGGAGGCGGACGGCTTTCCCATTGCCGGCCGCATTGAAAATCTTCTCGCCTCGGACAGCGCGGGCGCGCGGGTGAAGTCCGCCGCCATTCAGCTTTCAGGGCTTGTCGACCTGGTGCAGAACCGGGCGCCGGATTTTCTGATTGTGGTGGGCGACAGAGAAGAGTCCATCACCACGGCGCTGACGGGCGCTTACATGAATGTGCCGGTGGTTCACATTGCGGGCGGCGATACGGCGGATGATTTCAACGTCGATAATGCGGTGCGCCATGCGGTGACGAAGCTGGCGCATCTTCATATGGCAGCTTCCCCCGGCAGCGCGGCGCGCATTGTGAAGCTTGGGGAAGAAGACTGGCGCGTGCATCATGTGGGCGCGCCGGGGCTTGACCGGCTGCGGAAAGAACCATTGCTGACACGCGAAGAGCTGGGCCGGGAAATGGGCGTGGCTCTGGACGGGCCGTTTGCCATTCTCATTCAACATCCCATTCTGCCTGAAATGGATCAGGCGGGCGCGCAGATGCGGGCAACGCTGGAAGCAATGGCGGGGCTTGGCATTCCTGTTTTCATCAGTGCGCCCAATTCCGATGCAGGCAATCAGGCGGTGCGGGAGGCGATTTCGGACTATGCGGCGCGGCATGACCAGTTTCACGCCTATCACAATTTGCAGCGGCGTTTTTTCGTCAATCTGATGCGGCATGCGGGCGTGCTGGCGGGGAATTCCAGTTCCGGCATCATAGAGGCGCCGTTTCTGGGACTGCCGGTGGTGAATGTAGGTTCGCGCCAGCGGGGCCGGGAGCATGGCGGCAATGTCACGTTCACGGGCTATGAGGTTTCGGAGATTTCTGCCGCGCTGAAGCAGGCAGTGTTCGATGAGGCTTACCGAGCCAAGGTGAAGGCGGCGGCCAATCCTTATGGCGACGGACATGCGGGCGAGAAGATCGCCGCTGTGATGGCGCGGGAGACGGACAAGGTGCGGCTTCTTTCCAAGAGGAACACGTTTTGAGCATTCTTGTGGCGGCACCTCACCCGGATGATGAGACGATTGGCTGCGGCGGCACGCTTTTGAAGGCGTGCGCGGCGGGCGTGCCGGTGCATTGGCTTATCTTCACGGAGATGGACAAGGCGCTCGGCTATTCCGGTGCGCGCATTGCCGCGCGGGAGAAGGAGATCGAGGCGATTGCCGCGCATTACGGTTTTGCGGGCGTGCACCGGCTCGGCCACAAGACGGCGGCGCTGGAACAGGTGCCGCTGGGCGAGATGATCGACAGAATTGCGGGCCTTATCAAAGAGCTGCAGCCGGAGACGCTTTATCTGCCTTTTCCGGGGGATGCGCATTCGGACCACAAAGTGGCGTTCGATGCGGTGATGGCCTGTTCAAAATGGTTCCGGGCGGCGTCGGTCAAACGCATTCTCTGTTATGAGGCGTTGTCGGAGACGGATATTTCGCCCAAGCCTGGCGGACCGCAATTTCTTGCCAATGTCTATGAGGATGTGACCGCGCATATAGATGGCAAGATCGCGGCGATGAATGTTTTTGAGGGTGAAACGGGCGCGCCGCCTTTTCCGCGCAGTGAAGAAGTGATCCGCGCCAAGGCGCTGGTGCGCGGGGCGGAAGCGGGGTTCATGGCGGCGGAAGCCTTCATGCTGGTCAAGGAGATCCGGCCATGAGCGCGCCTGTCACCTTTATTGCCGAAGCCGGGGTGAACCATAATGGCTCACTGGACCGCGCGCTTGAGATGATCGACGTGGCGGCGGATGCAGGCGCGGATGTGATCAAGTTTCAGACCTTCAGCGCCGATGCGATTGCGACTAAGGCGGCGCCCAAGGCTGCCTATCAGAAAAGAGAGACGGGCGAGGCGCAAAGCCAGTATGAGATGCTGAAAGCGCTGGAGCTTGGCGAAGCCGAGCACCGGGCACTGCTTGCGCGCTGCGCAGCGCGGGGCATCGAATTTCTTTCAACGCCGTTTGACCTGGAAAGCCTGAAACTGCTGGCTGAGGGGCTGCAACTGAAGCGGCTCAAAGTCGGGTCGGGCGAGCTGACCAATGCGCCGCTTTTGCTGGCGCTTGCTGGGACCGGGCGGGACGTCATTCTTTCAACGGGTATGGGCACGCTGGAGGAAGTGCGCGCGGCGCTCGGCGTGCTCGCTTTTGGGTATGTGCGGGGCGCGAATGCGCCGGGGGTGGAGAGTTTCGCCGCCGCGTTTGAAAGCGCGGAGGGGCAGGCGGCGCTGAAGCGCCATGTGACGCTGCTTCATTGCACAAGCGCTTATCCGACGCCGGATGAGGACATCAACCTTGCGGCCATCGGCACGCTGAAAGAGGCTTTCGGTCTTCCCGCGGGCTTTTCCGATCACAGCACGGGGATCGACCTTCCCATTGCCTCGGTTGCGGCGGGGGCCTCCATGATCGAAAAGCATTTCACGCTGGACCGCGTGCTGCCGGGGCCGGACCACAAGGCCTCGCTGGAGCCGGATGAGCTTGCGGCGCTGGTGAAGGCGGTGCGGCGCGTTTCGGCGGCTTTAGGCGATGGGGTGAAAGCGCCGCGCCCGAGTGAGGAAGCGAACATTCCCATCGGGCGCAAGAGCCTGGTGGCGGCGCGCGCCATTGTGGCGGGCGAAGTTTTCACGGAAGAGAATTTGACGGTGAAGCGGCCGGGCACGGGGCTTTCTCCCGTGCGCTACTGGTCGCTTCTGGGGCAGCCTGCGCCGCGCGCTTTTGCGGCGGATGATCTGATCGAGATGTGAGAACCATGGCGGACTGGAAAAAAGCGGCACTGCCGACAAGCGCGACACTTCGCGATGCGATCCGCTCGCTCGATGAAAGCGCGCTGCAGATCGTGCTGGTGGTGGATGAACAGGATCACCTCAAAGGCACGATCACGGATGGCGATATCCGCCGCGCGCTTTTGCGCGGGGAAGGGATGGATGCGGCCGTTGCCAAGGCGATGAAAGAAAACCCGATCACGGCGGGGCCGGAGATCGACCGGGCGACGGTGCTGATGTGGATGAAGCAGTTCAATATCGGCCAGGTGCCGGTGGTGGATGCGGGCGGCCGGATGCTGGGGCTTGAAACGCTCAACCAGCTTATGCGCCAGCAGGACAGCGGCAACTGGGTCGTCATCATGGCGGGCGGGCTTGGCACGCGGCTGCGTCCGCTCACCGAAGATCTGCCCAAGCCACTCATTCCCGTGGGCGGCAAGCCGGTGCTGGAAAGCATTATCGAGCAGCTCGCCGAGCAGGGGTTCCGCAAAATCTTTCTCTCGGTGAATTATCAGGCCGGGAAGGTGGAAGATCATTTCGGCGACGGGGCACGCTGGGGCGTCGACATTTCCTATCTGGAAGAGAACAAGCGGCTGGGGACGGCGGGCGCGCTGACGCTTTTGCCGGAGAAGCCGATGCAGCCGTTCCTTGTGATGAATGCGGACCTGATGACGGATATCAATTTCCGCAAGCTGGTGCATTTTCACGAGAAGCAGACGGCGGACGCGACAATGGGCGTGCGCGATTACCGCCTTCAGGTGCCTTACGGCGTGATCGACACGCGCGGGCACCGCATTACCGGCATCGTGGAAAAGCCAGTGCAGAGCTATTTCGTGAATGGCGGTATTTATGCGCTTTCGCCTTCGGTGCTGAAATATGTGCCGCAGGACGAGATGTATGACATGCCGCAGCTTTTCGAGGCGCTGATTGCCGATGGCGGGCTGGCGACAGCATTCCCGATCCATGAATACTGGATCGATATTGGCCGCTTTGAGGACCTGGACAAGGCGCAGGAGGAATATGGCGCGGTCTTTGGTAAGTCCGGGGGCAAGCAGCGCGCGGGAGACAAGGTTTCGTGAAACGGCTTTGCACCATTCTGGCGCGGGGCGGTTCCAAAGGCGTGCCGGGCAAGAACATCCGCCTGCTGGGTGGCAAGCCGCTGATCGCCCATTCCATCGAACAGGCGCTGGCAAGCGGCCTTTTCGAGGCCATTGCCGTTTCAAGCGATGACGAAGCGATCTTGCGCGCGGGCGAGGCGGCGGGCGCGGATGAGCTTGTGCTGCGCCCGGCGGCGCTTGCAGGCGACAAGGCGGCGAAGCTGCCTGGCATTCACCACTGTGTGGAAGAGGTGGAGCGGCGGCGGGGCCTCCGCTTCGATGTGATTGCCGATTTGCAGCCGACGTCACCTTTGCGTGTTGCAGGCGACATTCAGGGCGCGGTGGCGCTGCTCGAAGAAAGCGGCGCGCCCAATGTGATTACGGGGGCGCCTGCCAAGTGTTCGCCTTACTTCAGCCTGGTGGAAGAGCAGGGCGACGGGACGGTGGGGCTTTCCAAACCCGTGGACCCGCCTTTTACGCGTAGGCAGGATGCGCCGCGCACATTCGACATGAACGGCTCTATTTATGTCTGGCGGCGGGCGGCGCTTTTCGAGTCCGACCGGCTCTTCAAAACTGGGACACGGCTTTACGAGATGCCGGAGGCGCGGTCCGTGGATATAGACACGGAACTTGATTTTGCTTTTGCGGAATTTCTGATGGGGCAGGGCTGAGGCTCATTCAGCCGCGGATTTGCCGTCGAAGACCACATATTCGTGGTCGATGCTTTTTTCGATGAGCAGGCGCCAGAGGGGGTCGGCGATGGCAGGGGAGAGGCCTTGCTTCTTCGCTTCGGCCAGGACCTTGGCCACCACGTCTTCGATGCGGGCCTCGTCTCGCACGGCAGAGCGTTCGCCTTTGATGCGGCCGGCCTGTTCGATGTAGTTCTGGCGCTCGGCCAGCAGTTTCACGAGATCGCGGTCGAGCCGGTCGATTTCGCGGCGGACATCGGACATGGTTTCGCAGTGAACGGACACCAGAGCCTCCTTACACGTGTCGGGCACTCCTCTATAGCGGAACATAGGGATCGCGGGGGGAAAGTCACCCTGTAAAGGGGGAGGCGCCGCGCGACATATTTTCCTGATTCCGGGTCATCACCCTTCCCTTGGGGAAAATAGTGGCCTATATTACTTTTCAATCATGTATTATAATCATTTTCACACTTGAATTTTGAGTTTGAATGATTATTACAACATGAGTTTGTTCTTTACGCCGGGGGCCAGCCTTGCTAAGTCGGCGCTGGGTGCGATGCAGATCGAGAAAGATGGACGGCATTTCATGAGCCAGGAAACGATCAAAACCGACGTTGTCATCATCGGCGCGGGGCCTGTGGGTCTCTTCGCGGTGTTCGAGCTGGGCCTTCTCGACCTCAAGGCGCACCTCATCGATATTCTGGATAAGCCGGGCGGACAGTGCGCCGAGCTTTACCCTGAAAAGCCGATCTATGACATTCCCGGCCTGCCGCAGGTTTCCGGCCAGGAACTGACGGACCGCCTGCTGGAGCAGGCCGCGCCGTTCGATCCGACCTATCACTACAATGAAATGGTCGAATCGATGGAAAAGACGGAAGAGGGCCATTGGCGCCTAAAGACCGATGGCGGTCTCGTCTTTGAAGCGCCGGTCGTGGTGATTGCAGCGGGCGGCGGCAGCTTCCAGCCGAAGAAACCCCCGATCCCGGGCATCGAAGAATATGAAGGCACGTCTGTCTTCTATGCCGTCAAGAAGATGGAAAATTTCCGCGACAAGAAGATCCTGATTTCCGGTGGCGGCGACTCGGCGCTCGACTGGACGATCAACCTGCAGCCGCTGGCCAAATCCATGCAGCTTGTGCACCGGCGCGACGGGTTCCGTGCGGCGCCCGACAGCGTGAACAAGATGCGCGCGCTCGTGGAAGAGCAGAAGATGCAGTTCCATCTCGGTCAGATCACGCAGCTTCATGGCGCCAATGGCCAGCTTGAAGGCGTGACGGTGAAAGGGCCGGAGGGCGAACAGCAGTTCGAATGCGACACGCTGCTTCCCTTCTTCGGGTTGACCATGAAGCTGGGCCCGATTGCCGATTGGGGCTTGAACCTCAATGAGAATCTCATCCCGGTGGATACGGAGAAATTCGCCACCAATGCGCCGGGCATTTATGCCATTGGCGACATCAACTGGTATCCGGGCAAGCTGAAGCTCATTCTCTCGGGCTTCCATGAGGCTGCCTTGATGGCGCAGGCTGCGGCCCGGCACATCAACCCGGAAGCGAAGATTACGTTCCAGTACACGACGTCTTCGACCAGCCTGCAGAAGAAACTCGGCGTCGCTTAATTCGCCTCACTTAGCTGATTCCGCCGCCCCCGCTCAAGCGGGGGCCTGGAGTTGCATGTGTTGAGCCTGCAGCTCTGGATTTCCGCCATTGCGGGAATGACGAAGAAGTATGCAGAGGAGTTGCCCATGAAGATCATCGTTGCAGACCGTCACGGCATGGAACAGGCGATCGATGCCGTGGAAGGGTGGCGGGTGATGGAGATTATCCGCGCGCATGGTTTCGGTCTTGAGGCGGAATGCGGCGGCGCGGCCGTGTGCGGGACATGCCAGGTGCATGTGGACCCTGTCTGGGCGGACAAACTGCATGAGCCGCGCGAGGATGAACTGGAGCGGCTTGATGAGAATTTCGCGGAGCCGGATGAGCGGCTTTCCTGCCAGCTTATCTTCACCGAAGAGCTGGACGGCCTCAGGCTCATTCTGCCGGATTATGTGAAGCTGCCGGAACCTGCGTAAGAGGGTTTTCCTTTTCTTCGAAGCTGCGTTGAAAGGATCGGCGGGCAAGGCCCTCGATCCTTTTTCTTTTCCGGGCTATAAGGTGCTGCGCCGCTCCGGAATTACGGGTGGCGTCCGGCCTCTCCTTTCCCCATACTTTGCGGATATGCCGTGTCAGGAGAAACAACGGCATGGCTGGGAGGAGAGATATGGGGTTTTACGATACATACGTGGTGCCGCGGATCATCAATGTGGCTTGCGGCACGAAGCCCGTTTCCTATCAGCGGCGCAAGGTGGTGCCGATGGCGGAAGGGCGCATTCTGGAAATCGGGATCGGCACCGGGCTGAACCTCGACTATTACGATCCCTCCAAGGTGGAAAAACTGATCGGGCTCGACCCGTCCGAAGAGTCCTGGCGGATTGCGGGCAAGCGCGCGAAGGATCTGCCCTTCGATGTGGAGTTCATCGGTCTGCCGGGCGAGGAAATTCCGCTCGATGCGAACAGCGTCGATACCGTGCTTGTGACCTTCAGCCTTTGCACCATTCCCGACCCGCACACGGCGCTGGAAGGGATGCGGCGGGTGCTGCGGCCGGGCGGCAAGCTTATCTTCTGTGAACATGGCGCCGCGCCGGATGCGAATGTGCGCAAGTGGCAGGACCGGATCAACCCGGTCTGGAAAGCGGTGTGCGGGGGATGCAATCTCAACCGCGAAATCCCGTCCATCATTGGCGGGGCGGGGTTCGAGGTGAAGCAGATGGAAACCATGTATCTGCCAAGCACGCCCCGCATTGCCGGCTTCAATTATTGGGGTGCGGCGCAGGCGCGGTGAAGGGTGCCTCTACCCTTACCAGTAGCGGTAAGGGTACGGGCGCCAATAGGGCCAGGGGCCGTTGAAGAGATAGTCCTGGCGGGCGCGTTCCACGGCCTGGGTGTGCTGTTCCTGCGCGCGGATTTCACGCAGTTTCAAAAGGCACTCGGAGAAGGCCTCGGTTCCCGGCTCGAAGCCGAGGTTCTGGCATTCGGCGCGGTCGGCGCTGCGCTGCGCTTCTGCCATCTGCGCACGTTCTTCAGCGGAGACGCAGGCGGTGAGGCCAAGAGCGAGGCCCGACAGGATCAAGATGCGGAAGAGAGAAAGGGACATTGGGGGGCACTCCCTTAAAAGCCTTTGCTGATGCCGACGCCAATGCCGAAGCCGACATTGGAATTGTTGTAAGCGCCGCTCGCGCGTTCCTGCGCCCGGATTTCCTTCAGCTTGAGCCTACAATTGCCGTAAGCCTCCGTGCCGGGTTCGAATCCCAGTTCGCGGCAATTGGCATCATCTTGCGCGTCGATTTTTGCAGCTTCGGCTTGCCGGCTTGCGTCATTTGCGCAGGCGGCAAGCAGTGGCAGGACAAGAATGGCAGCAAGAGCGGGTTTCAGCATGTAAGGTTCCATCCTTTAAAGCGGGACCAGCACCCCTTCGTCAGGAGAAGAGTTGGGGTAAAATCAGGCGGCGTCAAGTTTTGCCGTTCGGCCAAAGCCGGGCCTGAGCTGAACAGCGGCGCCTGCAAGCTCGGTCAGAACGAAAAGGAAGAATACGGGCGAGAGCGTGCCTTGCATGTACCAGAGCAGTACAGCGGCAACAGCAAACCGTCCCCAGCCATCCAGCCGGGCGAGGAGGAGCGAGGGCGCTTTCAGCCGCGCCAATGCCCATATAACGCCGATGATGCCCATGATGTTCACAAAGGCCATGGCCGTGTCGCCAAGAGCGGGGCGTGCAAGCGGGGCCAAAGGCAGAGCATCATGGAGCCAATAGACAAGATCGATGACAAGCGGCGCGGTGACAGGCAAAGCCAAAAGCCCGGTGACAGCAAGGTCAAGCCAGGCGAAGAAGCGGATGGTGCGGTTCATGATCGGTCCCGGCGTGTTTGCTGCGATTGATCCCGATCATGGCAGGCCTCACCCTGTTTCGCAAAATGGGGAATGCGGGGCGGCGTTTCACGTTCAATTGCTTTAAGCTCACCGGACACCGACAGCCCTTGTGCCGAAAACAGATGCGGAGGCCTTTATGGCGTTGAGATGGGGGTGGATTGCGGCGGCGCTTCTTGTGGCCGCTTTGGGCGCAGGCGCTTATTTCTATTTCAGCGGCCCGCGCTATGAGGCGGTCGAAGCGCGGCTCGGCCCGGCGGTTGAGGCGGTTTATGCAACGGGCACGGTGGAACCCATCTTCATGTCGCGAGCAGGCTCCAAGATTGCCGGGCGCATCTCCGCTATCCCCGTAAAGGAAAGCCAGAAGGTTGAGGCCGGTGATGTGCTTGTCAGCCTTGATGACAGGGAAGTCCAGTCGCTTGTGAATGAGCTGCAGGCGCGGCTTGAACTTGCGCAAGCCGACCAGGCGCGCGTGAACCGGCTTTACCGTTCAGGCAATATCAGCGCGGCGGCGCGGGACCAGGCGAATGCCAATGCCTTGAGCGCGGAAGCGGCGCTCAATGCGGCGAAGGTGCGGCTTTCCGAACATCATATCCGCGCGCCGGTGCCGGGCACGGTGCTGCGCTTTGAAGGCGTGCCGCGGCCGGGCGATCTTGTGCGGGCGGGGGAGGCGCTTGTCATCATCGGTGACATGTCCTCGCTCTGGATCGAGGCGGAAGTGGATGAAGAAGATGTCCCGCGCGTCGAGGTGGGACAACAGGCGCTGATCCGTTCCGACGGATTTGCGGGGCAGGCGCTTGAAGGGGAGGTGAGCCGCATCACGCCGTTCGGTGATCCGGTGCGCCGGGCCTACCGGGTGCATATCGGCCTGCCCGAAGACACGCCCTTGCTGCCGGGCATGACGACGGAAATCAACATCATCGTGCGGGAAACGGAGGAAGCTGTGCTGGTGCCGGTGCAGGCGCTTGCGGGCCGGTTCGTCTATGTGCTGAAGGAGGGTCGTGCGGAGCGGCGCGAGGTCGAAACAGGCTCCATTGGCGCGGCGCTTGCCGAAATACGCGCAGGTGTTTCGGCAGGAGAGTGGGTGCTGCTCACGTCTTCATCCAGCCTTGAGGACGGGGCGCGGGTGCGCGCAAGAAAGCTCCCGGATGCAGGTAGCGAGGAGTGAGCCATGCTGCTTGCCAAAGTCAATTTCGAGATCGCCTTTGCGCATCTTTTCAACCGGCGGCGGCAGAGCCTTGTTTCCGTTCTGGGAGTGGCGCTGGGCGTGGGATTTTTCATCGCCACCTCTTCATTGATGCAGGGATCGGAAAATGATTTCGTGGGCCGGCTTGTGGACAGCCAGCCGCATATCACCGTGAAAGATGAGTTCCGGGAGCCGGCGCGCCAGCCCGTCTTCATGGTGCATGAGCAGGGGGCCGTCTCACTGAAAGGCGTGAAGCCGCGCGAATATCTGCGCGGGGTGAAGGATTATGCGGGCAAGCTCGACCAGCTTCGCGCGGTGCCGGGCGTGATTGCCGCGCCCGCGCTTTCCGGCGCCTCTATCGTGCGCTATGGCGGGGAGGAGCGGAATGTGACGGTGCTGGGCATCGACCCGGATGTGGAACCGCGCCTTACCACTATTGAGGAGGATATGCGCGAGGGCAGCCTTGACGCGCTGAAGACAACGGCGAACGGCATTGTGATCGGGCGGGGGCTTTCGGACATATTGCAGCTCAAGATTGGCGATCTTGCCAGCGTTATCGCGCCTTCGGGCAACACGGTGCTGATGAAGGTTGTCGGCATTTTCCGGGCGGGTAACATTCTGCTCGATGAAGGGCAGGCCTATGTGCTGCTGAAAGACGCGCAGGTGCTGCTCAACAAACCCAATATCGCCGACCGGGTGCGCATCAAGCTGCCGGACCCCAATCAGGCGCTTGCCTTTTCGCGGCAGCTTGAGCAGCGCTGGGGCTACAAGGCGGAAAGCTGGCAGGAGGTGAATGAGGACATTCTGGGCCTCTTTGTCGTGCGGAACGCGATCCTTTACGCGATTGTGGGGGCGATCATGGTGGTGGCGTCCTTCGGCATTTTCAACATCATCTCAACTGTTGTGATGGAGAAGCGGCGCGACATTGCCATTCTCATGTCCATGGGGTTCCGCGCGGCGGATATCCGCGCGATCTTTCTTGTGCAGGGATTTCTTGTCGGCGTTATCGGCATGCTTCTTGGCTGGGCCGTGGGGTGGGGGCTTATCAGTGTTCTTGCCTCGATCGAGTTTGATGTTGAAGGGCTGATCGACGCGCAGGGCTTTCCGCTCGATTTCGGGCTGACGCAATTTGCCATTGGCGGGGCGTTCGCGCTTGTCTCTGCCGTGGCGGCAGCATGGCTGCCCGCGCACAAGGCGAGCCAGGTGCGGCCTGTCGATATCATCCGGGGGGCGGCATGAGCGGGCCGGTTCTGGAAACGCGCCACGTGACGCGCATTCTGCAGGAAACCGTGCCGGTGACGCTGGTGAAGGACGTGTCGCTAGCGGTGAACCCAGGGGAATTTGTCAGCGTGACGGGGCCGTCCGGCTCCGGCAAGTCCTCGCTGCTTTATCTTCTGGGCCTGCTCGATGTGCCGACGGAGGGCGAGGTGCTGATTGACGGAAACTCCACGGCGGGGCTGGACCGGGGGGCGCTCGCGGAAATCAGGCTGGAGAAGATCGGCTTTGTCTTTCAGTTCCACTTTCTGCTGCCGGAATTCACCGTGCTGCAGAACGTGATGCTGCCCATGCAGAAACTTGCGCGGCTCGATGAGAAAGAATGCAAGGCGCGGGCGGGTGAATTGCTCGATCATTTCGAGATCGGGGATCAGGCGGCAAAGCGGCCGGACCAGCTTTCCGGCGGCCAGCGCCAGCGCGTTGCCATTGCCCGTGCCCTTGCCAACAGCCCGGCGATCATACTGGCGGACGAGCCGACGGGCAATCTCGACACGCGCAATTCCGAAATCGTGCACAACATCTTCGCGCGGCTCTCGCGGGAAGAGGGGATGACGGTGATTGCCGTCACCCATGACCGCAGCTTCGCGGATGCGGCAGACCGCAACATCCATCTGGTCGACGGGATGGTGGAGCGGGATGTGGCGCGAGGGTGAGGGTTATGGGGTTGCAGGCGGGACCTTGGGGGAGTTTGTTGTCCATATATATGCCCCCGCAAGCTCGGCCTGTTTCATGCCTTGATGTGTGCTGGGATATGTCATCACCATTTTGTAAACCCAACCTGTCTTCATTCGCTGCGTCCAGTATGCGGCGATGATTTTTTCCCCCGAACTCAATGTTACTTCAATGGCCTCGGTGTAAGGTTTCTGTCCGGGAAAGGCATTTACAATTCTGATTGGGGCGACGGGCTGTGTGTCACGTTTTTCACGGGCATTGGCGAGATTGCGACCTAGTTCGGCTTTTAAATCTTCACCTTGATCCCGGACTACAATGACATTCGCGGTGTATTTCCCATCCTTGCTCTTATACCTGCAGGAGATGTGATCTCCTGGAGTTTTAACAGGTGTGCGGGCATTTGTGCTGACAAGAGAAAGAAGTGGTGTCTCCATATTACAGGAAAGATTACTTTTACTATGCGTAAGAGCTTTCTTGCTTAAATGCCAGTCCCCGACTGTCTCTGACAATGCTGATTGTGGTGCGATAGTTTCCTTCTGATTGATATCAGCCGCTGTGGATGCAGCGCATCCTGTCAACAGACTGGCAGTGATAGATATTGCTGCAGCGGAGATTGCGAAACTTTTCCGCTTTTCGTTCGGTGTCATTCGGCCGCCGCCGCGATGTTGTTGGCGCCGGCGGCCCACATGAGAACCCCGGCCAGTTCAGCCTTTGCGTTGGTTTCCGGTGAGTCCGGATAGGTCATGCGAATTTTGTATTTCCAGTCTGCAACCTTGTTCATCCAGAGTGCGTTTTTCACCGGACTTCCAGATTTGTCTTTCATTTTTACGCTGCCGGCCAACGGGTTGCCGCCTGCAATATTGCCAATGGAGACAACGTTGTCCGGCTCGCCATTTCCCATGGCCAGCATGACGGAGATGGTGAGATTGAACTCTTCTTTGATGTCTTCGCCTTGATAGGGAAGGAGGAAGAGCGTTGTCCGGGCTTTCATACCGTCGCCCCCATATTGGCAGGCAATGTGATCTCCATCCGCTTTCTGCTTTGGCAGAAGAGCGACGGCTGTGAGGGTGAAGGGCGGCAGTGCGGCCACGCAAGGAAGGCCGCTTTGTTTGTGAACAAGTGTGCCCGCTTCCTCCACCCGCCAGAAGGTGGCAGCGCCGGGAGTTGCGTCGAGTATTTTCTGTGATTTTGCCCGCAGCTCGGCGTCCAATTCCGGTGTCAGTTCTGCGGCTCTGACGGCTGCAAGGCTGAGAATGAATGCGATGGCGGCGGCGAAAATGATGGTCAGTTTCGGCATGAATGTTCCCCCTCTTAAGTCCCCGGGGGAATTCAAGCACATTGAAATTTTCATTTCAATGTTGTTGCGGGGGGAGGGAGGCGCCGGCGCTTGCCTTGCTTGCCATTCCGGTGTCCCCGCGCGAACAAGGCGCGGGGACACTTGGATATCTGGAAAGGCCGCGGCGGAGCGGGCTTTAGGCGCGGCTCAACTCGCGCATGGCGTTGTCGAGGCCTTCCAGCGTCAGCGGGAACATACGGTCGCGGACGATCTGCTGGATCAGTTCGATGGAGGGTGTGTACTGCCAGTGCTGTTCGCCCACCGGGTTGAGCCAGATGACGCTTTCATAGATCTGGCAGAGACGGTCGAGCCAGACGCCGCCGGGCTCTTCGTTCCAGTGCTCCACGGAGCCGCCCGCATAGGTGACTTCATAGGGGCTCATGGACGCGTCGCCCACGAAGATGACCTTGTAGTCGGACGGGTATTTGTGCAGCACGTCCCAGGTGTTCATGCGCTCATTATGGCGGCGCTTGTTGTCCTTCCACACATATTCGTAAAGGCAGTTGTGGAAGTAGAAATATTCCATGTTCTTGAATTCGGTGCGGGCCGCCGAGAACAGCTCCTCGCAGAGCTTGATGTGGCTGTCCATCGAGCCGCCGATATCGAAAAAGATCAGGACGTTGATCTTGTTCTTCCGCTCCGGGACCATCTTGATGTCGAGATAGCCGTGATGGGCGGTGGATTTGATCGTGTCGTCAAGATCGAGTTCCGTCGGCTGGCCGGAGCGGGCGAATTTGCGCAGGCGGCGGAGCGCGACCTTGATGTTGCGGGTGCCAAGTTCGACGCTGTCATCGAGGTTTTTGTATTCTCGCTTGTCCCAGACCTTCACGGCCTTGCCGTGGCGGCCTTCCTTCTGGCCGATGCGCACGCCTTCGGGGTTGTAGCCATAGGCGCCGAAGGGGGAGGTGCCGCCGGTGCCGATCCACTTGTTGCCGCCTTCGTGGCGCTCTTTTTGTTCTTCGAGGCGCTTTTGCAGCGTCTCCATGATCTTTTCCCAGCCGCCCAGCGCTTCTATCTCGGCCTTTTCCTCTTCGGTGAGGAATTTTTCGGTGAGCTTCTTCAGCCACTCTTCCGGGATCTGCGCCACGTCGCCGTCGTCCAGGCTGTCGAGGCCCTTGAAGACGTGGGAAAAAACGCGGTCGAACTTGTCGAGATTGGTCTCGTCCTTCACCAGCGCGGAGCGGGAGAGATAGTAGAAGTCCTCGACATTGCGCTCGATGACGTTCGAATCCATCGCTTCGATGAGCGTGAGATATTCGCGCAAGGAAACGGGAATGTTGGCTGCGCGCAGTTCGGAAAAGAAGTTGACGAACATGAGCTTTCCTTTCGAGGGCGTCCCCCCGGGGCCTAATGGCGCTATTCTTTATAATTTATAGGGCAGGGCGGCGTTTTCAAAGGGCCGCCCTGCCAGCCGTTCCGTGTGATGGGATCAGAGGCCGTTGGGCCTCCCGTCCTAGTTCCGTTCTCTACGCGCCAAAAACGCCAGGCGTTCGAAGAGGTGGACGTCCTGCTCGTTTTTCAGAAGCGCGCCGTGGAGCGGCGGGATGAGCTTGGTCGGGTCCTTTTCGCGCAGCGTTTCCGGGCCGATGTCTTCGGACATGAGGAGTTTCAGCCAGTCCAGCAGTTCGGAGGTGGAGGGCTTTTTCTTCAGGCCCGGCACTTCGCGGATTTCGTAGAAGATCGAAAGCGCTTCTTCCACGAGGCGCGATTTCACGCCGGGGAAGTGCACGTCCACGATCTGCTGCATCGTCGCGTCATCCGGGAACTTGATGTAGTGGAAGAAGCAGCGGCGCAGGAAGGCGTCCGGCAGCTCTTTTTCGTTGTTCGAGGTGATGATGACGATGGGGCGGTGTTTGGCTTTGACCGTCTCGCCGGTCTCGTAAACGAAGAACTCCATCCGGTCGAGTTCCTGCAGCAGGTCGTTCGGGAACTCGATATCGGCCTTGTCGATCTCGTCGATCAGCAGGATCACGCGCTCATCCGCATCGAAGGCTTCCCAGAGCTTGCCCTTCTCGATGTAGTTGGCGATGTCCTTCACGCGCTCGTCGCCCAGCTGGCTGTCGCGCAGGCGCGAGACGGCGTCATATTCATAAAGGCCCTGCTGGGCTTTGGTGGTGGATTTGATGTGCCAGGTGATGAGGGGGGTGCCCAGCGCCTTCGACACTTCCTCGGCCAGCACGGTCTTGCCGGTGCCCGGCTCGCCCTTGATGAGAAGAGGGCGCTGCAGCGTGATGGCGGCGTTGACCGCTACGCGCAGGTCTTCTGTGGCGACGTAATCCTTTGTCCCTTCGAATTTCATACTTTCTTCTTCCCTGTTTTTTAGGGCCTGCTTTTTTGGGCCCGGGCTCTCGCCCCGGCACCTTGCGTCTGGCGGCCAATGGCAGAATGGGCCCGAAACTAGGGCGTTGCGGGGGGTTTATCAAGAAAGGCCGGTGTTCAGGCGCATTTCGTTTTTGCCCAGCGGGGGCGGGCAAAACTTGCCGCCCCGCGGCGGGGTTTGCCGGGGCGGAAAGGGTTAATAAATCGTAACATATTGAAACTTAAGTGTTTTTTCTTTGGCCTCGTCCTTGCTCATAAACCGGCAATGGATGCGTGCCCCATTTTTCCATGATCCGGGGCCGGCAAGGAGAAAGATCGATGAGCTTTTTCGGTGCGATGACGACCGCCGTCAATTCGATCCGGGCGCAGGCGAGCGCGCTCGGGCATATCTCGGACAATATCGCCAACTCGCAGACGACCGGCTTCAAGCGGACGGATACGAGCTTTTATGACGTTGTGACGGTGTCGAGCGGCAAGAACCATTTGCCCGGGTCGGTCACTGCGCGGCCTGCCTTCACCAATTCGGTGCAGGGCGTCATCAATGCCTCGGATGTGAAGACCCATATGGCCATTAACGGCGAAGGGTTTTTCTCGGTTTCAGAGCGTATCGCGACGTCGGATGGCGACCCGGTCTTCTTGAATGTGGACCGCTATACGCGGCGCGGCGATTTCGCTGTCGATAAAAACGGCTATCTGGTGAACGGTGCCGGGTATTACCTGCAGGGCTATCCGATCGATATGAATAGCGGCAACCCGTCGGGGAACACCGCGGAGATCATTCAGATCAACAACCAGTTCCTTCCGGCGCGCGCCTCCACGCAGATCCGCTATGAGGTCAATTTGCCCTCCGACCCCAAGACCGTGGCTTTCGATTCGACCGTCGCCAACAGCGAGCTTTTGACTTCCGGTGCGCCGGGCGACCCGGGCAACCCCTTCTCCAATGACCCCACGACGATTACTGGCGGCGCGGGCAACGGCTTCGTGCAGGCGAATGAGGAAAACCTCTTTCTCGATCGCTCGCTTTCCGGCGGCGCCATCACGCTTTATGACGCGACGGGCAATCCGGTGAACGTGCAGATGCGCTGGGCGAAAGTGGACAACCAGGATGATGGCGCGGGCACGGGCCAGGGCGACACCTGGAATCTTTTCTACAAGATCGACGACAACGCCGCGGGCACGGACCCGAAATGGGTGAATACGGGCCAGGATTACATTTTCCAGAACGGCCAGGGGAACCCGGACGTCAATTCGCAGACGCTGACGGGCCTGACCGTCAACGGCGTGACGGTGGGCGATGTGACGCTCAATCACGGTGCCGGCAATGTGACGCAGTTCGCCGATCCCAATGGCAAAGTGTCGGTGAACGACATCGAGCAGGACGGGTTTGCGGCAGGCCGCCTCTCGGAAGTGTCGCTTTCGGATAATGGCCGCATCGTCGGCTCCTTCACCAATGGGCGCACGATCGACCTCGCAGAGATTGCGGTGGTGCGGTTCAACTCACCCGACAGCCTGAAGAAGATCGACGGCACCGCCTTTGCCCAGACGCAGGAATCGGGCGAGCCGATCACGGGTGATCCGGGCAATATCGTGGGGGAGGCGACGGAGTCTTCCAACGTCGATATCGCCGATGAATTCTCCAAGCTCATCATCACGCAGCAGGCCTACACGGCCGGCACGCGCATCGTCACGACTTCGGACGAGATGATCCGCGAAACCATCAACATGAAGCGGTAAGGCGGATGAGGGGACGGCGGGGCTGACCCGGCGTTCCTTCTCTTCCCGATACGGGAGACAGACGTCATGGGACTTTTTTCGTCGATCAACGTTGCACTTAGCGGGATCCGCACGTCGCAGGCGTCGATCGATCTCGTTTCGCGCAACGTCGCCAATGCGAATACGCCCGGCTATACGAAAAAGGTACTTCCGCAAGAGAACCTCGTCGCGAATGGCGAAGGCTATGGCGTGCGCAGCCAGGGGGCCGTGCGCCAGATCGACATTTTTCTGCAGCAGCAGATCCGCACGCAGAATGCCACGGCCGGTTCGCTCGACGTGCTCAATCATTTCATGCAGCGGGTCGATGCGATGTTCGGCGCGCCGGAGGATGAAACCTCCATTGCCGGAAAGATCGACGAACTTGCCGCGCGCCTGCAGGAACTGACGACCGACCCTTCCTCTGCCGCGGTGCGCCAGGCGGTGGTGAATGAGGCGGGTCAGACCGCGCAGCTGCTCAATTCCATGACCAAAGAGGTGCAGCAAATGCGCCTCGAGGCGGAAACGAATATTGCGGGCGCGGTGGATGACATCAATGCGCTGCTGAAAAGCATCGCGGATATCAATACGCAGGTTTCTCAGCGTCAGGACGGCTCGCTTTCCACGGCGGACCTCGAAGATCAGCGCGACAATGCGATCAACAAGCTCTCGCATCTGATGGATATCCGCGTCGTCTCGCAGGATGACGGCTCGGTCAGCGTTTTCACCTCCAGCGGTTTCCTGCTGGCGGACCGGTTTGCGCAGGAGCTCGATTTCGATGCGCGCACCTCGGTCGATCCAAGTTCCAGATATTCCAATGATCCAACCCAGCGCACGCTCGGCACGATTTCGGTGAATTCAGGCGGTGTGGATGTCGACCTCATTGCCGCAGGCGCGTTCCAGGGCGGCAAGATTGGCGGTTTCCTGGAAATCCGCGATGAGACCATGGTGGAAATGCAGGCGCAGCTTGATGAGCTAGCGGCAGGCCTTGCGCTCACCATGTTGGAAACCACGGTGGATGGCGCCGCCGTGACGGCGGGCGTTGCTGCCGGTTTTGACATCGACACGGCGGACATGCTGCCGGGCAACAAGATCCATCTGAACTACACGGTCACGCCGCCCGGCACGCCCACGCAGGTCTCCATCGTTGCCGTGGATGATCCGGCGACGCTGCCGCTCGGCAATGGCGCAACCGCCAACCCGGGCGATCAGGTCATCGGCATCAACTTCAACCAGCCGATGGCGAATATCATCGCCGATCTGCAGGCGGCGCTGCCGCCGGAAGTTGTGGTGTCGAACCCGGCCGGTGACACGATCCGTTTCCTGGATGACGGGGCGGCCGGCACCTCCGACATCAATGCCGTCTCGGCCACGGTGACGGCCTCCGGTTTCATGGATCAGGGCACAGGTATGCCCATGTTCGTGGACGGCGCCTCGAACACGATCTATTCGGGTAGCCTGGACGGGCAGACGCAGAAGCTGGGTTTTGCGGGCCGCATTCAGGTGAATGATGCGCTGAAGGCAGACCCGTCCTTGCTCGTGGTTTATGAAAGCGCCCCGGCAACGGAAGCGGGTGACAACACGCGGCCGCTCGATCTCATTGCGCGGCTGACGGAAAACGACCGGGCCTATCATCCTGATAGCGGGATTGGCGGGGATGCCGCGCCGTTCACCGGTTCCATCGATGCTTTTGCGCGGCGTCTGATTTCCTATCAGGGCTCGCAGGTCGAAGCGGTGGCGCGGGACCATGAAACCTCGACGATGCTGCGCGACACGCTGCAAACCAGATTTGACGATGCGACGGGCGTGAATGTGGATGAGGAGATGGCAAATCTTCTTGTTCTTCAGAATGCCTTTGCGGCAAATGCCCGCGTTATCACCGTGGTGCAGGAACTCTTTCAGACGCTTATGATGATCGGCAGGTAAGCTCATGCAAATTTCAACGCTTTCCTTTGCGACGCGTTTCAAAAGCGACATCCAGCGGATGACGTCGCAGTTCGAGGACCTGACCCGGCAGCTTGTGTCCGGCAAGAAGACCGACCGGTTTTCCGGGCTCGGCACGGACCGCACGCTTGTGCTGTCGCTGCGGGCGCAGGTCTCGCAGAGCTCGGGCTTCATTTCGACCATCGACCGCACGGAGCTGCGCATCAAGGCGATGTCGGACTCGCTCACGCGTGTCGATGAAATGGCGAACAAGAGCAAGACGGACTCACTGCAGAGCAGCTTCGAGCTTCTGAGCACGGGGCAGACTCAGCTTCAGATGACGTCGGGCGCCAATCTCGACGAGCTTGTCTCGCTGCTTAATCTGGAACTCGATGACCGCTATATGTTCTCGGGCAGCGCCACGCAGACGAAGCCGGTAGAGCTTCCCGATACAATCCTGAACGGGACGGTGACGCAGGCCGGGCTGAAGCAGATCATCGACGAGCGGCTGCAGGCCGATCTCGGGGCGGATGGCCGCGGGCGGTTGACGATCACGCAGCCCAACACCAATGAAGTGCAGATTGCCGAAGAGGTCTCGCCCAATGCTTTCGGGCTGAAGCTGTCGGCGACGTCTTCGAATCTCACAGGCACGACGGTGCCGCAACCTGCGGGTACGCCGCCCAGCTTTACCGTTGCCTTCTCCGGCACGTTACCCAATCCGGGCGAGCAGATTTCGATGGAATTCGCTCTGCCGGATGGAACCAGCGAGACGATTACGCTGACGGCAACAACGGCGAACCCGCCGGACGAGGGGGAGTTCACCATCGGCGCGGATGCCGATGCGACGGCAGCGAATTTCCAGGCTTCGTTTGATACGGCGCTGCAGGAGATGAACCAGACCGCGCTCCGGGCGGCGTCGGCGATGGAAGCGGCTGACAACTTTTTCGACTATGGCGGCGGTACAGCGCCGCAGCGTGTGGACGGTCCGCCCTTCGACACGGCGACGGGCCTTGTGGATGGCACGGAAACGAACACGGTCTACTGGTACAAGGGTGATGACAGCGCCGGGAACCCGCGGGACAGTGCCATTGCCCGCATCGGGGACGGGCAGACGGTCTCTTACGGCGCGCGTGCCGATGAAGCGCCGATCCGCCAGGTTTTCAAGATGCAGGCGGTTTATGCGGCGATGGAATATTCCGAAGCTGATCCGAATGCGGAAAAATCCTATGCCGCATTGACGAAGCGGGTGGGCGGCGAACTGGCTTTCCAGAACAAGCCGTCGGTTGCCAGCGTGGTGACGGAACTGGGCCTGACGCATCACATGCTCGACAATACCAAAACGCGCTACGAGACGAGCAAATCGCTTTCGCTGGGGCTGACCGAAGATATCGAGGATGCCGACCCTTATGAAGTGGGGGCGAAGATCGGTCAGCTCGAGACGATCATCAATGCGAGCTATCAGGTGACGGCGAAGATGAACCAGATGACGCTGCTTAACTACATCCGGTAATTGTGTTTTCTTTGAAACGGTGAAAGGCCCGCCTGTTGTGCGGGCTTTTTATTTGAGGCGTCTGTAAAGGGTCCTTGACAGGTATGCACTGCTGCTTTTATCTGTAAAGGACGCTTTACAGATGGTGGCAATCAAGGAGCCCGGAATGATCCGCCGTTATTTTCTGGAATTGGGACTGTGGTTCGCGGCCTATGCGCTTGTGCTGGCCGGATCTCTCTGGCTTTTGCAGGCGGGGGTAGAGGGCACGGGGCTGCGGATCGCGGTCTCTCTTTCGCCCATGGTGCCGGGCGTTGGTGTGTGCTGGGCAGTGCTGCGCCAGCTCGGGCGCATGGACGAGATGCAGCGGCGGTTGCAGCTCGAGGCGCTGGCTATCGCTTTTGCGGGCACGGCGCTCGTCACCTTCAGCTATGGTTTTCTGGAGAATGCCGGCTTTCCGAAGCTTTCCATGTTTGCCGTCTGGCCGCTGATGGCGGCGCTATGGTTGGCGGGCACGGTTGTTGGAGCGCTGCGCTATAGATGAAGAACCAGCTTCCAGCGCTGCGTGCCGAACGAGGGTGG